>SKES01001943.1_pt1 | contig 10706 bp, 10 predicted proteins | sample 4826851 | NCBI WGS metagenome assembly SKES01 (sample SAMN11008803, study PRJNA524170) | human gut metagenome | biome: Human fecal sample; material: Feces; isolation source: fecal sample from pouch patient p52 | host: Homo sapiens | place: Israel: Tel-Aviv | collected 2016-09-04 | reverse complement strand
CTCTCTCGGATTTTTTATTATATTAAGCCCAGCCTTTTTGTGGTCACTAATATTTTCCGGGACCAGATGGACCGCTATGGAGAGATCTATACGACCTACCAAATGATTCTGGATGCCATTCACAAGGTCCCAGCTGCAACAGTCTTGTTAAATGGTGATAGTCCGCTCTTTAATAGTCAGACCTTATCCAATCCTATCCAATATTATGGATTTGATACTGACATATCAGAGCCACAACTAGCTCATTACAATACGGAAGGAATCCTCTGTCCGCATTGCCACAACATCCTCAAGTACAAGCTCAATACCTATGCTAATCTTGGGGATTATATCTGTGAGCACTGTGGTTTCCACAGGCCTCCTCTGACTTATGCCGTATCAGACCTCCTCTCTTTAACCCATCGCTCTTCCCAATTCCGGATTCAAGGCCAAGACTACCACATCAATATCGGCGGTCTCTACAACATCTACAATGCCTTAGCAGCTGTCTCTGTTGCTGGATTCTTTGGAGTACAACCTGAAGTGATTAAGCAAGGATTTGATCGCAGTCGCGCTGTCTTTGGTCGTCAGGAAACCTTTAAGATTGGGGATAAGGAATGTACCTTGGTTTTGATTAAGAATCCAGTTGGTGCGACCCAAGCTATTGAAATGATCAAACTAGCACCTTATTCCTTTAGCTTGTCAGTCCTCCTTAATGCGAATTATGCGGATGGGATCGACACCAGCTGGATTTGGGACGCAGACTTTGAGCAAATCACCCAGATGGATATTCCAGAAATCAATGCTGGCGGGGTACGCCACTCTGAAATTGCTCGGCGACTTCGGGTCACTGGCTATCCTGCTGATCAGATCACAGAAATGGCTGAATTAAAAGAGGTTTTCCAACGCATCCAGCAACAAGAAACCCCTCACGCTTACATTTTAGCCACTTATACGGCCATGCTTGAATTCCGTGAGATTTTGGCCCAAGAACACCTGATTGAAAAGGAGATGCACTAATGACTTATACTTCTCTAAAATCTTCTGATCAGGCACAGTATCCTTACAGCCTGCGCATTGCCCATCTCTACGGCAACTTAATGAATACCTACGGGGACAATGGGAATATCCTCATGCTCAAGTACGTTGCAGAAAAACTTGGAGCCCATGTCACAGTGGATATCGTCTCTCTCAAAGACCGGTTCGACCCTGATGCCTATGATATCGCCTTTTTCGGTGGAGGACAAGACTACGAACAGACCATTGTATCAGAAGATCTACCAGATAAAAAAGAAGACCTCGAGCGCTTTATTGATGAAGATGGTGTGATCCTTGCTATCTGTGGTGGCTTTCAGCTTCTAGGCCAGTACTACATTGAAGCTTCTGGCAAACGCATTGAAGGGCTCGGTATTATGGGCCACTATACGCTCAATCAAGTCAACAACCGCTATATTGGTGACATCAAAATCCATAACGAAGAATTTAACGAAACCTATTATGGTTTTGAGAACCACCAAGGTCGGACCTTCTTGGCAGAGGATGAAAAACCGCTGGGCAAGGTTGTCTACGGAAATGGGAACAACAAAGAAGATGGGTGCGAAGGCGTTCATTACAAGAACGTCTTTGGTAGCTACTTCCACGGTCCTATCTTGTCTCGAAATGCCAATTTGGCCTATCGCCTAGTGAGCACTGCTTTAAAAAATAAATATGGCAAGGACCTTTCCCTACCGGCTTATGAGGATATTCTAAGCCTAGAGCAGCCGGAAGAATACGCTGATGTAAAAAGCAAGGCTCCGACTGAACAATAAGGAGATAATGATGAATAAAAGAAATCTACACTACATTGCTCTATTACTTTCCATCTTACTAATTGCTGGTATTTCCCTTGCAAACATGCAAACGGTCACCGTGAATTTCCTCTTGGTCCAATTTAAATTGCCCTTGATCATTCTGATCTTGCTCTGTGTCCTCTTGGGTGCATTTGTCATGACCTTGGTTAATTTTTCAAAGGGCTTCTCCCTAAAAAAAGAACTCAAGAGCACTCAAAAGCAACTGGAGGAAGAAAAGAAGGAAGTTAAAACAGAAGAAAAAGATAACAACTAAAAAAGCACCGATCGGTGCTTTTTTCATGCTGATTTACCTTCATTTGATTACAGTTGCTTGGCGACTACTTGAGCTAGGAGTGAAAAGAGAATGACACCAGCTCCAATCAGGAGAAACGATTCTACTCGGACACTTGGTAACCAAGTCATCAAGCCTTTAGCGATGGGCATAAAGAGAATGGCTAGGGTAAAAATAGTGCTTAATACCCTGCCCAGATAGTCTCTTTCCACCTTTGTTTGCACTTGGGTAAAAAAGTGGATATTAAAAATCGTCATAAAGAGTTCACAGACTAAATTTCCAGAAAAGGATAGAAGAGGAGGAAGAGGCAAGCCCATCATGAATACTCCTACTCCTGTTAAAATCAATAAGAAGAGAAGCATTTCCATGCTTGATTTAAATTTATTAGCAATCAAGGCTCCGATGATGGAGCCAATAGCCCCCAAGGTTAAGATGGTCGCATAAGCGCCCTTGACCCCGTAGAGCCGATTGGAAAATGGGAGTAAAAACTCAAAAGCTGCAAAGAAGAAATTGACACTGGAAGCCACCAAGAGGAGAAAGAAAATTTCTTTCTGATGCCAGATATAGTGCAGTCCATCCTTGATGTCCGAAAAAATATCTTTTCCTGTGAACCGTTTCTTTTCTTGAACTTTGGCTTCTTCTTTCGGAAGGAATGCCACTAGGACAAAGGCGATGAAAAAGGTCAGTGCATCCAGTAAGAGGGTCGCATGGAGACTGGCAAATTGTAAAACAAGGAAAGAGAACACAGGTGAGCTAACACCGACAACCTGTAAGACCAACTCCAAGCGGGCATTATAGGTCACAATCTCGTCCTTCTCTACGACCTCAGTGATAATGGCTTTGTTGGCCGTACGAGAAAATGCAAAGGCAATGGCCTGAACAATATTAGCAAAGATCAAAGCTCCAATCATCCAACGATCGTTCCTGATAAAAGAAATCGCCAAACAAAGGAGACCACACACCAGGTCGGTCGTCATCAAAATCTTGCGACGAGAAAAACGGTCTGAGATCACGCCACCAAATGGATTGACTAGAATGGAGGTGACGAGTTCAGAAATCTGATAGATCCCCAATACCGTCTTTCCCACCGTCCCCATCGAGGCCAGCCAGACACTGTTCCCATAATCATAGAGCATATTTCCCATTCTATTGATCGCCCCACGAGCAATTAATTGGACTGCATGTCGATTCATTAAAAAAACCTCCTTCATTTTCTGAAACTATTGTATCAGTTCATGAAAGAGGTTTTCATTTTGTCCCTTATTTGGGAAAAACAATAAGTTACAATTTTATAAAAGGATATCTACTGTTCTTTTGATTGAAGCTGCTTAGCTAGTAGCTGAGCCAAGAGTGAAAAGAGAATAACTCCAGCTCCAATCAGGAGAAAGGATTCTACTCGGACACTTGGCAACCAAGTCATCAAACCTTTGGCGATGGGCATAAAGAGAACAGCCAAAGTATAAATCGTACTCAAGGCTCTACCTAGATAATCATCTTCCACCTTGGTTTGCACTTGAGTAAAAACGTGGATGTCGAAAATGGTCACAAAAAATTCACAGACCAGATTTCCCGAAAAGGAAAGATAAGTCGGAAGAGGCAAGCCCATCATGAACACTCCTACACCTGCCATGATCAGTAAAAACAGGAGAATTTTCATACTTGATGTAATTTTATTGGCAACAAGTGCTCCTAGAATAGATCCAATAGCTCCCAATGTTAAGATGGTCGCATAAGCCCCCTTGCCCCCGTAGAGTCGATTGGAAAATGGAAGTAAAAACTCAAAAGCCGCAAAAAAGAAATTAACGCCGGAAGCCACCAACAAGAGAAAGAAAATCTCTTTCTGATGCCAGATATAGTCTAACCCCTCCTTGATATCAGAAAAAATATCTTTCCCCGTAAACTGTTTCTTTTCTTGAACCTTTGCTGCTTCTTTCGGAAGGAATGCCACTAGGACAAAGGCAATGAAAAAGGTCAGGGCATCTAGTAAGAGGGTCGCATAGAGACTGGCAAATTGTAGAACTAGGAAAGAAAACACGGGAGAACTGACACTAACAACTTGTAAGACCAGCTCCAAGTGCGCATTATAGGTTACAATCTCTTCTTTCTCTACAACTTCTGTAATAATGGCTTTATTGGCAGGTCGAGAAAAACCAAAGGCAATGGCCTGAACAATATTGGTAACAATCAGAGCCCCAATCATCCAACGATCATTTCTGATAAAAGAAATCGCCAAACACAGGAGACCACACACCAAGTCGGTCGTCATCAAAATCTTGCGACGAGAAAAACGGTCTGAAATCACCCCTCCAAAAGGATTCACGAGGATCCCTGTCACTAACTCAGAAATCTGATAGATTCCTAATACCGTCTTTCCTATAGTTCCCATTGAGGCCAGCCAGACACTATTCCCATAATCATAGAGCATATTTCCAATTTTGGTAATCGCTCCACGACTAATTAATTGGACCGCATGTCGGTTCATAAAATCTCCTTTATCTCTCTCCTATTTAGGAACATTCATCTATTACAAATTTATCAAAGTGTTCTTGATAGTAAGCTACCTGCTCTGGGAGACCTAGCACATCAAAAATATGCATAGCCTCTTGCATTTGCTGATTCCCTTCTTTCTCTAGCCCCTTCTGATAGAGGGCAAATCCCTTGAGGTAATGAAAGACATTGCGCTCGTAGAGTTTGATGCTCTTGCCGATAATCTTTTCCACAGAGGCTTCAAAATAACTAGCACTTTCAAAAGAACGGTGTTCTAAACAATGCTGGTAACAATTCAGAGCTAGAATCAAGACCAGTTTTCGATGGCGACCAATTTCCTTGTAGAAATCTTCCCGCTCCATCACTTCTCTACCAAGCCGAGTGACATAATCCACATCATAAAAGCTATAAAGATTGCCAAAAAGGATCAACTCATACATGGTCCATTCTTCCGTTTGAAAGAGATAATCCGCCACCTTTTCCAGATCACGTTGCTTCATCGTGTAGCTGGCATCTCTCTGGCAAATCAGCCCTTGTAACAAAATCCAGTTCAATTCAAAATAGAGGGGATTGGTCGAACTTGTAGCCTTTTCCAGTTGTTCTCCTTGAAGCCTTTGAAAACCAGCAATATCATTTGCATAGTAAAGCGGAATAATCTGAGCCATCAAGGCGACATGCTCATGGTGTTGAAAATTCCTAGCCTTATCCATAAAATTCTCAATCGTCACATGGATATTGTCCAAAATGTCAAAGAAGCGCGACGTAGCCAGATCCGACTCCCCCAATTCAAAGCGGGATAACTGGGAGGTCGAGCAGGCTTCTCCTGCAGCTTCTTTTAACGAATAATTTTTACTGATTCGAAATTCACGAAAAACTTTTCCAAGATCTTCCATCTATTCCACCTGCTCTGACAGTTCTGCCCACTCTTCCATGACCGCTTCCTGCTGGACAGTCAGTTGGTCCAGGTCACTCTGGAGTTGAACTAAGTCGGCTGCATCATTGGTGCTATGCATGGTTTCGGTGATGTCTTGGATTTTTTGATCCAGCTCTTCCATCTCTGCTTCCAATTGCTCAATGCGACGGGTGATTTTACGGAGTTCCTTTTGATTTTGCTTTTGCAAGTGATAGTCATTGCTAGTGACTTCTTCCGTTGAAGAAGCGGGCTCAGCTTCTGCTTGCGCTGCAGCAAGGGCCTCTAACTCTGCTTTTTTCTCCAAATAATAATCATAGTCTCCCAGATAAAGGGTCGAGCCCTCTTCTGAGAGTTCTAAGACTTGGGTCGCTACCCGATTGATAAAGTAGCGGTCGTGGCTGACAAAGAGCAGGGTCCCATCAAAATCAATCAAGGCATTTTCCAGTACTTCCTTGCTATCGATGTCCAAGTGGTTGGTCGGCTCATCGAGAATCAAGAAATTGTTGTTTTCCATGGACAGCTTGGCCAAGAGTAGGCGCGCCCGCTCTCCTCCCGACAGCATGCCGACGGTTTTCTTGACATCGTCCCCTGAGAAAAGGAAGGCTCCTAGTCGATTGCGAATTTCTACTTCTGGTGTCAGTTTAAAGTCATTCCAGAGCTCATCCAAGACACTATTGTGAGGGGTTAGTTTACTTTGGGTCTGGTCATAGTAGCCCACCTCGACATTGGCCCCAAAACGGGCTTCCCCCTTGATGAAAGGAATCTGCCCGACAATAGACTTGATAAGAGTAGATTTCCCGATCCCATTTGGTCCGACAATAGCGACCGCATTCATCTTACGGATATCCAGATTGATCGGCTCGGACAGGATTTGATCATCATAGCCAACGGCCGCCTCTTCTACTGTCAAAACGACATTGCCAGAGATCTTATCAGAATGGAAGGTCATATGGGCAGACTTGGTCCCAGCTTCGGGCTTGTCTAGGCGCTCCATTTTTTCCAACTGCTTGCGACGAGACTGGGCCCGCTTGGTGGTTGAGGCCCGCACCAAATTGCGATTAACAAAGTCTTCGAGCGCTGCAATTTCTTTTTGTTGCTTCTCGTAGTTCTTGGCTTCGGTCAGCAATTTTTGCTCTTTTTGCTCCACAAAACTGGAGTAATTGCCGACATAGCGATCTAAAGAATGCTTGGTCAAGTCCAAAGTAATGGTTGCGACCTTATCTAGGAAATAGCGGTCGTGACTGACAATGAGAAGGGCCCCACTATAATTGACCAGATAGTTTTCCAACCAGGCAATGGTCTCAATATCCAAGTGGTTGGTCGGCTCGTCCAGTACCAAGAGATTTGGCTTTTCCAAGAGCATCTTGGCCAGGGCTAGACGGGTATTTTGCCCACCAGATAACTCTTCAATCTTCATCTGCCACATGGACTCATCAAACTTGAAGCCGTTTAGAATAGCACGGATATCTGCCTCATAGGTGAAGCCACCAGCTTGACGGAATTCTTCAGATAGACGGTCATAATCCTGCATAAGTTTGTCCAAGTCAGCCCCAGTTTTTTCCCCCATCTCAAGCTCCATCTGCCGCAAACTTTTCTCCGTCTTACGGAGATCGTCAAAGACATGAAGCATCTCATCGTAGATGGTATTGGACGACTCAAAGCGGCTATCCTGAGCTAGATAGGAGAGGGAAAGGTCCCGCTTTTTATTGATTTCCCCAGAAGTCGGCTCTTCTTCTCCGACCAAGATTTTCAAGAGCGTGGACTTGCCAGCTCCGTTCTTTCCGACCAGGGCAATCCGGTCCCGTTCATCCACTTGCAGGCTGATATTATCAAAAAGAACCTCCCCTGCAAAAGAGCGTTCAATTTTATTGGCTTGTAAAATAATCATGTCCCTATTTTACTATCTTTTTACGGATTAAACAAGGGAAGACGAAACATCAAAAAAATCCCGAGCCCCTTGAGGCCCAGAACTTTTAGCAAGTATTTTAAAACTCATTCTTCCTTGTATAATTGCCGGACTGCTTCTACATCTGAATCCTGGATACTGTAGAAGGAGCCAGCTGGTTGCATGACCGATTCTCCATCTGTGTGGTCCAACCCAATCGCATGGCCTAGCTCATGCTCAGCTGTATTGACAATCCGATCATAACTATAGTTATAGATATAATTTAACAGATAATGGCGATTGAGGCGAACTGTGATGTGGGTGAACCGATTGGTTAAGAGGTTGGTCTGAGAGGCAGTTTCTCCTGCTGCAGAAACGGATGCGTTATCCATCTCGGTCAAGACCACATTGGCCTCTTTTTCATTTGTGACCAGCTTGAAAGTAAAGGTACCTGTTTGGTTCCAAGCCTCAATGGCATCCTGATAGGCTTTTATAAAAGTTTGACTGATATTGGGATCTAGATAAACCGTGGCCTCTGCTTTTTCCCAGCGAGCACCACTATGCTCATGATTGTCCGTCTGCGTCGTCTGTGAGCTAGGCGCCATCCCAAAGCGCGATGCAAAGCCCTGATCACCAAATAAATTTCCAACTTGATAGACAACCTTTTGGGCAGCTCGCCCAACCCCATCCATACCAGAACTAGGAGAATCTGTGAAATAGATGATCCCCACAAGGATGAGAAAACTGATCGCAATGGTCCAGAAAAATCCCCAAAAGAGACTCCAAGCCATGCGAAGGATTCCTCTGAAAAACCGAAAAATAGTTCTCATACATTCTCCTTTCTCTTAAAGAAGGTATGCAATTGTAACACTCCATTCTTAAAAATAACTTAAATAAACCTGCTTTTTTGCTTATTGATGGATGGTTACTTTTCCTGTCTGGTAATCCAGGCTCATTCCACTTTGAACATTAGGAACAAAGACATTGAACTCAAGAGTCCCGTCACTCGATTTGGCTTCGATCTGAGAACCTAAAGGAATCAGATCTTCCGGCTGATTGTAGATCAAAGTGACCCGATAGCGGACCCGCTTGTTCTTATCTAGGGCTTTTCGAACCAGGGTCTCATAGTAGTTTTGACCAGTGGAATGAGGATCATTGGCTTGATTGGACCAAGCCGTTTGCACGGCGATATTTTTGGGATTGCTAGTAGAGGCGTCAAAGCCTTTGAGATTGCCGATCAAGGCGTAACCCAATAGATGACCTCTATCCACAGCATGGTCGTACTCGCCTGACAGATTATGAACCTGATGCCAACCTGCAGGTTTCCAATCGGTTAGGCCACTTCCTGTTGCATCGCGATCTCTGTACTGACGAGTCGCCTTAGTCATGATGGCATTGGCAACTGTCGGTACGGTCTTTCCATTGACTTCTTTTGTCTTGTTATCCGCATAGGGTTGACTAGCCACACTGGCATCCAAATCTGTTCGATTGCCCTTAACGACAAAGGCTCCAGCTCCGTTCCATTCTATGTCATTTCCCAATTGTGAACGAGCAGATTTCGTTAGTACCGAGCTAGCTAACTCTTTACTGGGTGTTTCCTCTTGGCTACTGGTCACCACGGAAACAACCTGATCCGTCGCATCTTTTATCGTCGGTTGATTAAAATAATAGCCCCCGATTGCTAGGGCTGTTGCCACCACAAAACCTGCTAAGGTTTGTTTGGTTCGTTTGCTTACTGTTTGTTTTGTCATACCTCTCTCCAAAAAAGAGCAGCGCTAGATGGGTCACTGACTCGATTCGCTGCTCTCCTTTTTACTCAATGTTATTTAAATCTTATTTGCCGGTTAGCTTTCCAATGATTTCTGACCAGGTATCCGGAGAGAGAATGGACCATGGATTTTTTCCATCGCCAATCACTCCATAGCCAATGACCAAACCAATTGCAAAAATGATGATGCCAATCACAGCCAACAGGAGGACAATTCCTAGCTGTTTTCCAACATAGCGAAGATTAGTTTTCATCGTCTGCTTCCTCTACACGTTTCACGTCTGCACCAAGTGCCACCAATTTCTCATGGAATTGATAATAACCACGGTCTAAGTGACTTAATTTGCTGACCTTTGTTTCTCCTTCTGCCACTAAGCCCATCAAGACAAGCGTTGCACTCGCGCGCAAATCGGTCGACATGACCTCTGCACCTTGGAAGCTTTCACCTCCTACGATACGAGCTGTATCCCGCATAATATCTGAGTGAACGCCCATTCGACGCATTTCTTCCAAATGTTGGAAACGATTCTCAAAGACGGTTTCAATCATGGTAGACTCACCTTTAGCCATGGCCATCAAGGCTGTGAATTGAGCCTGCATATCGGTTGGAAATCCTGGGTAGGGAAGAGTTTTAACGGTCACTGGACGGAGCTTACTGATATCCGATTGAATCCGAATTCCATTTTCTTCTTCGGTTACCGTCACGCCCATCTCCTGCATCTTAGACAGAAGCGGACGGTTGTGTTCCCAAATGGCATCTTCGATTAAGACATCTCCACCAGTCATGGCTGCCCCAATCATAAAGGTTCCAGCCTCGATGCGGTCTTGCACAACATTGTGGTTTGCACCGTGCAAGCTCTCCACACCAACGATGGTCAAGGTCTCAGTTCCTGCTCCCTTAACATTAGCCCCCATTTTATTCAGCAAGAGAGCTAGGTCAACAATTTCAGGTTCCCGAGCTGCATTTTCAATCACAGTGACTCCATCTGCCAAGGTTGCGGCCATCATAATATTTTGTGTCGCACCTACTGATGGGAAGTCCATATAGACGTGTGCACCTTTGAGACGATCTGCTTTTGCTTCAATATAGCCGGCTGTTTGGGTAATTTCAGCTCCCATGGCTTCCAGACCTTTGAGATGGAGGTCAATCGGACGACTACCGATCGTACATCCTCCAGGCATGGAAACTTTGGCATGGCCATTGCGTGCCAAGACAGGACCTAAGACAACGATAGAAGCCCGCATCTTACTCACATATTTATAAGGCGCTTCCTCTGATAATTTTGCTTGCGCATCTACGACAACTGTATTGTCTTCTTCATTGAAGGTTACTTGTGCATTCAACCCACGAACAACATTGTTCATTGTAAAGACATCTGATAAAACAGGTACATTTTTCAAGGTTGTCACGCCCTCGCTTGCTAGAACTGTTGCAGCAAGAAGAGGAAGGACAGCATTTTTTGCTCCTTCGATTTTGACGGTTCCAACCAGTCGATTATGACCACCATTAACGATTATTTTTTCCATACGGGATTGTTCTCCAATTTCTTAAA
>SKES01001925.1_pt1 | contig 10798 bp, 9 predicted proteins | sample 4826851 | NCBI WGS metagenome assembly SKES01 (sample SAMN11008803, study PRJNA524170) | human gut metagenome | biome: Human fecal sample; material: Feces; isolation source: fecal sample from pouch patient p52 | host: Homo sapiens | place: Israel: Tel-Aviv | collected 2016-09-04 | reverse complement strand
GACAACCCACAACACCCACGTTTGAAAGAATTCTTGGATAAGGTTCTAAACGTTTAAAATGATAAAATAACGAGTAATTTCTGAAGCATCTAGCAATTTTGCTAGATGTTTTTTTAGACGAAAAAAGAGGCTGGGGCATAAGTCCAAGCCTCTCAATTATTTTTGGATTGTCGAGCAAGACGCAGTGGTTGAGTGGGCTCTACTACGCTGATTTCATCAGCTTTTACAGCCCTACTCGACTGTGCGGAGGTGGGACGACGAAATCGAATTCTAACGAATTACCGATTTCTGTCCCACTCTCTTATCATTTTAACTAATCTGTTGCTGAGCTGTCTGCATCTTGTAGTAAACACCTTGCGCTTGCATTAGCTCTTCATGAGTGCCATGCTCAACTATATCGCCATCCACCATGACAAGAATCATATCGGCATTTTGAATGGTCGACAAGCGGTGAGCAATGATAAAGCTGGTCCGTCCCTTCATAAGCTGATTAAAGGCATCTTGAATCAAGACCTCAGTACGAGTATCAATGGAGGATGTAGCCTCATCCAAGATTAAAATCTTAGGAACTGAAAGGAAAACCCGCGCAATCGTTAAGAGTTGGCGTTGGCCTTGGGACAAAGACTCTCCAGCATCTGAAAGATAAGTATCGTACCCTTGTGGCAACTGCCGAATGAAGAAATCTGCATTGGCTGCTTTGGCTGCTTCGATGACTTCTTCTCTAGTTGCATCTGGACGAGAAAAGGCGATATTTTCATGAATGGTCCCGACCTTGAGCCAGGTTTCTTGCAAAACCATACCAAACTGTTGGCGGTAAGAAGCACAGGTGTAGTCCGTAATTGGCACCCCATCAATCGTGATCTCTCCAGAGTTAACAGGGTAGAAACGCATGAGCAGATTAATCAAGGTCGACTTTCCAGCTCCTGTAGGTCCTACAATGGCAACCTTACTGCCAGCTGGAACCTGAATGGTTAGATCTTTGATCAAAGTCCGCCCCAAATCATAGCCAAATGTGACGTGTTCAAAACCAATCGCACCTTTGACATTCTGACTTTCCAGAACCCATTGCCCTGTCTCTTCGACCTCAGCTTGATCCAAAACGCTATATAAACGCTCTGCGCAGGCAAGGGCACTTTGGAGTTCTGACAAGACAGAGGAGATATCATTAAATGGCTTGGTGTATTGGTTGACATAATTGAGGAAGGTCACCAATTGACCAACAGTAAAGTGAGATCCCGAAATAATGCGTACAGCACCAAATCCAGCCACTACTGCATAAATCAAGGCATTCACAAAGCGAGTGGCAGGGTTGACAGTTGAAGAATAAAAGACAGCGGATTGGGAATAATTGGCATAGCTTTCATTCGTCCCCTTAAAAGCCTTACGGAATTGATCCTGAGCATTAAAGGACTGGATCAAACTTTCCTGGGTCAAAGACTCTTCGATCAACTGAGTTTGAAGACCACGCGCCTTGGTTTGCGCTTGGAAAAGCGTATAGGAGCGCTTAGCAATGAAACGAGCAATCAAGAGAGACAATGGAGTCAAGACCAGAACTGCTACCATCATAAAGAAATCCAATTCTGCCATGGTCACGATGGTGACAAGAATGGTTAAGAGGCCTACAAAGAACTGGTTAAAAACCATGAGAAGACCGCTATTAAGTTGCTCTACATCGGTCGTGAGGCGACTGACAAAGTCCCCGCTCCCTTGTTTATCTAGATAAGACAAAGGCAATCGATGCACTTTTTCCATCACTTCTGCTCTCAGGCTTTGGCTAAACCGATAGACCAATTGATTGTAGACAAGAGGATTGATCCATTGGATCAAGGTATTGGCCACAATGACCAGAACCATTTGGATCAAAACAGGCCATAAGACTGTCATCCCTTGAGGATTGATGACTAAATCAACTGCATGTCCGATCAGGATCGGTAACCAAACCGTTAAGGCCACTTGAGCGATGGTTCCGAGACTAGCTAGAATCAGGAGCCCGGGATGGTGAGCAAAATCTCTAAACAGACGTTTTAAATAACTAGAACGTTTTTGACTCATGCTTCCTCCCTCCCGTGTTGTGAATAATGAATTTCTTGATAAATCTCATTGCTAGACAAGAGGAAATCATGATTTCCCAGTCCTACTTGATGTCCCTTGTTCAAGACCAAAATCTGATCAGCAGACTTGAGACTATTGGTTCGTTGTGATACTAAGATCAAACTCGTATCACTCAATTCTTCTTTAATCGATTTTAAGAGACGAGCTTCCGTCAAATAATCCAAGGCAGAAGTTGAATCATCCAAAATCAAGAAAGGAGCCTTCTTCAAAAGGGCACGCGCAATGGTCAACCGCTGGCGTTGGCCACCTGAGAAATTTCGACCAAAGGCTTCCACTGGCTCATCGAGTTGTCCTTCTTTTTCACGGACAAAATCAGCCGCCTGAGCTGTTTCTAGTGCCCACCACAAATCTTCATCCGATAGATTTTCTTCCATTCCAAGTAAGAGATTCGAGCGGATGGTTCCTCTAAAGAGCTCTGCCTTCTGTGGGACAACAGCTACCCACTCCCGCCACTCCTTGAGAGTTTTAGGAGAGTGACCTTGATGATAGAGGGCTAATTTCCCCTGACTCACGGCATACAAATGACTCAATAACTGAACCAGGGTAGACTTCCCAGATCCTGTACCACCGATAATTCCCAACATCTGTCCATGATCCAGATCAAAGGAAATATCTTCTAGAGCTGGGCTTGAAGCCGTTGGATAAGTGAAAGTAACTTTCTCTGAGCTGATCGCTTCTTGCTCTCTTGCAGTTTCTTCTGGCAGAGCTTCTAAGAGGTCTTCTTCCTTCAAATCAAAAATCTCTTGAACACGCTTGGCTGAAATATAGCTGACATTTAAAGACGTGACCAGCATAGCCAGTTTGATCAATTCTGTTAAAATTTGTAATAAATAATTGACCAAAGCGACCAACATCCCTTGGGTTAGAAGACCAGCAGAGATATTCAATTGTCCTTGCCAAATAACACAAACCAAGGTCGTATTGACCACAAGGAAGGTCAAGGGACTGACCAAACTAGACCAGATACCAGCACGAATTTGCCAGATCTTGTAGTCCTGATTGACCTCTCTAAAATCCTCTAATTCACCAGCCTGTTGTCCAAAGGCCCGAATCACCCGCATCCCTTGAAATTGCTGACGCGTCACCGTAACCATCCGGTCTGTGATTTTCCGAATCTTAGCAAAGAGCGGATTGACAATCCGAGACATGATGACAATAATCAAGGTTAAAATCGCCACCATCCCCAAGAACCAAAGAGTAAGTTTAGGACTGATGGTGAAGGCCATGATGATAGATCCAAAGACAATGATCGGTGCCCTCAAAAAGAGACGCAAGAATTGGTTGATCCCAACCTGGATTTGATAGGTATCAGAAGTGAGACGGGTTACCAAACTAGAAGTCCCGATCCTATCGCGCTTGTCCTTTGGAAGCGATAAGATCTTCTCATACAAATCCTTGGTCATCTCGCGGGTAAAGCCGACAGCTGCTTTAGAAGAAAAATACTGGGCCGTAATAGCTACGACAACACCAAAGCTCGCAAATAAAAACAAAACACCAACCGTCATCACCACTGCGCTCGTTTCCTTTTTCGGAATGACCTGGTCGACTAAGTGGGCGATGATTAAGGGGACACACAATTCAAAAATAGCTTCTAAAAGTTTAAACACGGGCCCTAGAAAAGTTTCCCATAGATAGCCCTTAAAATACTTCAATAATGATTTCATACGACTCGATTCTTTTTTTATAGATATACATATTTTACCACAAATTCTTAAGATGAAAAAACTCTCCCTGCATAGCAGAGAGAGTTGAATACTGACCAGATGAAGGTCAGAAATCTTATTCCTTCTTTGTTACCTTACTTAAGATCTTTCCCATTTTCCCCAATCCAAACATCAAGAGAGGGAAAGAGAATAGCGTTATAAGGCCTAATACGATAAAGACTGCTACAAATCCACAAGTATCGATCAACCAACCAGTCAGTGGGAAAATCACGATCATAGATAAACTAAACATCATCGAATTGATACTCAGCATCGTTGCTCGCACACTGGTAGGTAGATAAGCTTGTAAATCATTGTAGTAGATGGGTTGGTAAACGGCATAAAGGGCATTGGTCAAGAGATAGACACTCAGATAGGCAAATGGAGTCTTGAAACCTACCAAAAGCAAGGCCAACCCTGTCAGTGCAACCAGAATCGGAAAGACTTGATTACTATTCCATTTTTTCCCGATTTGACTGGCCAAATAAACCGCTAGGAGATTGAATCCACTACCAATTAACATGATGAGCGAAACTTGCCAACTAGCTAAGTCACTAATTTTCTGTTGGTAGTAAAAATAAAACATACACATGATGGTCCCTACCAACTGATAGGTGAGCATCCAGTAAAACAAGACTGGTTTTTCCTGCCATTCTTGTTTCACTACCTCCAATATCCGCTTTAAGGTCAAATGATTTCTTTCATCACTCTTGCTCTCTGGCTCTTTCATCAGAAAGATCAAAAGAATGGAAAGCAAGGAAAGCCCAATAGCAATATAATAGGTCCAAGCCAATGCTCCGTGAATAAAGAAGCCTGCCACAACTGTACCTAAAGTTCGGGTGACTTCGGCCACACCAGACAAGAAGCTAGAAATCTGAAGATAACGGTCTTTTTGACCTGCTTCCACAGCTGAATCAAATAAGAAAGCTGTACTGGTCCCCGAGTCAAAATTATAAGACCAAGCATTGACCATCATAGCAATGGCATAGATCCAAAAATTCCCCTGACCAAATAAAATCAAGATCGAGGATCCAATACTGGACAAGCGAGCCAAATAGAGATTAGTCTTGTAGCTAAATCGATCGGCCAACATACCAGATGGAATCTCACATAAAAGGCTCGTCCCATGAAAGATACTCTCTAATAAACCAATCTGAAGCAAAGAAAGACCATTCTGAATAAAAAAGAGAATCCAAAAACTGGTGATTCCAAAATAAGATGTAAATTCCAGACCTGCTAGGAGTGAAATATTGCGTTTGTAAGTTCTTTTAAACATTGTTTTTCCTCTTTCAATAGATTATATAAGTGTTTCTAAAAGACTTACTTAGATTTGCCTACATCTTCTCCACCTCCTTCATTTTTTCTTGATTCATTTCTTGACGCAACTGGGCCAATTGATTAGACAAGGACACCAACAATTCGGTTTGCAACTTTTGAATTTCCAGTAAATCCGTCTGGTCTTGTTGCACCATATGATCAATCTTCGTATGCAGTAAGCGAATTTCTCTTTCCGACTCCATATTGACGTTAAAGTCATTTCGCGCTTGCAGGCGATCATAATCTGCTGCCCTGTTTTGGCTCATCATGATCAAAGGAGCTTGAATCGCCGCAATAGTAGAAAGCGCAAGATTGAGCAAGATGAACGGATAAGGATCAAAATTCAAGCCAAAAGGATGCAGGACATTGATCAGCATCCAGATAGCCATCATCAGGATAAAACTAATGATAAAAGTCCATGAACCACCAAAGCGCGCAACCGAATCCGCCACCCGCTGACCGAAGGTATAGCTGGCTGTCAAGCGGTCTTCAACGTTAAAGGGACGCTCGCTTTCGGGCATGACAGCTGTTACCTGCTGTTTAATCGCTTCATTTTTATCATTTGCACGCTCAATAATCTGACCTAGATAATCCATACAATATTGGCTCAAATTTTTATACGTGATAAAATCATCCATTTGACTTTCAGGATAGGAAGTCTTGAGCATCTGTTGAATGCTATGGTCTAGATCTGCGATCAAAGCCCCCTGACCATCCTCGTATTCTTTCCCATCAATGATGTCTATTTTCAGCATTGAGTTTCCTTTCATAGTTTTTAGGAGCAGATATAAAAGTTAAAAACGCCTAATGGCGTTTTTACGTCTATTAAGGTTTGATACGATGCAACATACGTGGGAATGGAATAGCTTCACGAATGTGTTTTGTACCAGCCGCGAAAGTAACCATCCGTTCAATCCCAATACCAAATCCACCGTGTGGAACTGTACCGTATTTACGAAGGTCAAGGTAGAATTCATACTCTGTACGATCCATGCCAAGAGATTCCATCTTCGCAACAAGGGCGTCGTAGTCTTCCTCACGCATCGAACCACCGATGATTTCTCCGTAGCCTTCTGGTGCGAGCAAATCTGCACAAAGCACGCGGTCTGGGTTACCAGGAACTGGCTTCATATAGAAGGCCTTGATGTCAGCTGGATAGTTGATCACGAAGGTTGGCACACCAAAGTGGTTCGAAATCCATGTTTCATGTGGTGAACCGAAGTCATCTCCATGTTCCAAATGCTCATAATCCGCATCTTCATCTTTTTCGTGCTCTTGCAAGAGATCAATCGCTTCATCGTAAGTAATGCGTTTGAATGGCTCAGCAATGTAGCGTTTCAAAAGTTCCGTATCACGTTCCAATGTTTCCAAAGCTTGAGGAGCACGGTCCAAAACACCTTGAAGAAGAGCTTTGACATAAGCTTCTTGCAAGTCAAGTGACTCATCGTGTGTCAAGTAAGAGTACTCAGCATCCATCATCCAGAACTCAGTCAAGTGACGACGAGTTTTTGATTTTTCAGCACGGAATACTGGACCAAAGTCAAAGACGCGACCAAGGGCCATAGCACCTGCTTCCAGATAAAGCTGACCTGATTGGCTCAAGTAAGCTGGTGTTCCGAAGTAATCTGTTTCAAACAGTTCAGTAGAATCTTCTGCCGCATTTCCTGAAAGAATTGGGCTATCAAACTTCATGAAGCCATTCTTATCAAAGAACTCATAAGTTGCATAGATAATGGCATTACGGATTTGCATAACAGCAACTTGTTTGCGTGAACGCAACCACAAGTGACGGTTGTCCATCAAGAAGTCTGTTCCGTGTTCTTTTGGAGTGATTGGGTAATCTTGAGACTCACCGATCACTTCGATGTCCGTAATATCCAACTCGTAGCCAAATTTAGAACGTTCGTCTTCTTTGACAATCCCTGTTACAAAGACAGATGTTTCTTGGCTCAAGCGTTTGATGGTATCAAATTTTTCAAGCCCCACTTCTTCGCCGAATTTTTCGATAAAGTTTGGTTTAAAAGCCACACCTTGGAAAAAGGCAGTTCCGTCACGCAATTGCAAGAAAGCAATTTTTCCTTTACCTGATTTGTTGGCCACCCAAGCACCGATGGTCACTTCTTGACCAACATAGTCTTTTACTTCGATGATAGTAATCCGTTTTGTCATCATTCATCTTCCTTTTCTCGTTAAACTTGTCCGAAGACATTATCTTCTTAATTGTACCATAAAAAGGCTTTCAGTGCTAGGCTCTACCTGTGAAAACCAGATTTTTTTTAAAGAAAAAGATCCTCAGCTCATTACTAAGGATCTTGTATTTTTATTTTTCCATAAAGACCTTGAGGCGGCGAACAGCTTCTTTCAGGGTATCCAAATCTGTCGCATAAGACAAGCGAACATTTTCAGGGGCACCAAAGCCAGCTCCCGTTACTAAAGCAACCTCTGCTTCTTCTAGAATTGCTGTGGTAAATTCCGTCACATCCGTATACCCCTTCATCTCCATAGCCTTCTTGACATTTGGGAAGAGATAGAAGGCTCCTTGAGGTTTAATGGCTTCAAAACCAGGCACTTCATTCAAGAGAGGATAAATGGTATTCAGACGCTCTTCAAATGCTTGACGCATGATCTCAATAGAAGACTGATCCCCTGTGAGAGCTTCGATTGCAGCATATTGGGAAACGGTCGTTAAGTTGGAAGTTGTTTGGCTGATCACCTTGGCCATGGCTCCAATAATCTCAGGATCACCCACTGCAAAACCAACCCGCCAACCAGTCATAGCATAGGTTTTAGAAACTCCATTAATCACGATGGTTTGCTTGCGAATCGCTTCTGATAAGCTAGAAATAGGCGTAAAGGTATTGCCATTGTAGACCAATCGACCATAGATATCGTCTGCCAAAATCAAGATGTCATGCTCGACAGCCCAATTTCCGATTGCTTCGAGTTCTTCTTTACTGTAGATCATCCCTGTTGGATTGGATGGCGAATTCAGCAAGACCACCTTGGTCTTGTCTGTCCGTGCTGCTTCCAGTTGCTCTACCGTTGCCTTGAAGTGATTTTCTTCTGTTGTTTGGAAAGTAACAGGTGTGCCTTCTACCATCTTGACCTGGTCTACATAAGAAACCCAGCAAGGGGTTGGAATGATGACTTCATCACCTGGATTGATGACAGAAGTAAAGAAGGCATAGAGGATAAACTTAGCACCAGTACCGACCACAACCTCATTCCGGTTCACTGCATAGCCATAAAACTCTTTCATATAGTCGCTAATGGCATCCTTCAATTCTGGAAGTCCAGATGCTACCGTATAAAAGCTAGCGCGACCATCCTCGATGGATGCGACTGCTGCTTCTTGAATATTTTTTGGAGTCGCAAAGTCAGGTTGACCCAGGGTCAAACTTAAGATATCACGACCTTCTGCTGCCAAAGCTTTGGCACGCGCATTTGCAGCCAAGGTCACACTTTCTTCCATTTCCAATACACGATTTGATAATTTCATATTTCCTCCTCAAATCTTAAAAAACACCGGTGACTTTTCCAGTCTTGAAATCCACCACATAATAGGAGCTCCCAGCCTTAACTTCCCAGATCGGTTTGCCTTTAAAGCGTCCAAAAGTTACCCGATCAATCGCGTCCTGACTCTTCTCTTTGACGACGGAAGCTGCCTCTTTGGAGCTAACTCCTTCTTTCAAAGGGTAGGTATAGACTGCTTCATCCGCCTGCGCCACCAAAACCGCTAGATCTTGCCCCTCTTGGTCCTTGCCAATAAAGGAAAGATAGGCTTCTTTGCCATGAAAGAAACTCTCCGTCTCAATGGTAGCAATCGAAGAGTGAGACAGAGCTATTTTTCTTGCTTGCGCCATTTGATCCTGCAAGCGATCAGAAGTTTTTTCAGCAAGAAATAGCCAAGAAAAAAGGACCGTCAACGCTAAGATACAGACTCCTATTATATGTTGCCATACTATAAAAAGATTATTTTTCTGTTTCACTCCCCCATTATACACCAAAGCCACCTAGAATTCTATAGATTTTCAAGAAAGAATTGTTACTAATATTTCATACCTGTTACAATGTTTTAGTATAAAATTGTTTGATAAACAAACTAAAATTAACACCTTGTATATTTTATGTTCATAGTTCAATAAATTTGTCACAATTTTGTAACTAATTTGAAAATAAAATTAAACGACAGAAACACTATTTATTGATAAAATATAGATATGGAAAATTTAAAGAGATTATTCAAAGAAGCAAACGTAGATTTAAAAACCATGATCGTCTTCCACAAGGCGGAACGATTGATCCGTGCATCTGAGGCTCATATCTTTAAAAAGCACCAGTTGACACCAACTCAATTCTCTGTCCTTGAGACCTTGTACAGCAAAGGCGATCTTCGCATTCAAGATCTGATCGATAGCATTCTTGCGACCTCTGGAAATATGACTGTGGTTATTCGCAATATGGTCCGCGATGGTTGGATTACACGCGAAACCGATCCAGAAGACCGCCGTGCTTATCTTGTATCTATTACAGATGCCGGTCGTAAAAAGATCGAAGAAGCTCTTCCAGATCATATTAAAAATATTCAACGCTTGATGCAAGTCTTTAATAGCGGCGAGCAAGCTGAGTTAACAGAACTCTTGAAGAAATTCAAACATATCGCCTAAGCCTACAGCTCAAGACGATTCTGACTCCAAAATCCTCTATTTTGGAGTTTTCATCGTGCATTCTCTTTATCTAACAGATTAAAAAACTATTCCTGATGCTTCTCAGGAATAGTTTTATTTATTCTTTCACAAAGACCCATTCTTTCTCTTGTGATAAATCCTCACGATAAGAGAAACCTGCTACTTCTAATGATTTCAGATCTTCTAGATGGGTGATTTCTTCCTTCATCATAGCCGTCACCATGGCCCCACGTGCTTTCTTTGAAATCGTCGAGTGAACCTTCAGTGTCCCGCCACGATTCTCCATGAATTTAATCTGGATCATTCGCTCGCGAATGGCTTTTGAAAAAACCAGTTCAAACTCAGAGGACAAGAGAGATAAGATCTCCTCCTCTCCTTCTAGTGCCTGATCATAGTCCTCTTGCCAGAGTGCCTTTAGAGACTTTCCAGCTGGTTTTAACTTCATCATAAAGTCTAAGCGATGAGGAGCAATTCCCTCATAGGCTGGGATCACCCCATATAAGGCAGTCGTGATCAACAAATGCTCCTGAAGATAAGTCTGCTCTTTTTCAGATAAGCCTTGACGCTCGATACTCCGGTACATCAGACCATCAAACAGTTCCAAAGCAGGATAGGTCTTAGCACTCCCATCTACCAAAGCCTCAATTCTTTCTTTTTCTACTAGGGCTCTTTCTTCTGAGATCCCGTAAAAGGTCGCTAATTCTTCTAGTGAGAATTGTTTCAAAGCTTGGAGGATGGTTTTTGTCTTGTGTGACAAGGGTTGGGACTCGACCATACGAGCCTGTTCGTTCAGTTCTTTAGCGGATGGAATTAATAGTTTCATAGGTCTATTGTACCATATTTTTCAAATTTTCTTGACAGGAGTTTTTATTAATGTTATTATCTAGTTATGAAAACTAGATTAAAGAAAGGTGAAGATTTAGTGTCCACTTTTTCCTATCCAACTTGGGAGGACCTGCCTGATCTAGACCTCTATCT
>SKES01001924.1_pt1 | contig 10803 bp, 8 predicted proteins | sample 4826851 | NCBI WGS metagenome assembly SKES01 (sample SAMN11008803, study PRJNA524170) | human gut metagenome | biome: Human fecal sample; material: Feces; isolation source: fecal sample from pouch patient p52 | host: Homo sapiens | place: Israel: Tel-Aviv | collected 2016-09-04 | reverse complement strand
CTTCATAAGCATTTGCATATACAACATATTTATATTTTTTCGATGCTGAATCATATACCGATTCATACGTTAATTGCTTATAAAAATGTCCATTATAACTATAATAAAGAACCTGTGTATCATTTTTTACTGCATACTCATCTATCCGCTTTTTGGCATTTTCCGATGAATCACTTACAGTAATTTCTGTAATTTCATCACCTTCTGTCACATAATGATACCCTGTCGCATCACATGACCGCAATGCTCTATACGTCTTACCATTGACTCTATACATTCCATATGCATCTTGATATTTATCTGTGTTGCCTTTCAGTATGGCTTCTGCCTTATTATACAGGTTTACAAATCCATCAATATCCGTACCGCTGCACTGACCATAATAGTTATTTTCATACTTGTATAATCCTACGGTCTTATCCCAAAAATTGCTCCTTTTTGTAATCTTAAAACCTGCAATTTCGTCTGTCGTACCTGCTGCAATCACTCCGTTCTGGAACCGATTCACATAAGCATATCTCAACTGCCGGCCAGACGCTGTTGTTATAATACTTCCGTCATCTTTTCCTCTTACATTGATTACCTTTGACGGTTTATCAATTGCAGCGAGTTCTTCCTCTTCAGTCTCTTCTTCGGTCTCTTCTTCTATTTCTTCTTCCGATTCTTCTTCCGTCTCTGTTTCCATCACTTCGGTATCATCAACAGCCTCCGTATCATTCACGTTTTCTGTCTCTTCTACAGTTTTCTCAGTTTCTGATGCCTCTGATGTTTCTGGAATTTCCGATGCCTCGCTGTTCTCTGTCTGCCCGCTGTCATTTTCTGCAGACTCACTGTCCGTTTCGCTTTCTATCTCTGTCTGTTCTGTTGCTAAAGCTGCTTCCATCGCATCTTCTTCCTGTATCACAGCCTCTGTTACTGTCTGTACATCTGTCTGCGGCAATCCAGCAGCACCTGCTGATGTCCAATCTCCGACCGTCAGCGTAAGCGCCATCGCAAATGCCGCCATACGTTTCCAACCCGTGAGTCTCTTTCTTTTCATAACTTTTCTCCTTCTGATTTATTGCACATTGTCACGCGCATTTTTTATGTTAATGTAACAGTTTATCCCCGTCAATCGTACTTTCGTACTTGAAAGCGCAAAAAAAGCTTACATGCCCTTTTGACATGTAAGCTTTTTTTGATCTCACTTTTCCGTTCTTAACACTTTGTAACTTTTACATCTACCGGATGGTCGCCAAGTTCTACACTTAAGCTTAATTTGCCGCCAAGATTTGTCTTCATCTTTCCTGCATCTGCGCCATCGATCGTGATGTCGTACTCTGACTCATCCTCAAGTTCTACTGTGATCTGTGCATCTTCCGGTCCCTCTACCTGAAATGTCAGGCCTGTATCTGTTGCATTCAGATTCATGACAGCCGTTCCCGGAACAGATTCATATACGAACATGCCATTGCGCTCTAACTTGGTGATCTCGGAAAATGTCTTCACCTTGTAGATATCTCCCTGATGTTCGAAATTATCAAGTTTCGCCTTTGCACCTAATGTGTAATCCCCAAAACTGATCGTTCCATCTGCTTCTGAACGAATTAATTCGCTGATCGTTGCCATTTTTTCCTCCTGTGATAAAGTAGTTTTCTCTTTATCGTAAAATTTTGTGCCCTTATTATATAATATCCCCGTCACGATTTCCAGTGCTTTCCCGGATATTTCAGTAAAATTTTATTTTGTTTCGAACACGACTTTTTCTTTGTGGATCGTCACGACCACTTCCGTATCTTTTTTCACTTTGCCGGACAGGATTTCTTCTGCCAGTTCATCCTCGATATCGTTCTGGATCTGACGGCGCAGCGGTCTTGCACCATATTTCGGATCATACGCTTTATCGACAATATGCTTTTTGACACTGTCACGCACGGTAAGGTGGATTCCCATCTGTTTTTCACAGCGGTCTGTAAGTTCTTTTAACATCAGTGCAACGATCTGTTTCATATCGTCTTTGTTTAACGCTCTAAATACGATCGTCTCATCAATACGGTTTAAAAATTCCGGTTTAAAAATACGGCGTACTTCTTCCATCACGCTGTTTTTCATGCGGTCATAATTCTGTTTTTCATCATCCGAAACTGCAAATCCAAGTTTTTTCGGCTCAATGATCGCCTGTGCTCCGGCATTTGACGTCATAATAATGATCGTATTTTTGAAATCCACTTTGCGTCCCTGGGAATCCGTGATATGACCGTCGTCTAACACCTGCAGTAAAATATTAAATACATCCGGATGCGCCTTTTCGATCTCATCAAACAGGATCACCGAATACGGATTTCTGCGCACCTTTTCGCTGAGCTGTCCGCCCTCCTCATGGCCTACATATCCTGGCGGTGAACCAATCATCTTTGATACGCTGTGTTTCTCCATATATTCCGACATATCAACACGGATCATAGACTGTTCGCTGCCAAACACTGCCTCCGCAAGTGCCTTTGAGATCTCTGTTTTTCCGACACCGGTCGGGCCTAAGAACAGGAAAGAACCGATCGGGCGCCTCGGATCTTTTAATCCGACACGTCCTCTTCGCACAGCTTTTGCCACTGCACTCACCGCATCCTCCTGACCGATGACACGTTTGTGTAAGGTAGCCTCTAATTTTCTTAAGCGGGCAGCCTCCCCCTCGGCAATCTTTCTTACCGGGATCTTCGTCCATCCGGATACCACATCCGCAATATCGTCTTCTGTCACTTTTAACTTTTTACTGCGGCTGTCTTTCTTTGTCTTTGCCTGTATTTTGGCAAGCTCTTCTTCACACGCTTCTTTTTCGTTCTTCTTCTGCTTTGCACCTTCCACATCACCATCGTGCAGAAATTCTAACATTTCCTCTTCTAACAGGTTGATGCGGTGTCTTAATTCAACGACTTCCTCCGGTTTTCCACCCGCGCGCAGACGTACCTTTGCTGCAGCCTCATCCATCAGATCGATTGCTTTATCCGGCAGGAAACGGTCATTGATATAGCGCGCAGACAGGCGTACTGCTGCCGATACCGCATCATCCGTAATCTTTACCTGATGATGCTTTTCATACTGTTCCCGCAGTCCCTCTAAAATCTGCACTGCCTCCTCTTCCGACGGCTCTTCTACCGTAACCGGCTGGAATCTGCGCTCTAGCGCAGCATCTTTTTCAATATATTTGCGGTATTCATCGATTGTCGTTGCACCGATCAGCTGCAGTTCCCCACGCGCAAGTGCAGGTTTTAATATATTGGAAGCATCGATTGCTCCTTCCGCTCCACCCGCTCCGATGATTGTATGCAGTTCATCGATGAAGAGCAGGATATTGCCGGCTGCCCGTACTTCCTGAAGTACCTTTTTAATGCGCTCCTCAAACTCACCGCGATATTTTGAGCCTGCCACGATTCCGGACATATCCAAAGATACCACCCGCTTTCCCGCAACGGTATCCGGAACCATTCCGGTTGTAATACGCTCCGCAATTCCCTCAACGATCGCAGTCTTTCCAACGCCCGGTTCACCGATCAGACATGGGTTATTCTTTGTCCTTCTGCTTAAGATCTGGATCACACGGCCGATCTCTTCCTGTCTGCCGACTAACGGATCTAATACTCCCTCTGCCGCCAATGCAGTCAGATCTCTGGAGTATTGATTTAATACCGGTGTATCCGATGCTGTTTTTTTCACCGGCTTACCATTCATGAAATCTTCTTTGTACAGGCTCGCATCTTCTCCCATTGCGATCAGGATATCCACATACATTTTCTGGATATTGACCGCTAAGGTATTTAAAAGGCGGGATGCCACACACTCTGTCTCTTTCATCATCGCGATCAGGATATGCTCCGTCCCGATCTCCTCTGCATGAAAACGCGCTGCCTCCCTTGCTGCCCCTTCTAACACCTGCAGTGCCCTCGGCGAATATTCCTTAGCCTCTGCCGTCAGCACCTGTGCATCCGGTGCAATGAGTTCCTCGATCAGCTGCATGACTTTGTCAAGTTCTACTCCATTATCATTTAATACCTGCGCAGCGACGCCCGTTCCTTCTTTTAAAAGTCCGATCAGGATATGCTCCGTTCCGATATAATGATGATGCAGTGATTTCGACATCTTTGAAGCCTGATCGATTGCTTTTTTTGCTTTTGATGTATATCGTATCTGCATAGTTTCTCCATTCTTTTTCTATTTATAAATCATTTAAATCGATGATCTCTAAATCATCTTCTTCCTCTTCTTCTCTCGGAATGTGTTTTTTCTCCGGAGTATGTTTCCGCTCCGGCTTTTCTTTTCTCTCCGGCCTTTGTTTCTCCTCCGGTTTTTTTCTTTCTACCGGCAGGAAATCTTCGTCCTCTTCCCAGTCCTCATCGTCAAGATCGTCAGACATGCCACGTCCAAACAATCCCGCACGCACTTTATGGATCTTTGATACGCCGACTTCGTTCTCTGTATCGTTTTCTTCCACATCATCCGGCTCTTCTTCCACTTTTTCTTTTGGTTTTCTGTGGAAAAATCCTTTTCTCTGTGTTTCTTCCTCCTCCCAGTCAGCGTCTTCCGGATCATCTACTTCCAAATCATCTTCTTCCACGCCAGGATTCTCTTCTATATTATCATCTTCTTCCAGATCAGTATCATCTTCTGCGTCCTGATCCTTTCCCTGTTTTTCGGACTTCCAGTCCCAGTCATCCTCTTCCTCATCCCAGTCGTCACTCTTACGTCCTCTCAATAGAAGATTGATAATAATAACGACAAGTACTGCGATCACAAAAGCCATAATTCCCATCATATTTCTGGAAAAAGACTTTTCTTTTGCATATTGTTCAGAGAGATCATTGTATTCCTGCTGGAGATATTCCATATTAGAAACATCTTCCGCTTCTTCTGTTTCAAACTCTGCGTTCTGGTCTGCTGCCTGTCCATCTGTTCCGTCTGCCGGCTGGTCTGTTGTCTGACCGTCTGTTCCATCCGCCGGCTGATCCACTGTTCCGTCTGCTGTCTGTCCATCTTCTCTGGTCAGTGTGATCGTATACTGGGCGAGTGCTCCGTTCTGCGCCTTCACGACTACTTTTATCGTATTTGTACCGACCTGCAGATTGTCATTTCCTGTGATCGACTGCACCGTCGCAAATTCATTAACCGGTGTTGCCGTCACTGTAACGCTTGTGACATCATTCGGTACGGTAGCTGTATATTGTACTGTCTTTCCTGTAAAGTCCGGGGATAATGTTCCCGCAGAAAGTGATAACACTTCCAGCGAATTATCTGCGGAAAGTGTTGTCTGTGCAGCAGCCACCTGGATTCCGGCAGCCTTTATGTCTGCCGCAGGTTCTGTCGCAAGACATCCCATGCAGAAAAGTGCAGCTATGAATCTTACTTTTCTCTTCATTCGTTTCACACTCCCTCTATTGCCATCATTACTATGGAATTATATGAGATATTCGAAAATGCGTCAACCTCAAACTCCCTCATTGTCAAATTCCGGAATAAAACTCTCCTCCGCCGTCTCCCCCTCCTGGATAAAACCGTTTTCAATCCCTATATCGATTGCAAAATCAATAACCTCATCATATTCCCGATCCGTGATCTTACGGTTTAATTCCGGATATTTTTTCACGTTAGAGAGCGGTGTAAACTGGTGCATGATACTGATATATATTTGATTCTCATAGGTTTCATGCAGATATTTCAAAACTGCTTTGGAATCTTTCGTGCACCCCGGCAGGATCAGATGGCGCACGATCGTACCACGCTTCATCAGGGAATCCTCCCCGTTTTCAAAAACTGCCGCACCCGTCTGACGCACCATCTCCGCTATCACCGCCTTAGCCACAGCAGGGTAATCCGGCGCATGGGAATATTTTGCACTCAAAGCGGTATCAAAATACTTAAAATCCGGAAGATAGATATCCACAATTCCTTCTAAAGAACGGATCGTATCCACATTTTCATAGCTGCTGGTGTTATAAACGATGGGTATCTTTAAATTCTGATTTCTTGCAAGCTCTACCGCTTTTATGATCTGTGGTACAAACTGCCCCGGTGTCACAAGGTTGATATTATTTGCACCCTTTTCCTGGAGTTCCAGAAAAATTTCGCCAAGCCGCTCCGTACTTATCACCTTACCAGCCGTGCCATTTGCAATATTTTCATTCTGGCAGAACACACAGTGCAGTGCACAGCCGGAAAAAAAGACCGCACCGGAACCCATCTCCCCGGAAATGCAGGGTTCTTCCCAGAAGTGCAGTGCCGCACGCGCCACCTTAATCTCTGTGGTCTGTCCGCAGATGCCGCGCTCACCGGATTTTCGGTCCACAGCGCACATTCTAGGACACAATGTACATATTTTCATGGTATACCATCACTCTTTCTATTTAATTTAATGATTGCGCAACCGTGCCTTTTTTTGTATGATAGACATTGCAAAAAGAAGATCAAACACAAAGGAGTTTTCTTATGAGTCCAAAAAACTGTATGGTAGCACAGTCAGGCGGCCCTACTGTTGCGATCAATGCCAGCCTTGCCGGTGTGATCGACGGTGTAATGCGTTCTGACATGTATGACACGGTTTATGGTTCCTTAAACGGAATCACAGGTATTTTAAACAACGATCTGACGAATCTTTCTGAATTAATGCAGCAGAATTCGGAATATCTCGACCGCTTAAAGGTCACTCCGGCAATGTATCTTGGCTCCTGCCGTTACAAACTGCCAAATTATTTAGATGATGATTCTTCCTATGTATTCATTTTCAAACAGTTTGAAACTTACCATATTGATGCCTTCTTTTATATCGGCGGCAACGATTCTATGGACACCGTCTTAAAGCTCTCCGAATATGGCAAAAAAATCGGCAGTCCGGTGCGTATTGTCGGTATTCCAAAGACCATCGACAATGATCTCTGTGAGACAGACCATACACCAGGATTCGGTTCTGCCGCAAAATATATCGCATCTTCTCTTTTAGAAATCGCACATGACACATTTATCTATGCAGTCAAAAGTGTGACGATCGTGGAAATCATGGGACGTGATGCCGGATGGCTGACCGCTGCTTCTGCACTGGCAAGAAACGGTTATAATACAGCACCACATCTGATCTATCTCCCGGAGGTTCCATTTGACAAAGAGGACTTTTTACTGGATGTAAAGCGTATGCTTTTCGAGCGCAATAACGTGATCGTTGCCGTATCTGAAGGTATCCGCGATGCTTCCGGCAACTATATCAGTGCTTCCGAAAGTTCTGTTGACACCTTTGGTCACAGCCAGTTAAGCGGAGCCGGAAAAACACTTGAATTTTTAGTCAAAGAAAAACTAGGCGTTAAAGTCCGTTCCGTGGAAGTCAACGTATTACAGCGCTGCGCTGCACACCTTGCTTCAAAGACTGATCTTGATGAGGCTTTTACTCTCGGTCAGAAAGCGGTTGCTCTCTCCGAGGAAGGTGTTACCGCTTCCATGGTAACAATACGCCGTATCTCTGATTCTCCGTACGAAATCGCCTATGAGCATGCCGAGATCCGCCACATTGCAAACGAGGCAAAATCAATTCCGAGAGAATGGATCAATGATGCAGGCAATGATGTCACACAGCCACTGATCGATTACCTTTCACCTCTCATACTCGGTGAAGTTCCGGTAAAATACGAAAACGGTATCCCTGTCTATATGGATGTCAGTCATTTAGCAAAACATCAATAAATTTACCGATCTCAACCCACGCTCTTTTAGATTCCGGCAGCATTTTTGCTGCCATCTGAAAGATGTGGAACATTCCTTCATAAATACTGATTCTTACTTTTACTCCCTGTTCTCTGGCTTTTGCAGCCACATCCACAGAATCCGAGAGCAGCATCTCATAGGAACCAACCTGTATCAGCATCGGCGGAAATCCCCTGAAATCCCCATATAAAGGCGAAATATAAGCATTATACGGATCGTTATCCCCAATATAATCTTTATTATAAATAAGGCTGTCCCTTGTTTTTCCAAATAACGGGTCGCGCTCAAAGTTTGTCTCGTAAGATTCCCCGCTCGCCGCAAGGTCTGTCCACGGTGACATGGCTACGATCCCACACGGAAGCTGCTTTCCGTGATCTTTCAGATAATGGCATAATGCCATCGCAAGACCGCCTCCTGCGGAATCTCCTGCGATGATGATCTGCTCGGAAAACCACCCCTGTTCCAACAGATAACAGTATGCGGCATAGGCATCTTCTAAAGCCGCCGGATACGGATGTTCCGGTGCCACACGGTAATCGGGTGTCAGAACACTCATTCCATGGCTGACTTCACAGTAAAGTCCGGCAAACATACGGTATGCATTCCGCATCGCTCCGACATATCCGCCTCCGTGAAGCTGTAAGATTACTTTTTCCGTATTCGGATTTTCTTTTGCCTGTAAATACTCCATGGAGAAATTATCCATCTCGATCACATCTAATGAAAAACAGTCCGGACATTTCCACGGCGGCTCCGAATCCCCGATTTTTTTCCTCAGTTCTCCATTTTTTATCTTTTTCCCAATCAGGTGATCATTTGTCACATGGGCGATCAGGTCCCTCATGACTCTTCCCCTGATACTCGCTTCGCTCTCTCTCATCCGATTGCTCCTGTTCTTTTTATTCTAAATATAACTCAGCGGACATGAAATCTTCGTTTCAGTTCCACCCTTGCCCTGCGGTCTCCGATGATCAGTGTTCCAAGAAACAGAAACAGGGAAAACGCAAATGCGATCAGTGCAAAAAGCTGTGCCGTCACGATACCGGTAAAAATCAGTATTACCGGAACAATGCTGCATAAAATCATAAAAATCTGCCACATCATATAGCTCTGCCAGTTTCTGCGGTTTACGATCATACAGATGATAATACCAACATCGACTAAAATGATCGCCGACGGCAATGCATAATTGACAGACCATCCGCGGTAGCCGACCAGAAAATCGATTGCGATCACGATCAGTATCGCCATCAGCGTGAGTACCGTGATTTTGGCGCGGTAACCTGTCTTTCCAAGAATTGCAAAACGGATCAGCATATATCCGTAAAAGAATCCAAGCCCCGTGATCGCACTCCATGCAATCTGTGACTCGGTGACCACATTGATATAAATGAGCAGCACCTCAACCAAAAGTGCACAAAACAGATAGATTTTACTGATCATTGTCATTTTCCGGGTGTGCACTCTCACATCCGGGTACATATTCTCCACTTCACCTGTGTATTCTAACACGGATCCGCAGAGTGGACAGCGCTCTGTTTCATCTGATATCTCCACATTACAATTTCTGCATTTACTCATAATTTACTCCATTACTCTTTATTTCTACCGCAATCCCGTCCGAGGCTATTTTCCGGAAAAATCCACGCTGCACAGACGCATCGACAAGATCATAACTGAAACTGAATACAAGTGTATCCCCGTAAGAGCAGATCGTTCCTTTCAGATGCTGCCCCTTTGACATGGCAAGAAATGCATGAAACATTTCCACATAAGGGCGGTACTCTTCTGTCACGGAAATATTGCCGATATTTGTGATCGTCGCAGTATTGGCAAGTGCAGAAGTTGTATATACATACTTCATTGCAAGGTTTTTCAGGAAAAGCGGCACAACTCTTGCAATCAGCAGTTTTTCATTGGAAACGTTATAGGAAAACAGCTTTTCAAGATTTTCCCGGTTGATCTGGCTTCGCAGGCTTTCCTTCACGATTGCAGCCACCTCTGCAAACGTATAGGTCTCTTTGGTCGGATGAAATTCTGCGGACACCATGACAAAAAAGTTTTTCGTGGTAATAGAATTAAAATACGGCCGCAGATTAACCGGCACCGCAACACGGATCGGACACTTTGACGGCATGCCGTGCAGACATTCTGTATAAACGCTCCAGATGTACACACTTACCAGATATTCGTTGATACTGATTTCCATCGCATGACAGACCCGTTTCAACTCCGGTATTTTCATATAACCGTGCATCACGCCGAACTCGCCCGGTCTTAACTTTTCTCCACGGATCAGATATGCCTTTTTTGTCTGGTATCCTTTTGCGGAACTTTTTTTGTAATTTTTTAAGAAACTGTCTTCCCGGTTCAAAGACGTATCAACACTTAATGAATCTCCCAGCTTTTCCTGCAGGTCTTTATGTGCCAGACGCAGATACTGGTAAGTCAGCTCTTTTAAGAAATTGATTCCTCCCATTCCATCCGTCAAAACATGGAATACTTCCAGATTGATCCTGCATTTATAATAGGTCACACGGAACATATAACTGCGGTTTTTATTCTGCTGGATATATCTACATGGAAAATTGTTCTCCATGCGAACCTTTGGCGCCGCTTTTCCGTTTTCCTCAAAATAATACCAGAACACCCCCTGCCGCAGTCTTAAGTTAAACCCGTCAAACTTCGGAAGCACCATATCAAGTGCCCTCTGCAGTAATTCCGGATTGATCTCCTCTTTCAGTGTAACACTGATCCTGTACACATTGCTCATGCTCTCCCCGGCAATGACCGGAAAAAGGTGTGCTGTATTATCAAGTCTGTCCCAACGGATATCACGGTTTGTCGGAACTCCTTTACTCTGTTTTTTCATATATTCCTCGTTTCTGCATATTTTACAGGCAGGCTGGGTTTCTGTTTTTTCTTCTCTCCCCCCGCTCATAAAATACACAATCTATTGTATGCAATTATAAAATAACCTGACATAAAATACAAGTTTGGGCATATCAAAATTACCTGATATAATGCTATAAATTTTCTTAAAATTCCCTTATTTATTTTTTAATTTATGATTGTATAAAATTTCCC
>SKES01001917.1_pt1 | contig 10833 bp, 11 predicted proteins | sample 4826851 | NCBI WGS metagenome assembly SKES01 (sample SAMN11008803, study PRJNA524170) | human gut metagenome | biome: Human fecal sample; material: Feces; isolation source: fecal sample from pouch patient p52 | host: Homo sapiens | place: Israel: Tel-Aviv | collected 2016-09-04 | reverse complement strand
TTAAGAAAATCATGATATTTTTTTACATATATATAAAAAATCCAAGGATAAGATTCCGCAGAATCTGTTTGAAGTGTTAAAAAAATCAAAATTAGTAATTATTGATTCTATGGACATATATTGGGCAGATTACAGTATTGTTGAATGTGAATTGAAACTTTTAGAAGCAGCAAGAAAAACGGGTGAATATTCGTATTTTCATTTGTTAAGCGGAGTAGATTTACCTATAAAACCTTCAAAAGAAATTTATAATTTTTTTGAAAGAAGTGGAAAGAACTTTATTGGTATTGTTCCAAATGAAGTTTATTATTCTGTAAGACGAGTTAAATTTTATCATCTGTTCACCCATATGAGAAGTTATCGCAATTGCAAACTACTAAAAGGATTGGATCGCCTGTTAGAATATGTACAAAAAATTATTAACATCAATAGACTTCAAAACATGAATTGGAAAATTATCGATGGGTGGCAATGGTTTTCGATTACACAAGAATTCTGTGATTATTTAATAAAGAATAGAGAGGTTATAGAGTCTGTATTTAAAAATACAATATCTTGTGATGAGTTAGTTTTACAAACATTGATTTATAATTCAAAATATTATGATACGCTATATGATACCAGAGATTTAAAGAATGGTTCTATGAGGTATATTGATTGGAAACGAGGAAAACCATATACTTGGGGACAAAAAGAGAATGATTTTGATGAACTTATGAATAGCCCATATATGTTTGCAAGAAAATTTGATGAAACTCATATGGAAATTGTAGAAAAGATTTTTGAGGAAATAAGTAGGAGAAATAATAATGAATAGTGAACAATTAGCATGGAAAATTAGACGTCATGGAATTGAAATGACGCATTTATCTGGTGGTAGTCATATTGGGGCAATTTTATCTGTGGCAGATATTATTGCAGTTTTATATAGTGGAGTTATGAACATTGACCCGAAAAATCCGAAGAAAATGGACAGAGATCGGTTTATTTTAAGTAAGGGACATGCAGGAGCATCTATTTATGCTGCCTTAGCAGAAAATGGTTTTTTTGAAGTAGAGGAGTTGAAAACTCATTATCAGAATGGAAGCCGTTTGTCAGGACATGTTTCGCATCATTTGCCCGGAGTAGATTTTTCTACAGGTTCGCTTGGTCATGGGTTATCAGCTGGTGTTGGAATGGCATATGCCGCGAAGAAGGATGGAAAAAGTCATAAAGTATATGTAGTATTGGGAGATGGGGAGTGCGATGAAGGATCTGTGTGGGAGGCTGCCTTGTTTGCAAATCACTTCCGATTAAATAATTTAGTGGCTATTGTAGATCACAATCATATGCAGAGCATGGATTTCCAAGAAAATACACTTGAAATTGAAAATTTTGGTGAAAAGTGGAAAGCATTTGGTTGGAATGTTATTGAAGTAGATGGAAATAGCCACGAAGAATTGAATGTTGCTTTTGAACAGGCAGAAAAACTTAGCAAGGAAGAAGCTCATAAACCTACAGTAATCATAGCCAATACAATCAAGGGATGTGGTGTGTCCTTTATGCAAAATGATATTTTATGGCATTATCGTTTTCCGCATGAGGGATGGGAATATGATTGCGCGGTGGCAGAATTGCATAAATGCAAGCCGGAAGGAGTAGAGGATCCATATACACCAGACGGAATTGAGAATCCGGTTCAGCCAACAGAAAGAGATGACATTGGGAATGATCATACGTTTTCTTATACATGGAACACAAGTTATCCAGAGAAAATGCGACGTGTAGAGGCAAAATCTGGAAGTAGTGAAAGAGAACATACGGTATAGGGAGAAGAAAAGAAATGAGAGATACATTTGTAAAAACTTTAGTTGAGTTGGCAAAAGAAGATAAAAATATTGAATTAATTACAGGCGATCTCGGATTTGGAGTATTGAAGCCATATTGGGAAGCCGTCCCGGATCAGTTTACAAATGCTGGGATTGCGGAGCAGAACATGACAACAGTTGCTGCTGGCATGGCATTAGAAGGAAAAACAGTATTTACATATTCGATTGGAAATTTTCCGACTTTAAGATGTTTAGAACAGATTCGAAATGATTGTGCATATCACAATGCAAATGTAAAAGTAGTTTGTATTGGTGGAGGATTCGTATATGGATCACTTGGAATGAGTCATCAGGCAACAGAAGACTTAGCGATTTTGAGAGCATTGCCAGATGTTGTAGTTATGGCGCCGGCGGATTTGGTGGAAGCGGAAGAATGTACAAAAGCATTAGCTGTATATCCGGGGACAGCATACTTACGACTTGGACGCGGAGGAGAAAAGCGAATTCATGATCATATTGATAATTTCCAAATAGGAAAGGCAATTAAGGTAAGAGATGGAAAGAAGATAGCGATTTTTTCTACGGGAGCGATTTTTGAAGAAGTAAATGCCACATATAATGTGTTGGTGGAGAAGGGGTATGATCCGGCAGTATATACTTTCCCAACAGTGAAGCCGATTGATACAGAAGTAATTAAAGAGTGTGCGAAAGAATTTGATGTAGTTGTTACATGTGAAGAGCACAATATTGTAGGTGGATTTGGGAGTGCTGTGGCAGAAGTCATGGCTGAAATGAAAGAGAAGAAAGCTTATTTGCTCCGAATTGGATTGAATGATGAATATTCTATTAAAGTTGGAAATCAGAATTATCTGAGGCAGCAGTATGGAATGGACAGCGCTTCGATAGTGAAAAAAATAGAGGAAACGATCCATGAATAGAAGGATTCTTGTTACATCTACAGATTTGATGATGGTGCAGTTTTTGTTGCCACATATTAGAAACTTATCAGAGAATGGGTATGAAGTAGAAATTGCCTGTTCAGAGGTAGGTGGACGCATGAAAGAAGTCAGAGATAAGATTGAAGATTGTGTAAAAGAAATTCACTTAGTAAAGCTTCATCGGAGCCCCGTTGCCTTAGATAATTTCAAAGGATTCTATCAGATGAAGACAATCATTGATGATGGAAAGTATGATATTATTTGGACAAATGAACCCGTTATGGGAGTTGTCACAAGATTAGCAGCAAAAAGGGCGAGAAAAAATGGGACGAAAGTCCTTTATATGGTACACGGATTTCATTTTTACACAGGAGCACCAAAAATGAATTGGATGATTTATTATCCAATAGAAAAAATGATGGCTTCGAAGGCAGATGTGATTTGCACTGTAAATCAAGAAGATTACGCACGAGCAAAAAGTTTTCAAGTAAAAGACGTGAAATATATTCATGGAATCGGAATTAATACTACGCGATTAACACTTGGAGAAAAGAAAAATGATATTAGAGCTGAACTTGGATTAGAACAGGACGATTTTGTTGTACTGTCTATCGGAGAATTGAATGATAACAAAAATCAAAGAGTAATCATTGAGGCAATTGCTATGCTTAGAGATAGTAAAATACATTATGTTCTTTGCGGAAAAGGTGATCAGTTAGAAAGCTTGAAAAAGTTAGTGACAGAGAAACGGTTGAATCAAAATATCCATTTTCTTGGTTATCGAAAAGATGTAGTAGATATTTGTAGCCAAGCAGATGTATATGTGATGCCTTCCAAACGAGAAGGATTACCAGTGGCTTCGCTGGAAGCAATGTATTGTGGGCTGCCTCTTGTAACATCGAATATAAGAGGGTTGATAGATGTGATGGAAAATGGAATATCTGGGTATATGTATGAACCAGGAGATGTTAAGGGGTTTGCAGAAGGAATCAAGAAGTTAAAGGAAAATTCAGAGATACGAGAGAAAATGGGAATACATAATAAAGAAAATGTAAAACCGTACTGTATTGAGGAAACTAAGAAGGAATTACTGAAATTGATAGAGTCTTTTAAATAAATAGTTATATTTAGTAAAAAGGAATGGGGAAAATGCTTAGAGTATTACATATATTCCATAATATGGGAAATGGTGGAATAGAGAATTTTGTAATGAATTATTATCGTGCGATTGATCGAGAAAAGGTTCAGTTTGACTTTTTGACTTCTGTAGAGGAAGAAGGATATTTTGACGAAGAAATAAAAAACATGGGTGGATATATTTACCATGCGTATCCTAAAAAGAAAAATCCAATAAAAAACTATTTAAGTATAGCAAAAATTGTTCGAGATAAAGGATATCAGATAGTTCATAGGCATACAGGAAGTGCAATTTCTAATATAGACTTATTAGCTGCAAGACATGGAGGAGCAGAAGTATTAATATCGCATTCACATGCTACTCAGGCAGGAAAAAAATGGTTGCATTATTTGGCCAGAATTATTTTTCGTGTAAAAACAGAAGAATTTGCATGCTCTAAAGAAGCAGGACGTTGGCTTTTTGGGAAAAATGATGTAGAGAATGGGAAAGTGCAAATAATAAATAATGCCATTGAAACACAACTATATAGATTTAATGAAGAAACAAGAAGAAAAGTACGGGAAGAGAAAAATGCTAAAGATAAATTAATTATAGGGCATGTTGGAAATTTTAATGAGGTCAAAAACCAAACATTTATAATTGATATTTTTGATATCATTCAAAGAAAATGTGAGAATGTAGAACTTTGGTTAGTTGGAGACGGTGAATCGCGTGAAAAGATAGAAAATAAGGTGGAAAAATTAAATCTACAGAATAAAGTTGTTTTCTGGGGAAAACGCAATGATGTTTCAAGTATTATGCAAGGAATGGATGTTTTTTTATTTCCATCTTTGCATGAAGGGTTTGGAATTGTTTTAATTGAAGCACAATGTTCTGGATTGTCTTGTTTAGCATCCATCGATACAATTCCGAAAGAAGTAAATATAGCGGGAAATATAAAATTTATTTCTTTAGATGAAAGTGCAGAGACTTGGGGAAAAGAAGTTGAAAAAGTATTGATAAAAGATATGGATAGAGAGTGTGGATATAAATCTATTAAAGAGGCAGGATTTGATATCAAGGATGCGGCAAAGGATTTAGAACGGAGGTATTTAACTTATGCAAGGTAAAAATAAGGTTTCTATATTGATGGGAATCTACAATTGTGCAGATACTTTAAGTGACGCAATTGATTCCATTATTAAGCAAACTTATGCGAATTGGGAACTTATATTGTGTGATGACGGTTCACAAGATGACACATATCAAGTTGCATCAAAATATAAAGAAAAATATCCGGACAAAATCGTTCTATTAAAAAATAAAAAAAATATTAGATTAGCAGCAACATTGAATCATTGTGCCAAGTATGCAACAGGAAAATATATTGCTCGTATGGATGGTGATGATTTATCTTTGCCTGATCGTTTTGAAAAGCAGGTGGATTTTTTGGACAAACATCCGGAATATGCTCTGATTGGAACTTATATGAAGGCGTTTGATGAAAAGGGAGAGAAAAATATAATTCCGATTAAGGAAATTCCAGTTAAAACAGATTTGCCAAAATTCAATCCATTTCATCATGCGACAATTATGATGAAGCGAGAAGTTTTTGAAGCATTAGAAGGATATCGTGTGTCTAAACTTACGACTAGAGCAGAGGATGTAGACCTTTGGTTTCGCTTTTTTGCAAATGGATATAAAGGATATAATATTGCAGAGCCATTATATTTAGTTAGAGAAGATGTGGCAACCTTTAATCGGCGAACATTCAAACATTCATTGGAAGCATCGAGAGTATTGGTGCATGGGATTAAGTCGTTAAAATTACCACTCCAATATTATGTTTTTGCGATAAAACCTATTGTATCACAGATAACACCCATTTGGTTAAAGAGAAAATTTAGAAAAAATATGGATAATAGAAATAGAAAAGGAGATTAGCATGATTCCTAAATTAATTCATTATTGCTGGTTCGGCAGAGGGAAGATGCCAGATTTGGCGAAGAAGTGTATAGAAAGCTGGGGAAAATACTGTCCGGATTATGAGATTATAGAATGGAATGAAGATAACTTTGATATTAATTGTTGTGACTATGTAAGAGAGGCATATGAGAGTAAGCGTTTTGCTTTTGTGACAGATTATGTTCGTTTGTATGCTATGTATAAACAAGGTGGAATCTATATGGATACAGATGTAGAGGTAACGAAAAACTTAGATAAGTTTCTTGTACATCAAGGATTTTCAGGTTTTGAATCAGATACTCAGATTCCGACAGGAATTATGGCAGCAGAAAAAGGTTTTCCACTATTTAAAGAGTTACTTTCCTACTATGATGGACGTCATTTTGTAGATAAGGATGGTAATCAAGACACAACTACAAATACAGTAACAATAACAAGAATGCTTTCTGAAAGAGGGTTTGTGCCGAATGGAAAATATCAGGTTTTGGATGGGTTTGCATTATATCCAAGAGATGTATTTTGTCCATTAGATGATGCAACAGGCATTATGTATGACTCTAAGGATACGGCAACGATTCATTGGTTTAATAAATCTTGGGTGCCACAGAAATTAAGAATAAGAAGTAAAATAACCAGAGTGTTTCATCGATGGTTTGGAGTAGATTGCTTTGCTTTTTTAAAGAAGTAAGAGGGGAAATATATGAAAAAAGTTATGTTGGTGTTTGGCACAAGACCAGAAGCGATTAAGATGTGCCCATTAGTGAATGAACTGAAAACGAGAGAGAGTATAGAAACAATAGTTTGTGTTACGGGACAGCATAGACAAATGCTAGATCAGGTCTTAGAGGTATTTGATGTAGTTCCAGACTATGATTTGTCAATTATGAAAGAAAAGCAAACTTTGTTTGATATTACTGCGAATATTTTGAACAATATTAGAAAGGTATTAGAAGAGGTAAGACCAGACGTTGTGTTGGTGCATGGGGACACATCTACAACTTTTGTAACGGCATTGGCCTGTTTCTATTTGCAAATTGCAGTTGGACATGTTGAAGCTGGACTTCGGACATATAATATTTATTCACCATATCCAGAAGAGTTTAATAGACAAGCGGTAGGAATTATTAGCAATTATAATTTTGCACCTACAGAAAAAGCAAAAGAAAATTTAATTAAAGAAGGTAAGAAGAAAGAATCTATATATGTAACGGGAAATACTGCAATAGATGCATTAAAAACTACAGTAAAAAAGAAATATAATCATCCGGAATTAGAATGGGCAAGAGGGAGTCGTTTGATCTTAATTACAGCTCATCGAAGAGAAAACTTAGGGGAGCCAATGAAAGCTATGTTTAAAGCAATACTTCGTGTTTTAAAAGAACATCCGGATGTAAAAGCGATTTATCCAATACACATGAACCCGGTTGTGAGAGAAATCGCAGATAGTATTTTGGGGCAGGAAGAAAGAGTTCATATTATTGAACCATTAGAGGTAATTGATTTCCATAATTTCTTGAATCAAAGCTATATGATTTTGACAGATTCAGGAGGAATACAAGAAGAAGCACCATCTCTTGGAAAGCCAGTTTTGGTTATGCGTGATACAACAGAACGACCAGAAGGTATTGAAGCTGGAACATTAGAACTGGTTGGAACAGAAGAAGAGAATATTTATCGAAACTTTAAGAAGCTTCTTGAGGATGAAGAAGAATATAAAAAAATGAGCAATGCGAGCAATCCATATGGAGACGGATTTGCATGTAAAAGGATTGCAGATATATTAGTTAACAATTAAGAAGGATGGGGAAAAATGTCTTTTTTAAGAAATTTGTTATATCGTTTGCGAGGAGAAGTTTCTACAGACAGCTTGATAAAACTAGGACTTAAGGTAGGAAAGAATTTTAGAAGAAATGAGCATTGTATTATAGACCAATCACATTGTTGGTTGATTGAAATTGGAGATGATGTTACTCTGGCTCCACGAGTACATATTCTTGCACATGATGCCAGTATGTGGCAAGAATGTGGATATACGAAAATAGCGCCAGTACACATTGGAAATAATGTTTTTATTGGAGCTGGAAGCATAATCATGCCAGGAATAACAATTGGAAACAATTCGATAATAGGTGCAGGGAGCATTGTAACTCATGACGTTGAAGAAGGTAGCGTAGTTGCTGGAAATCCAGCTCGAAAATTGAAAGATTATCATGACTTTATTAACGAAAATAAAGAGTATATGAAGAGTAAGCCTTGTTATGGAGAGGAATATACGTTGAGAAATTCTTCTTTTACAGAAGTACAGAAACAGGAACAGAAGGAAGCTGTTGAAGAAAATAATTTCGGATATGTAAGGTAGAGGTAGTATGAAGCCAAAAGTAAGTATCATTGTACCAGTATATAAAACAAAAGAAACATTAGAAAAGTGTGTAAATTCTCTTTTGGAACAAACACTTCAAGAAATAGAAATAATTCTAGTTGATGATGGTTCGCTAGATGAATCAGGTGAGATGTGTGACTCCTTCAGCAAAGACCTTCGAGTGCATGTTGTACATAAAGAAAATGGAGGACTTTCTAGTGCGCGCAATGCGGGGTTAAAAATAGCATCTGGAGATTATATAGGATTTGTTGATTCGGACGATTATGTTCATCCGGAAATGTTTTATAACCTTTATAACAGGATTGAAAAAGATAAATCAGAGATTTGTATTTGCTCACATTTTACAGTAGGTTCTGCTGGAAATGTTGTAGAACATCATTTTCACAATGTACCAAAGGTATTGAATCGTTCAGAAATTTTTAAAATGCTTATTTTGCCTATGATAGGAATTATACCAGGAACAAATGAGAAAGAGATAGAAGGATTTGTTTGTAGAAACTTATATCGAAAAGAAATTATTTCGGATTATAAATTTAAATCTGAACGAGAATTTTTTGCAGAAGATGTAATTTCTGCCATGGAATTATACAAAGAATGCGAAAAGATATCTGTTTTAGATGAATGTCTATATTATTATAAGTATAATGGTGAATCATTAAGCAACACATATCGGCCAAAAGTTTATAAGTTATTAAACAATCTTCTCGAATGGGAAAAGGCATACTTAAAAAAAGAACAGTTATTTGAGCAGGAAAAGCAACGTTTGTTTTCTACAGGAGTAAAGTTTTTGATTTTTTCAATTCAGAATATAAAAAAAGGAAATCTAGGTAAAAAAAGAGAACAAGAAGAAGCTAAAAATGTTTTGGAGCAAAGTATGATTCGGGAAAGTCTTTATAATATCGATATTTTTAAATATGGATGGAAAATGAAAATTTTAGTTTTACTATCGAGGTGTTCCTGCATTAAATTATTGCTAAGAGTGTTATGATGAAGAAAAACAAAATCAAATAAAAAGATATTTATAGTAAGGCAGAGAAAAGATGAGAAAAATAGGACAACTCACATTTCATGGTTCGCATAATTATGGTTCGGTGTTACAAGCATATGCACTATCAAAGAAGTTACAAATGTTAGGGCATGAGACAGAACTTATTAATTTGCGTCCACAAAGTCAGAAAGAGGCTTATAAGATTATTAGAGATAGTGATAGAGGAGTTCATAAGATGTTTCGGTATTTTATTTATCCGGCATTGAAAAAACGTTTTGATAATTATGAGCGTTTTATAAATGAAGTTTTACCGATATCACAAAAAGAGTATATATCTACAGAAGAGATGAAAGATGAAAAATTTGACTATGATGCATATATTTGTGGAGGAGACCAAATATGGAATCCGTCATGTCAAGATTTTGAAACAGCGTATTATCTTCAATTTTTAGATAAAGAAAATAAAGCAAAGAAGATATCATATTCACCAAGTTTAGGAAAAACAGAATTTAGTGAAGAAACGTTACAGAAAATAAGAAGTTGGATACAAGGATTTGATTTTATTTCGGTAAGAGAGCCACGAGGTGTTGCTATTATACAGAAGTTGACAGAAAAAAAAGTGCATACTGTATGTGATCCAGTATTATTATTAGAACGTGATGAATGGGAGAAACTAGCTATTAAACCTAAATATAGAAAACCATATATCTTGGTATATTTCTTAGAAAACAATCATGGTAGTAGAGCGTTGACAGAACATCTTCGAAAGGTTACAGGATATGATGTTGTTGTATTTAATGAATATATTCGTGATTTTGTAAGACCTTATCACAAGGCATATTCAGCTAGTCCAGAAGAGTTTGTTGGTTTGTTTATGCATGCAGGTTTAGTGTATACTAATTCATTCCATGGAACAGTTTTTTCGACTATTTTTGAACGACCGTTTATTACGGCAATTGCGAGGGATCAAGAGAAAGCTGTTAATAATAATGATAGCCGTAAAATTGACTACTTAAAGAAAATAGGTTTAGAAAATAGATTGTATACATCTGGAGAACCGGATATAAATGATTTACTTAAGATTGATTACACGGAAGCAAGAGTAAAAATTAAGAAATTTCGAGAGTATTCTTTGAAATATTTAGAAGATGCATTAAAGATGGATTCAGAGGAGTAATTGTTATGCCAGTTTTTAGTATTATTGTTCCAGTCTATAAAACAGAACAGTATATAGAAAGATGTGTCACTAGTATTTTGAATCAGACATATAAAGACTTTGAATTGATATTAATAGATGATGGTTCACCAGATAGATGCCCTCGAATGTGTGATGAATATCAAAAGCTTGATTCTAGGGTGAAAGTAATCCATAAAAAAAATGGTGGTGTATCATCAGCACGCAATTGTGGCTTGGAAATAGCAAGAGGAACGTTTGTTTGGTTTGTGGATAGTGATGATTATATCGAACCATTTTCACTTCAGCAGTTATTTGAAGCACAAAAAGAGAAAGAAGCGGATTTATATGTGTTTAATACACAACAAGTTCAGAGTTTTTATACTGGAGATATTAATCAGTTTTTTAAAAAATACTATTTTACATATGTGCTTGGATTTGAACCGTGGAATAAATTATATAG
>SKES01001915.1_pt1 | contig 10839 bp, 5 predicted proteins | sample 4826851 | NCBI WGS metagenome assembly SKES01 (sample SAMN11008803, study PRJNA524170) | human gut metagenome | biome: Human fecal sample; material: Feces; isolation source: fecal sample from pouch patient p52 | host: Homo sapiens | place: Israel: Tel-Aviv | collected 2016-09-04 | reverse complement strand
TCTTATATTTGAAAGATTTTGTTTTAGATATGCCTTACATCATAAACAAACAGTATAGTTATGCAGAAGGATATGTAACTGAACAATCTCATGGTGGTGCAGATATATCTTCTGAAAGAAGAAGTGTTTTTCTATATGATAAAGTTAAAGATGATGAAATCGAAATCACAGTATTTTCAAGGTATATTGATAAAAATACTTATTTAAAGGTACAATATCTTCCGCATACGAAATATGGTGCTATTGTAGAAATTAAATAATTCATTCTAAAAAGAAAATTTCCAGTTTGTATAACTGGCAACCCAACCACAATTAAATCTTCACAGCTTTGCTAAGCAGGAAATCTGAAAAGGTCTCCTGCTTTTTTGCACCTAAAATTAAATATGGAACTCTAAGGCACTTGCTGTTTTCGTTTTGAAAATGACAGGTGCTTTTTTCGTTTCAGGAAAGGAGTCACATGAATGTATTTGAAGTTGTAAAAGAAAATGTTACTGCCCGACAAGCCGCAGAAGCCTATGGCTTGAAAGTGGGTCGCACAGGTATGGCGTGCTGTCCGTTTCACTCAGATAAGTCCCCCAGTATGAAGCTGGATGAACGCTATTACTGTTTTGGCTGCGGAGCAACCGGAGACGCTGTTGATCTCACAGCGAAGCTATTCGGTATCGGGCTGAGGGAAGCTGCTGTCAAACTTGCTGAAGATTTTGGTCTTAACTATGACAGCCGACAAAAGCCCAGTGTCCGCCCTCGTATTCGTGAGCCGACACCGGAACAGAAGTATCAAAAAGGAGAAAATCATTGCTACAAGGTGCTGACGGATTATTTTCATCTTCTTAGAGAATGGGAAAAGAAATACGCTCCTAAACAGCCGGATGAGGAATGGAATCCCCTGTTTGCAGAAGCACTGCATAAGAAGAACTATATCGAATATCTGCTTGATATTCTTCTGTATGGTTCATTGGAGGAACGAAAAGCACTTGTGGCAGAACAGAGAAAGGAGGTGTTAAAACTTGAACAGCGAATTGCAGAACTGTCAGCAGACAGAACCATGCACAGTAGAAGAAATCCGAAACAGCTTAGAGCAGAGCGAGAAAGGTAAGGTTTATAATACTGCCGCAAATTATAAGCGTGTTCTGCAATATGACCCGCTTTTGAAAGGGGCTATCCGAAAAAATCTTCTGACCGAAAGAATCGACATTGTGAAGCCCCTCGGTTGGTATCGTGACAGCCCGACATTGACGGATGTGGATGTGAAATATCTGCTCCTATATTTTGAAGAAAACTATGGATTGACCGTAGAGAAGAAAATCATAGACGCAGTTGCGGTTATTGCCAATGAAAACCGTTACCACCCTGTCTGTGATTTTCTCAATGCCTTGCAATGGGACGGAACGGAACGCATACGCTTCTGTCTGCACCGCTTTCTCGGTTCTGATACAGATGATTACACCTATGAAGCATTGAAGTTGTTTCTGTTGGGTGCTATCTCACGAGCCTTTAAGCCGGGGTGTAAATTTGAGGTAATGCTCTGTCTTGTAGGCGGTCAGGGAGCCGGAAAGTCCTCTTTCTTCCGTTTGCTTGCGGTCAATGATGACTGGTTCTCTGATGATTTGAAAAAGCTGGATGATGAAAATGTGTACCGCAAAATGCAGGGGCATTGGATTATTGAAATGTCGGAAATGATTGCAACTGCCAACGCTAAGAGCATTGAAGAAATCAAGTCCTTTCTGAGCCGACAAAAGGAAACCTATAAGATACCCTATGAAACACATCCGGCAGACAGAAAACGACAATGTGTGTTTGGAGGTTCTTCTAATACCCTTGACTTTCTTCCCCTTGACCGAACAGGCAACCGCCGCTTCGTTCCGGTTATGGTCTATCCTGAAAGGGCTGAGGTTCATATTTTGGCGGATGAACAGGCTTCCAGAGAGTATATCAATCAGATGTGGGCAGAAGCTATGGAGATTTACAGAAGCGGCAATTTCCGTCTGAGATTCAGTCCGGCTATGAACGCTTATCTGAAAGCCCACCAAAAGGACTTTATGCCGGAGGACACAAAGGCAGGACAGATTTTAGATTATCTGGAACGCTATTCCGGCAGCATAGTCTGCTCCAAACAGCTTTACAAAGAAGCACTGGGGCATGATTATGACGAACCGAAACAATGGGAACTGCGAGAGATCAATGACATTATGAATAACGCTGTCACAGGCTGGAGGGCGTTCAGCAATCCGAGGTATTTTCCAGAGCCTTACCGCAGACAAAAAGGCTGGGAGCGTATCAGGAACGACAACGAGCCTGACAACAGCATGGATGGTTTTCAAGAAATCCCGACAGAGGAAATGGAACAGTTAGGGCTTCCGGAAGAATGGTTGAAGCAAAAATAAAAGCCAGTTGTCGCTTCGGTTGTCGAGCCGGTTGTCGGTCTGGTTGTCGGGTAAAAATCCCGAAAGCCTTGATATTGCGGCACTTTTCCCTCTCTGACAACCATGACAACCAATATTATAAAGAAAAAGGAAATAGTAAAAAGATAGTATCGCCCGATAAAGAAAAAAGGTTTTCTGATGTCCGTTGTCGGAACTTCGTTGTCAGACCTTTCCTTGTCGGGCTTTTTTCATTTAAGGAGGAATATCGTATGACAAATATTGTGAACAGTACACTACCCACCCAAAATAACCATTCGGAGAAAAACAAACCGGATGGAGTTTTTGTGATTAAGCAAGGCAAAACAAATTATAAAGTCAAAGTGTTTTTTGACCATAGTAGCGGTTTGACTGCGGAGGACAGGTTGAAACGCATTATTCAGGCAGAAGCAGAGAGAGAATCTGCGTAAGTAATATGAAAAATATCCACGCACCCCCTTGACAAAAGCTTTCAGAAGATACCCTCCTTGCCGCTATGGAAACCGCAGGGAATAAAGACTTTGATTCGGAGACAGAGAAGAAAGGACTGGGGACTCCGGCAACCAGGGCAGGTATCATTGAAAAACTGGTTTCTTCCGGCTATGCAGTCAGAAAAGGAAAGCAGATCTTGCCAAGCACAGAGGGCAGGGAACTGGTGAATGTCATGCCGGCTTATCTGAAATCTGCCGCAATGACTGCCGAATGGGAAAATCAGCTTTTAATGATGGAAAAAGGGCAGATCACCGATACACAGTTTATGGGTGAGATCACTTCTTTAGTCGGTAAGATTCTTTCTGTGTGCAGGGAAATACCGGAAACGGAAAGGAGAAGGTTCCAGAAAGCAAGGGAAGTGATCGGTAAGTGTCCGGTCTGCGGCTCTGATGTCTACGAAGGAAAGCAGAATTTTTACTGCTCCAACAGGCAGTGTGATTTTGCCCTTTGGAAAGAAAACCGTTTCTTAGGAAGCATGGAGAAAACACTGGATAAAAAGATGGCAGTGGAGCTTCTTGATAAAGCCTGCACCCATGTAAAAGGGCTGTATTCCAGAAAAAAAGATATAAAGTTTGACGCAGATCTTTTACTGACACTGGAGGACGGAAAGCCAAGGTTCCATCTGGAATTTCCAAAGAAGAAAAAGAAATAAGACAAGGAGGTAGGCAGTATGTCGAAATTACAGGACATCCGGGAACTGGCACAGGAACATGCGACATTGGTGAGCAGTTCGCCAAGGGACTGGATGGGTTATATGGATACCGCAGCGAGACTATACCGGTATCCTTTTACAGACCAGTTACTGATCCACGCACAGCATCCACAGGCAACCGCCTGTGCGTCCCTGGAACTGTGGAATGAGAAGATGTTCCGCTGGGTAAACCGGGGAGCTAGGGGAATCGCCCTGCTTGACGAGAATGGTCATAATACCAGACTCCGGTATGTGTTTGATATTTCAGATACGCACATGGTGGCAGGCGGAAGAAGCCCTTACCTGTGGCAGATGCAGGAACATCAGCAGGAAGAGATCCTTAACCATTTAGCAGAAGCGTATGGTCTGGAAGAAAAAGATACAGGGACTTTATCGGATGCGTTGATGGCGGTTGCAAGGGAAATGGTCGCAGACAGTCTGGAAGAATATCTGGACGGCTTGGAATATGCAGCGGAAGGAACGTATCTGGAAGATCTGGATGAAGTTACGATCCGCAGTGATTTCCGCCAGCTTGCAACGGACAGTGTATATTACATGCTTTCCAGACGATGCGGGCTTGAACCGATGGAACTTCTGGAAGAAGAGGACTTCATGCATATCACAGATTATAACCGGCTGTCTGTACTGACCTTTCTTGGAAATGCAGCAAGCCAGATCAGTGAGAGTGTTCTGATTGACATTGGAAGGACGGTACATAAAATTTCTCTGGAAGAAGCCAGAAAAGAGGTTGAAATTTCCAATGAAAGGAATTATAATAACTTTAACACGTTAATGCGTGAAAATAAAAATAAGGGCGTAGAAAACAACAAAGAAGAAAATATCGAGAATGAAGGAGGAACCGACTATGGAACTGACATATCATCGCAAGGGGGATTACCTGTTTCCGAACCTGACCGTAGAGGAGGAAGAAGTGACAATAGGGAAATACGGGATGCTTCGGAGGACATTCCTGAAGGAACACAAGAACAGCCTGTATCAGAGCCTGTTCCTGACAGGAAAGCTGAACAGCCATCTGGCAGAGATCGAGAAGGCAGCACAGGAGAGGATGGACAGCCAGATGGAGAAACTGCTGAAGAACCATCCGGCACCGGACAAGGAAGCAGACCCGATGGCCTGGACAGCACATATGAACGCACTGATGGCAACAGCGGAAGAGAGCATCTTGACGGAATTGGTATACAGCTAGTTGAAGATACAAGAGAAGATGGACTGAGCAAAGCAGAGGAAGAAATTGCCTCTGCTTTATCTTTGCCCGAATATCCTACAGCAAATGAACAGAAAAGGCAGATTGGTGAAAGAGTAGCTGCTTTATATGCCGGGGAGATTCCTATTCCGGAAAGTGTTGTGGATGATATTTTACGGACGGGAGGAAACCAGACAGGAAGCCAGCTGCGTATCATCTATAACTTTATGAGTGAACAGTCACCGGGAGAATACACGGAGTTTGTAAAGCGTGAGTATGGAAAAGGCGGCAAAGGTTTTCAGATGGATGGAAGGGAGTATTCCGTCTGGTTTGATGAAACTGGGATGCAGATCGCAGTCGGGCATACGGTGGCAGACCAGATTCTGGATAAAGCCTTTTTATCCTGGAAAGATGTCAGCAGACGTATCCATCAGCTTTTAGACCAGGGTGAATATGCACCGCAGTCTGTATTGGATGCAGCAAGAAACAATGCAGTAAAAGAACATGCACAGGCTCTTGCCTATATGAAAGGGGATATGGCAGAAGGGGTAGCCGAGATTGTTTTTGATGAGGAGGATTTACCACATCTTCACAGTATCTATCCGGAGATCACGGATTATCTGGAAGAAAAGCTGGAAGATTCACAGTGGCTTTCGGAACTGAATGAAAGACTGGATGCACTGGCAGAAGCCTATGAAGAAAATCATTCCATTATGCGTTTCCATCATTATGATCCTATAAATATCTCAAAGCAGTTTCAGAAGTTTGCGGATGAGGTCATCCCTTATCAGGCAAGAGACGGGTTTGCATGGAAAGACCATCCGATGTTCATTACGCAGGATGAGATTGATGCTTATCTTGCAGGAGGTGGAGCGTATTCGCAGGGCAGGCTTAGGACGTATTCCTTTTATCTGCTGCATGAAGATGAAAGATCGAGGACAGGTTTTATCAAGGAACAGTATGGGATCGGTGGAAGCAGTCATGCACTGTCTGGTGCGGATGATTCACACGCAAATTATGATGGAAAAGGATTGTTTCTTGCAAGAGGTGCTTATGGAAATCCATATACGTCAGTTTTATTATCTTGGAATAAAGTTGCAAATAGAGTAGCTTATCTGATAAAGAATGACCAGTTCCTGCAGGCAGAAGATTATGCTCGTATGCCGGAATATGAACAGGAACAGATGGCGAACAAGGTACTCCGCTTTTATGACCGTCTTCCGGAAGAGATAGACAGACCATTTACGGATGATTTCTTCTGGGAAAAACCAGGAAAAGAAATGGTGGCAGTATTAGAGAATCCAGAGCAGACAGAAGAACTGTTACAGAAGATGGATGCAGCATTGGCAGCTCTTCCATTGGATTTTGAAGCGTATGGGACAAACTATCAGCAGAAAACAGAACTTCTTTCAGAACTCCACCAGTATGCAGAAGGAACCTATACGATATTCCCGACACCGGAAGCAGAACCGTCTTTTGCGGAACCATCTGGGCACCAGATGACCATGTTTGATTTCTTGGATACGAAGGCAGTGACAGAACCGACCGTAGTAGATATGTCAGATGTGGAGGAAATAGAAGAGGAAGAGGTTACTGCCAAAGAAGATATTCCGGAAAATCAGGAACAGGAAATAACAGAAACTTCTGAGGGACAGGAACAAAAGGAATCAGAAGAAGAGATAACGGTTAAAACAGCAGAAGAACTGGCGGAGTCCTGGGATGAAGGTGTTTTTGAGTATCAGGGGTATCATTTTGAAGCAGTAGGGGTATTGCCGGAAGGAATAGAAGGAAAAGATATGGTTGCACAGACCCGTTCCAATACAGAACTGCATTTATCGACCTACCATACAGAAGATTTCCCAAAGTATTCTTATGATGATTTTTATGCAGTCAGCAATGCACCAACTGCCGATGTGTTCCGGTGTCTGGAAACCGGACGCAATTATATTCCGGGAGAAAATGAACTGTTTGGATATGAGGGAGAATTTCAACCATATTTAAAACCGGAAGTAGAAGAGATTGTAACAGAACCGCATAACTTTCGGATTCAGGATAATGACCTTGGAGCAGGTGGTCCGAAAGCAAAGTATAAAGCAAATATGGAAGCCATCCATTTATTGCAGACTCTGGAGCAGGAAGAACGTCTGGCAACACCCGAAGAACAGGAAATTTTATCCCGTTATGTTGGCTGGGGTGGCATCCCGCAGGCATTTGAAGAGAAAAACAGTAGTTGGACAAATGAGTATCTGGAGTTAAAGAATACCTTATCACCGGAAGAATACAGTGCAGCAAGAGCATCGACCTTAAATGCTTTTTATACATCACCGACTGTGATCCGAAGCATGTATGAAGCACTGGAAAATATGGGACTGAAACAGGGAAATATTCTGGAACCGTCCTGTGGTGTTGGTAACTTTATGGGACTGATCCCGGAGAGTATGAACAAGGCAAAGATGTACGGTGTGGAACTCGACCCGGTTTCGGGCAAGATCGCAAAACAGCTTTACCAGAAAAATAAGATTGCCGTGCAGGGATTTGAGGAAACCAGTTATCCAGACAGCTTTTTCGACTGTGTGATAGGCAATGTTCCGTTTGGATCGTATCAGGTCAGTGACCGCAGATATGACCGGCATCATTTTATGATCCACGATTATTTTATTGCAAAATCCCTTGATCTGATCCGTCCCGGCGGTGTAGTGGCTGTGGTAACTTCCAGTGGAACGATGGATAAGCAGAATCCGGCAGTGAGACAGTATATCGCAAACCGGGCAGAACTGCTTGGAGCCATCCGATTACCGAATAATGCGTTCCAGAGAAATGCCAATACCAGCGTTGTTTCTGATATTCTGTTTTTCCAGAAAAGGGACAGGGCATCCATTGAGGAACCGGAATGGTTAAATTTAAAGGAAACACCGGAAGGCTATTCAGTCAATGCTTATTTTGCAGAGCATCCGGAAATGGTGCTTGGTGAGTTTACTACAGAAAGTACCCAGTATGGAAAGCAGGAAGTGACCGTAAAACCAAAAGAAGGAATTACCTTAGAAGAACAATTAAAAGAAGCCGTCCAGAATATCCATGGTACGATCACGGAACTGGAACTTTCGGATACAGAGTTGGAGGAGGATGTTGTCTCTATCCCGGCAGACCCAGATGTAAAGAATTTCAGTTATACCGTAGTGAATGATGAAGTCTATTACCGGGAAAATTCTGTGATGAATCGGATGGAACTTCCGGCAATGACAGCGGAACGTGTCAAAGGGATGGTGAAGATCCGTGATGTTACGAATGAACTGATCCAGTGCCAGATGGAAGAGGGAAGCGATGAACAGATCACAAAGCTGCAGGGAAAACTCAATGAAGAATACGATACCTTTACAGCAAAATATGGTCTTCTCAGCAGCAATGCCAATAAGCGGGCATTTAGTCAGGACAGCAGCTATTGTCTTTTGACTTCTCTGGAATTTCTGGATGATAAGGGAGAACTGAAACGAAAAGCGGATATTTTTACCAAAAGGACAATCCGCAGGGCAGAAACGGTAACTTCTGTAGATACTGCCAGTGAGGCACTTGCGGTTTCTATCGGTGAGAGGGCAGGCGTTGACCTTTCTTATATGGCACAGCTTTCCGGGAAAACAGAAGAGGAGCTTACCGAAGAACTGGCAGGGATAATCTTTAAGAACCCGATCAGTGAAAAATGGGAGCCATCGGACGAATATCTTTCTGGAAATGTGAGGGAGAAACTGCAGATCGCCAAACAGTTTGCAGAGGATCACCCGGAATATCAGGTGAACGTGCAGTATTTGGAGCAGGTACAGCCAAAAGATCTGGATGCATCAGAGATTGAGGCAAGACTTGGGGCAACCTGGATCTCCGAGGATTACATTACACGGTTTATGGCAGAGACATTCCATACACCAAGATATTATGTAGGGAGCAAGGTCAAAGTCCAGTATGCAGAAGTGACCGGACAGTGGAATGTTATGGGAAAGAATGTGGACAGCTACGGAAATGCTCTTGTCACTTCCACATACGGAACACAGAGAGCCAATGCCTACCGCCTTTTGGAAGATGCCTTAAACCTCCGGGATACCAAGATTTATGACACGGTACAGGATGCCGATGGAGAACACCGGGAATTAAACCGGAAGGAAACGATGCTGGCACAGCAGAAGCAGGAACTGATCAAAGAGGAATTTAAGGAGTGGATATTTAAAGACCTGCACCGACGGGAAGATCTCTGTAAGATCTATAATGAACGATTTAACAGCATCCGTCCACGGGAATATGATGGAAGCCATATTCAGTTTGTTGGCATGAATCCGGAGATCACCCTGATGCCGCATCAGAAAAACGCAGTGGCTCATGTGCTGTATGGAAATAATACGTTACTGGCTCATTGCGTAGGAGCTGGAAAGACATTCCAGATGATCGCAGCCGGTATGGAATCAAAACGGCTGGGACTCTCACAGAAGAATCTTTATGTTGTGCCAAACCATCTGACCGAGCAGTGGGGCAGTGATTTCTTACGACTTTATCCTGGGGCAAATATCCTGGTGGCAACGAAGAAAGACTTTGAGCCGGCGAACCGAAAACGTTTCTGTTCCCGTATTGCGACAGGGGATTACGATGCTGTGATCATCGGGCATACACAGTTTGAGAAAATCCCTCTTTCAAGGGAACGTCAGATTGCCATGCTGGAACAGCAGATTGCAGATATTACGTTCTCCATTGAAGAAGCAGCACATCAGGCAGGGCAGAATTATACTATCAAGCAGTTGGAAAAAACAAAGAAGAGTCTGCAGGCGAGGATGAAGAAACTTAATGACCAGACCAGAAAGGATGATGTAGTAACTTTTGAGCAGTTAGGCGTAGACCGGCTGTTTGTGGATGAGAGCCATAGTTTTAAGAACCTTTTTTTGTATACAAAAATGCGGAATGTGGCGGGAATCTCACAGACGGATGCACAGAAAAGTTCGGATATGTTTATGAAATGCCGGTACATGGATGAACTGACCGGCGGCAGAGGGATCACCTTTGCTACAGGTACTCCCGTATCGAACAGTATGACGGAGCTTTACACTATCATGCGTTATCTCCAGTATGACACACTCATGCGTATGGGTATGGGACATTTTGATTCCTGGGCGGCAACCTTTGGAGAGACAGTAACCGCAATCGAATTATCACCGGAAGGAACGGGCTATCGTGCAAAAACACGGTTTGCCCGTTTTTTTAATCTTCCGGAGCTGATCTCCATTTTTAAGGAAGCTGCAGATATTCAGACTTCTGATATGCTGAACCTTCCAGTGCCGGAAGCAGAGTTTATCAATGAAGTCTTGAAACCAAGTGAAGAACAGCAGGAAATGGTCAGTGCATTTTCAGAACGTGCCGAAAGTGTAAGGGCAGGCTTAGTAAATCCGACCGAGGACAACATGCTGAAAATCACGAATGATGGAAGAAAATGTGCCCTTGACCAGAGACTGTTGAATGAACTTCTCCCGGATGCCGAAAAAAGCAAGGTCAATACCTGTGTGGAAAATGCTTTTCAGGTATGGGATGAGGGAAAGACAGACCGGACAACCCAGCTGATCTTCTGTGACCTGTCCACACCAAAAGGGGATGGCAGTTTCAATGTTTACGATGATGTGAGGGAGAAGCTGGTTGCCAGAGGAATCCCGAAAGAAGAGATTGCTTTTATCCATGAATATAACACGGAGGCGAAGAAAGCGGAACTGTTTGCAAAGGTGCGGGCCGGACAGGTGAGAATCCTCATGGGTTCTACACCGAAACTCGGTGCTGGTACCAACGTGCAAGACAGGCTTATTGCTCTGCATCACCTTGACTGTCCGTGGAAGCCGTCTGATGTAGGACGGATTTTGCGGACATTCAAAATAAAAAAGAATGTGGAGGTAACAGACAATGGCAAAATCATTATTTGAGGAACTGGGCGGCAAATACGAAAGGCAAGGGGATTATTTGATACCGTGCTTAACTGTACCCGCCGAAGAAGAACAGGCAATAGGCATCTGGGGGCAACGGCATTTAGATTATCT
>SKES01001910.1_pt1 | contig 10884 bp, 6 predicted proteins | sample 4826851 | NCBI WGS metagenome assembly SKES01 (sample SAMN11008803, study PRJNA524170) | human gut metagenome | biome: Human fecal sample; material: Feces; isolation source: fecal sample from pouch patient p52 | host: Homo sapiens | place: Israel: Tel-Aviv | collected 2016-09-04 | reverse complement strand
GTGTGTAGAGTGTGTGTAAACTGTGGCGGGGAGTGTGCATTTATTCCACACTCCCCGCCACAAATCTTTTGTCTGGTTATCTATTTTACTTCATCCGGCCAGGGACAAGGTTTGCCGGTGGCATTGAAAGCGGGCCGCTGTGCGTCTACTTTTCTTAGATAGCTGCCCAGTTCTTTAGAAAGTTTCTTCACGATGTCCGGATGCTGTGCACTGAGATCGTTACTTTCGCCTATATCATCAGAGATATTGAACAACTCTTTTTTGCCTGTTCCATAGTAATAAATCAATTTCCAGTCGCCGTTGCGGACTGCGCAATTGAAGTTGATTCCGGGACCATCATTTCCCCAGTTGTTCGGCATATTCCAGAAAAGACTCCGGCCTTTGGAAGGATTGCCTGTCTGTTTCAACAGAGGGACAAAACTGATACCGTCTATCGGCTGAACTGTTTTGTATTTTTTGATTCCTGCCATTTCGAGGATCGTGGGGTAGAAATCTTCGATCAACAGATACTTGTCACATTTGCTGTCCGGAGCCACTACGCCCGGCCAACTGACAATCAAAGGCTCGCGGATACCTCCTTCGTAAGTAGAGCCTTTGCCGCTGTTCAAGGGATAATTCTGTGTATGCAGTTTGCCGTCACGCCATCCCGATTCGGATGCAAGTCCTCCGTTATCGCTCATAAAGATGATGATGGTGTTATCGGCTTCTCCATTCTTTTCCAGCCAGTCCATTAAGTCACCAAGACTTTTGTCCATCCCTTCGATGAGGGTGGCATAAGCTGCTTCGTGGTCGGTCATTCCTTTCTTCTTGTATTTGTCATAGAAACGTTTATCCTTGTTAAGGGGGATGTGGATAGCATATTGGGCCATATACAGATAGAAAGGTTGGTTGTATTTCTTAGCCTTGTCCAGTGCTTTAATGGCTTCCAAAGTCAGCGCTTCGGTTACAAAAGTTTCTGTACCCCAATACTTCTCCAGTCCGGGGACAGCCATCAGTGAGATCGGTTTCCCGTCTTTGGTATGTCCGTAGTTCTCTTCGCCGAGATAGCTGGCGAGTCCGCCGGCGGCATGTCCGGCAATATTTACTTCGAATCCCCAATGGTGTGGATCTTCCCCCGGAGTGTCTATGGCACCGAAATGTGCTTTTCCGCAATGGATGGTATGGTAACCGCTATCTTTTAGAATTTGTACGAAGGAAGTACCAACGAAAGTATTGTTTGTGCCGGGTACTTGGCTGATACCATTATAATTCCACTCCGGTACAGTTAGCTGTTTATCTTTGCGGTCTGTCATGGTATTTTTTTTGAGTGTCCAGTTCGTTACCCGGTGACGCGCTGCGTTAGCTCCGGTGATGAGGCTACATCTGGAAGGAGAACTGATACTGCTTGCATATGCTTGGGTAAACATCATTCCCTGCCGGGCAAGACGTTCCATATTAGGCGTTTCATACAATTCGTTGTAGTGTGTCTTTTGCGTCCAGAATGGGAGAGAGGTGTCTTGCCATCCCATATCATCTACCATAAAGAGAATGATGTTGGGACGTTTGTCTGTACGTTCTGCCTGAATGTTGCTCTGTGCTTGCAGGCTGGTTGCAGCAAGCGGCACAAGTGCGAGGGGGAATAGCGTCTTTTTATTCATGGGGTAGTTGTTAAGTGTTTTTGTTGACTATTTCGATTTTAATTGTGATTCTCACGCTATTGAGGTAGTATACACCTTAATAGATTACAAATGTACTCAAATAAAGCTTTCTCTAATATATAATTTCTTTCATTTAATATAGAAGTTTCATTTATATTGGTGAGGGGAATGAGTGAAACGGTGCAAGAATGAATAAAACCAATACCTAACATGAAGTATATGGTTCGATACTACGTAATATCGACTCTATATCACGATTTTAAAGTTGATTTATGGATAGACAACTAGAGTCGTCTGTTCGGTCAACTGAAGTCGGCGACTTAGACTACTGCAGTCGGCTGTATGGTCAACTATAGTCGGCTGACATCATGTTAACTATTTCAATACGGTATCCGGCCATATTCATCTTCTTATGTCCTTCCATTTATGTCCTTCCATATAAGGATACACCAAATCTTTTGTTTGAGTCGGGGATTCTTTTTTTAGAGTGTGAAGGGTGTGAAAAGCTAAAACGAGGTCATTAAATCACAGCAAACATCTGTCATACCACAACTTACGAGTCTGTGAAACTTGTGGAAGGCAAAAGTGAACTTTTATTTCTAAGTCGGCAGAGAAGTTGATATACTTTATTTTACCATGATTTTTGAAAAGAATCAAACTGCCGCTAGTTTGATTCATAACCAACCGTGCAGTCATGAACAAAATTCTCTTCTGTACCCTCTGTGTCATCTGTGGTGAAAACTACACTGAAATAATGTTTTCAACAAAAGTGCTGGAAAAGGTGCAGCTAATTGGGGAGACAGCGGATTACGCCGGTAAATCTACAAGGTTATAGATTTATATTATATAATTTCAGTTTATTATATAATGTCTTCCGGTCAATATTCAGTAATTGTGCCGCTTTGCTTTTATTATTCCCGGTTTGGCGCAGTGCTTCCAGAATATGCTCTTTTTCAGTCTCTTCATTGCGTAGTGCAATACTAGTGCTACTCAATGTAGGAGTTTCTAAAAGCTCGGTTCCCAGTTCCAGTAAAGTGATGAAACTGCTTTGTGCCAATAAAGTCGCTCTTTTGACGATGTTCTTCATTTGGCGTAAATTTCCCGGCCAATGATAATTCAATAAAGCCTGTGATGCTTTCGCGTCAAAACCAATCAGGTGTTTATCCAGTTCCTTGTTTGCCTGGTCGAGGAAGAAGTTGGCAAAGAGTAGAATATCCTCTTTCCGTTCTTTCAGATCGGGCATCCGGAGGGTAAATTCATTGATACGATGATAAAGGTCTTCGCGGAAAGTGCCTTTCTCAATACCCTGTTCCAGGTTCTCATTGGTGGCGGATACCAAACGAATATCTACCGATATCTCCTGTGTAGAGCCTACCGGACGTATTTTTCTCTCTTGCAGAGCACGGAGCAGTTGTATCTGCACTTCGTAACTAAGATTCCCGATTTCATCCAGAAAGATAGTACCGCCATTGGCAGCAACGAAAGCACCGGTTTTATCAGTCAACGCACCTGTAAACGATCCTTTCACATGACCGAAAAACTCGGAAGCCGCCAGTTCTTTCGGGATAGAGCCACAATCTACGGCAATAAACGGCTTATCGCTTCGTTTGCTAAGTTGGTGAATACGGTGTGCCACATACTCTTTTCCAGTTCCGCTGGAGCCGTTGATAAGTACGGACATATTGGTCGGAGCTACCAGGCCTACATAATTGTAGAGTTGTTTGGCTGCGTCACTTTCTCCTTCCAGATAGGCACGGTTGTTTTCTGTTGAATCTTTCGATGAGGTAGAAGAGCCTTTTTTAGAAGACGATTTAGCTGTGTTATGAGTAGCGGGAGTTTCTCCGGACTGCAAACATTCAGAGATTTTCTTCAGTAACTCTTCCGGATTCACCGGCTTGGCGATATAATCACGTGCTCCCAGTTTCATAGCTTGCACGGCAGATTGTATATCCGCATAGCCGGTCATGATAATCAAAGGAATGTCCATGCCTTGTTCGTTCATCCATTTCAGCAGATCAATGCCTTCATGGTCGGGTAGCCGCAGGTCTGATAAAACCAGATCGACGCTTTGGCTTTCGATATGTTTCCGGGCACGGGCAATATTACTCACTGATGATACTTCAAAGCCTTTTTTTCCTAACCAGGTTTTTAGCATCATTCCAAAAGTGATATCATCTTCAACGATCAATATGGAGCTCATCATGTCAGGTTTTGATTCTTTTAAGTCACAAAGGTAAGAGGTTTTGGGTGAAAGTGGTATATTTGCAAACTTAAATTAAATAAAAGTGTTATGAAAAAGATTCTATTGATCATATTAACCATATCGTTTTGCGGACTTACTGCCTGCAAAACCGGAACAAAAAAAGGAGGAGACATGGATAAAGAAACGTTGGTGAAGATTGAAACAACTTTAGGAGACATTGAGGTGAAACTGTATAATGAGACACCGAAACATCGTGATAATTTTATCAAACTGGTGAAGGACGGAGTTTATGAAGGTACACTGTTTCACCGTGTTATCAAAGATTTTATGATTCAGGCCGGTGATCCGGACTCAAAAAATGCGCCGAAAGGAAAAATGCTGGGTACCGGAGACGTAGGTTATACCGTTCCCGCTGAATTTGTATATCCTAAATATTTCCATAAGAAAGGTGCCCTGTCCGCTGCCCGCCAGGGGGATAATGTGAACCCGAAGAAAGAATCTTCCGGTTGCCAGTTCTATATCGTGACAGGTAAAGTGTTTAACGACTCTACTTTGCTGGGAATGGAAAGCCAGATGAATGAGAATAAGATAAATGTTATTTTCAATACACTGGCACAGAAACACATGAAGGAAATCTATAAGATGCGGAAAGCAAACGATGAAAACGGTCTTTATGATTTGCAGGAAAAACTGTTTGCGCAGGCACAGGAAATGGCTGCCAAAGAACCGGAATTCCATTTCACTCCGGAACAGATTGAAGCCTACACTACGGTGGGTGGTACTCCGCATTTGGATGGCGAATATACCGTGTTTGGCGAAGTGGTGAAAGGAATGGACATTGTGGATAAGATCCAGCAGGTGAAAACAGACCGCAGCGACCGTCCCGAAGAAGATGTAAAGATAACAAAGGTGACAATACTTGACTGAATCGTATGAAAATCAACAGGCATATTCTTGATAATGGGTTACGTCTGGTACATTCGCAGGACGAGAGTACGCAGATGGTTGCCCTTAATATATTATATAATGTGGGAGCTCGCGACGAAGATCCCGAGCATACCGGCTTTGCCCATCTGTTCGAACACCTGATGTTCGGAGGGTCGGTGAATATTCCCGATTATGACATGCCGCTTCAATTGGCGGGTGGAGAGAATAATGCCTGGACGAATAATGATATAACCAATTACTACCTCACTGTACCTCGTCAGAATGTAGAAACCGGCTTTTGGCTGGAATCCGACCGGATGTTGAGTCTTGACTTTAGCGAACGGAGCCTGGAGGTACAGCGGGGAGTGGTAATGGAAGAGTTCAAACAGCGTTGTTTGAACCAGCCTTATGGAGATGTCGGACATCTTTTGCGCCCTCTGGCTTATCAGACGCATCCTTATCAATGGCCTACGATCGGAAAAGAGTTGTCGCATATTGCCAATGCTACGCTGGAAGAAGTAAAAGCATTCTTTTTTCGTTTTTATGCTCCTAATAATGCAATATTGGCCGTGACCGGCAATATCTCTTTCGAAGAGGCAGTTGCTTTGACGGAAAAATGGTTCGCTTCTATTCCTCGTCGGGAAGTTCCTTTGCGGAACCTGCCACAAGAACAGGAACAGACAGAAGAACGGCGGTTGACGGTAGAGAGAAATGTGCCTCTCGATGCTTTGTTTATGGCCTATCACATGCCCGACCATCGGCATCCAGATTATTATGCATTTGATATTTTGTCGGATGTGTTGAGCAACGGACGTTCCAGTCGATTGAACCAGCGTTTGGTACAACAGAAACAGTTATTTTCGAGCATAGATGCCTATATTTCAGGCAGTGTAGATGCGGGGTTATTCCATATTAGTGGAAAGCCTTCGGCTGGTGTCACTCTGGAACAGGCGGAAGCGGCAGTAAGGGAAGAACTGGAACTGTTGCAGCACGAACTGGTTGACGAACAGGAACTGGAAAAAGTGAAGAACAAATTTGAGTCCACCCAGATATTCGGTAACATCAATTATTTGAATGTGGCAACCAACCTGGCTTGGTTCGAACTGCTTGGCCGAGCGGAAGACATGGAAAAAGAAGTAGAACGTTATCGTTCTGTCACGGCGGAACAATTGCGGACAGTAGCCCAATCCGCTTTCCGGAAGGAGAACGGAGTTGTGCTTTACTATAAAAGTAAATGAGGATTTTAAGATCCTATTTAAAAGATGATGAAGAGACTATTTGATATATACAAAGACCATTACAAAGCACTAATTTTTCTCGGACTACCGATTGTGATCGGGCAAATAGGAGTGATCGTTCTCGGATTTGCTGATACATTAATGATCGGGCATCATAGTACGATTGAGCTGGGAGCAGCTTCCTTCGTAAATAATGTGTTTAATCTGGCGATTATTTTCAGTACAGGGTTTTCGTATGGACTGACTCCCATTGTAGGAGGGCTGTATGGGACTCATCAGTATGCTCCTGCCGGACAGGCATTACGCAACAGTTTGCTGGCAAACCTGATGGTTGCATTGCTACTGACTATATGTATGACTGTTCTTTATTTGAATATAGAGCATCTCGGACAGCCGGAAGAATTGATTCCTCTGATTAAACCGTATTACCTTGTTTTGCTTGCTTCATTAGTGTTTGTCATGCTTTTCAATGGATTCAAGCAATTCACAGACGGAATAACGGATACCAAAACCGCCATGTGGATATTGCTTGGAGGAAATGTCTTGAATATCATAGGAAACTATATCCTGATTTACGGTAAACTCGGATTGCCTGAATTAGGTTTGTTGGGAGCAGGTATCAGTACGCTGTTTTCGCGTATTGTGATGGTGATTGTATTTATAATCATCTTTATGCGTAGTCCGCGTTTCGTCCGTTATAAGATTGGCTTTTTCCGTTTAGGATGGTCACGCGCTGTATTTGGACGCTTGAATGGACTAGGATGGCCGATTGCTTTCCAGATGGGAATGGAGACAGCCTCCTTTAGTTTGAGTGCTATCATGATCGGTTGGCTAGGTACGATCGCTTTGGCTTCTCATCAGGTGATGTTGGCTATTTCGCAGTTTACCTTTATGATGTATTACGGTATGGGGGCTGCTGTTGCTGTTCGTGTCAGTAATTTCAAAGGGCAGAACGACATCGTCAATGTACGCCGTTCCGCCTATGCCGGTTTTCATCTGATGATGACATTGGGTGTCGTGCTTTCCTTGATTGTCTTCCTTTGCCGGAATTACTTGGGAAGCTGGTTTACCGACAGCCAGGAAGTGGTTGCTATGGTGACATCTTTAATTTTTCCTTTCCTTGTCTATCAGTTTGGCGACGGGCTTCAAATCACTTTCGCCAATGCTTTGCGTGGAATTTCAGATGTAAAACTAATGATGGTTATCGCCTTTATCGCCTATTTCGTTATTTCGCTTCCCGTAGGATATTTCTGCGGCTTTGTAATGGGATGGGGGATAGTAGGTGTCTGGATGGCATTTCCTTTTGGTCTGACGAGTGCGGGACTAATGCTCTGGTGGCGTTTCCACTACATGACAAAACTCCCCGAACCCCACCCCAAAACCTAATACTTAATACTTAAAACTTTTATCCCAATGGCTTCCTTCCGTTTTACAAAGTTGAAAATAACCGCCGGTTACACTTTGTTACTGGCGATCCTCCTTTTCTCGCTGGTGTTTGTACATCGTGAGATGGAAGCATTGTCGGCAGCCGACGATCAGCAGAACTTAAGAACTGATAGTCTATTGACCCTTCTCCACGAGAAAGATCAAAACACGATTCAGATGTTGCGGGTGTTAAGTGAAGCAAACGACAGCCTTCTCTCTGCTTCGGAGATTGAAGAAATCATTTCCGAACAAGATTCTGTCATTACCCAGCAACGGGTACAACATCGGGTCATTACCAAGCGTGACTCGTTAATAACTACTCCTAAAAAGAAGGGATTCTTCAAACGGCTCGCCGAAGTGTTTTCCCCTTCTAAACAAGACAGTGCCGTATTAGTTAATACATCGCTGGAAGTAGCCACTGATACCATTCTCCAACCGACTACCTCTAAAGATTCTCTTCAACAGAAAATCCGCATGGCTACCGAAGAAAAACGGCTGCAACGGAGGAAAACCATCCGGCGTACCAGTACGAAGTACCAGCGGATGAATACGCAGTTGACGGCACGAATGGATAGTCTGATTAAACAATATGAGGAAGAAATGACCCTGCGTGCCCGTCAGGATGCCGAACTTCAACAGGAAGTGAGGATGCGGTCGGCACGTATCATCGGCGGTATCGCGGTTGGTGCCGTACTATTATCTGCTTTTTTCCTGATATTGATTATGCGGGATATCTCTCGCAGCAACCGTTATCGTCAGCAATTGGAGGTGGCGAATAAACGCGCGGAAGATTTGCTTGTTGCCCGTGAGAAATTAATGCTGGCCATTACCCACGACTTTAAGGCGCCGCTGGGGTCAATCATGGGATATACCGAACTTCTGTCCCGGCTGACAGAAGATGAACGGCAACGTTTCTACCTCGACAATATGAAAAGCTCTTCGGAACATTTGTTGAAACTAGTCAGTGACTTGCTCGATTTCCATCGGCTCGATCTCAATAAAGCGGAAGTGAACCGTGTAACCTTTAACCCTTCCCAGCTGTTCGACGAAATTTATGTCAGTTTCGAACCTTTGACCGCTGCCAAAGGTTTAGCCTTGCAATGTCACGTCGCCCCGGAACTAAACGGAAGATACATCAGTGATCCTTTGCGACTCCGGCAAATAGTGAACAACCTTTTGTCTAATGCCGTAAAGTTTACTCAAAAAGGAGAGATTAGCCTGACAGCCGGTTATGATTCTTCTAAGTTAACCATCGCCATCGCCGATACAGGAAAAGGAATGGCATTAGAAGATCGTGAACGTATCTTTCAGGAGTTTACACGTCTTTCCGGTGCGCAGGGAGAGGAAGGTTTCGGACTCGGACTCTCTATTGTGAAGAAACTGGTAACCTTGCTTGAGGGAACTATTGACGTGCAAAGCACATTAGGAAAAGGAAGCTGTTTTACTGTAACTATGCCTCTTTATCCGGTAGGTAAATCCATTGCGGAAAGTGAATCTACTGAAAGCGAAAATGCGGATACAACAGAGGGGGCGGCCGCGATTCCTCCGATGAAAGTCATCCGTGTCCTTTTGATCGATGACGATAAGATTCAGTTGAATCTGACTGCTGCCATGTTGAAACAACATGGTATCGATGCGGTATGTTGTGAACAGCTGGAGCAGTTGATTGAACAGCTTCGCTCTTCCGTCTTCGATGTATTGCTGACAGATATACAAATGCCTGCCATTAACGGTTTTGATTTGGTGAAATTATTGCGGGCTTCTAATATACCACAAGCAAAAACAATCCCCGTCATTGCTGTGACCGCCCGTAGCGAAATGGATAAGGCTGCTTTACATGAACATGGCTTTGCCGGTTGTCTGCATAAACCGTTTACAGTAAAAGAATTATTGATGACGGTAAATGAAGGACAACTCTCGGCTGATGAAGCGCATATCACAGAAGATATGGCAACAGCCGGAATAAACTTCTCTGCACTTACTGCTTATTCTGAAGACGATCCGGAAGCGGCATCCTCCATTATTCAGACTTTTATTGAAGAAACAGGTAAGAATATCGAACGGATGCAACAAGCGCTGAACGATAAAGAGGTGGACGGGATAGCTGCTATGGCGCATAAGCTCCTCCCTCTCTTTACAATGATTGGAGTGGATGAAGCAATACCTCTTTTAGAATGGTTGGAGGTACAGCGAGGGCAAGACTTTTCGAAGAAAGTAAAAGAAAAAACCGACCATGTACTCCAAGAGATATTGATAGTTTTGACAAAAGCTAGAGAATACGAGCAATATCTCCTCCAAAAATAAAATAGTTCTCTATATGTGTAGTGACTCTTTTTATCACAGAGTAATGTCGATATATTTGATTTTAATCTAAAATATGTATAACGGAGGTTGCTGACTAGAGGGAAAAAAGAAATTCAATCTCTGAAAAATTACATGATAGCGATTTTATCTATTTAGCCAATGATGATATAGCTTGTTTTAATGAAATAGTTCCAAAATAGATTTTTATGTGTCTTTTATTGTTGGAAAACATAAAAAAGTTTTTTCATTTTAGTGGCTAGAGAAAGCTTCTTTCATTTAATAAGTTTTTTAGAAATCATTCTCTATTAGGCATGTTCTATGATGTATTGATATAGATCTCCAGCTGTATTTAATCGTTCTGCATTTTCTGCAGAAATATCAATTCCATATTCTTCTTCAATTCTCATTATTAATTCAATAAAATCTAAACTATCTAAATTGAGTTCATGAATGAGTTGAGACTCTTTATGTATAAAGGCTGGGTCAATATTACATTGCTCAGAAATAATCTTTTTTAAGAATTCAAATGTGTAGTGAGATAAATCATCTTTATTATTATCAGACTCTTTATTAGGTTTTATTTCTTTACCTTTTTTTTCTATATTCGATGTTGTGAGAACTAACCCTCTTTCATTTGATACTATAGCATGGATTATTACTTCCCATTTTTCTATTATTTTATTTCCGTTTGTATAAGCAATAGTTGAAGTAACTGTTCCTTTCCATGTAATTTCTGTGTTTAAAGTTTTTGCAATGTAATTACCTTTTTCTGACTTATATGTTATTGTAATTATCCAATCTTGATCAGATGAAAAATTAAAAGGTGTAACTGTAGCATCTATATTGGTAACTTCAGAAATAATGTTGGAACGCTGATTCATACATTTTGTAGTACAATTTAAATTAAATGATAAATCGAAATTTGGTATAATGTCATTTTCTGTTTGGAAGATAACAGGCCCATAATTACTGTAGTATTGTTGTGTTTTTGGATAACATAATTTTTTTAGAAGTGCTTTTAGATTTCCAACAGTTTTACAATTGTCTTTTTCAGAATCAAATAACTTTATATTAAATGTTTCTTCTACTTTGTTGAAAAAGGCTTGCATCTTCAATTCATCAGCTCCTATATCTTCAATGAATCTTGTAT
>SKES01001904.1_pt1 | contig 10910 bp, 6 predicted proteins | sample 4826851 | NCBI WGS metagenome assembly SKES01 (sample SAMN11008803, study PRJNA524170) | human gut metagenome | biome: Human fecal sample; material: Feces; isolation source: fecal sample from pouch patient p52 | host: Homo sapiens | place: Israel: Tel-Aviv | collected 2016-09-04 | reverse complement strand
ATGAAAAAGAAACGGTATGTGATTGGAACAAATCCAGAAAAGCATTTAGAGAAGATTATGTCTTTATAATTTTTGAATTTAGTATATGGTGTGGTTGAGGAGCACATTCATGCGTTTGGCTTGACAATATTATGCTTTTTGTTGAAAAATGTAGGAAGATATAGTAAATTGGAACTGAATGTAATTAATTAGGAGGTGAAAAAGTGAAAAGAAAAATAGTAGTGGTACTATTTGCTGTGATGTTGGCTTTTTCTGGTTGTAGCAAAGGGGAGACAAGTCAGCCGGAAAAGGAACCAGAGAAAAATGAGAGCGTAAAAGATGATGCAGAAGAGGAATTAGAGAATGGCACAGATAAAATAGAGCAGAAATTAGGAGTCTATTATATAGACGAAACAACAGGAGAAATTACTAGAGATGAGGTGACTGTGGCAGGAGAGTTACAGGAAGTAATTGTTGCCAAATTAAAAGAAGCATCTGTATTATCTGAAACTTGTGAGGTTCAAAGTGTTTCTGTGAATGATTCCGAAGAGAAGATTGATTTAGATGTTAATACAGCATTTGGTGATTATCTAAGAGGAATGGGGACGACCGGTTCGGAACAGGTACTAGAATGTGTTGTTAGGACATACTCAGAGGCGTATGATTGTGATGGAGTTAAAATTACAGAAAACGGAAATCCGCTTGATACAGGACATGCCGTTTTGGAAGGATATATCAGCTATGATTAGGTAAGAGTGAAGAGGAAAAAAAGATGAAAAGCATAAGAAAAAGGTTTGTGGCAATTATTCTGCTTGCAGTGATGGTGTTTTCTGATTTTCAGATGAGCACATCATTGGCAATGGACAATAGTTCGGCGGTAGAAGAAACAGAAGTAGCTGAAACAGACGCGGCCAATACAGTAAAAGCAGAAAACAGATTGAATTATATTTTGGTAGAAAGTCCCTATTTGGAATCACCGAACACACAAAACATTGTTGTGTCTTGGGGAGATGGAACAGAACAGATAAGCAATATGCGGATTACTGTGCAAAAAGAAGATGGTTCAACAGAAGAATGGACATGCAGTAATCAGTCTGGATATCTGTATGTGTTCTCGAAAGAATATGTGGATGAAAGTGAGCAGAGCACATATAAGGTAACAGACATCAGATTTGAGGAAAATCAGCAAGAACAATGTTTTTTATTAACTGACTTAAATGTAGAAGCAGAATTTGGAGTGAACAAAGCATACGATGGGATTGAAGAATTGCAGCCGTTGGATCCGGAAGATGCAGTGGAGACATCGATAGTAACGATTGACGAAAATGGAGAAACTGAGGCACAGGATAATATTGCATCAGCGTTAACTGCCGTTTCAGAAGAGATGGGAGCAGTGGCGGGAATAAGAAGCGCAGAAAAAGCGGGTGAGATTGTCGTGGCGCTGGATCCTGGACATGATAACAGACATGGCGGGACAAGTGGGTCAGGTCTGACAGAACAAGAATTGACTTTAAAAATAGCGAAGTATGCAAAGGCAGAATTAGAGACATATAATGGTGTGAAAGTTTATATGACAAGAACAACTGCAGCGTGTCCTTATCCGGAAACGGGAACTTCGGGAGCTTGTATTGAGAAAAGAGTACAGGCAGCAGCAGAGGCAGGAGCGAAAATATATGTAAGTCTTCATTTGAATTCAGGAGCTGCCAGCGCAAATGGTGCAGAAATTATTATCCCGAATAGTAGTTGGAAACCGCAATTGTCAACGCAGGGAAAAGAACTTGCAGAGAAAATATTAAATGAACTGGCAGTAGTTGGTTTAAACAAACGTCCGACACCGATTTACAGCAAAGATACTACTGTCAATGAGAAATATCCAGATGGTTCTATTTCAGATTATTATTCAGTTCAAATCTGTGCGAAAGAAGCTGGAATACCGGGAATTATTGTGGAACATGCTTTCTTGAGCAATGCAAATGATGTGAACAAGTTCTTGAAAACTGAGGCAGGATTAAAGAAGCTCGGTGTTGCAGATGCAACTGGAATCGCAAAGTACTTGGGACTGAGTAAAGGACAGTGGGTTCAGGTCGGGGATAAGTGGAAATATCTAACGAATGGGAAGTACGTAGTAAACCAGTGGATGAATATTTCAGGAGAAACATACTATTTCGATGGAAATGGATATCGGGTAACAGGATGGCAGACAATAGCCGGAAAGAAATATTACTTTATGTCAGATGGTCATATGCACACCGGCTGGTTATCGTTTGGGAGTCGATATTATTATATGATGCCGGATGGCCATATGCACACCGGTTGGCTATCGTTTGGAAGTACCTACTATTATTTGAATAGTGAGGGGATAAGAGTAACGGGCTGGCAGACAATAGAAGGAAAAGAATATTATTTTGACCAAAATGGAGTAAGGAAAGATAATATAAAAAAGAGTGGCTGGCAGACAATAAATGGGAAGAAATATTACTTTGATAAAAATGGAGAGTATGTAACAGGCTGGCAGACGATAGCCGGAAAGAAATATTACTTTATGACAGATGGTCATATGCACACCGGCTGGTTATCATTCGGGAGTCGGTATTATTATATGATGCCGGATGGCTATATGCATACCGGTTGGTTATCATTTGGAAGTACCTATTATTATATGAATGATGAAGGGTTGCGTGTAACAGGCTGGCAGACGATAGCTGGAAAGAAATACTATTTTATGCCGGATGGAACAAGATATAGTAATGGATGGCTATCATTTGGAAGTACTTATTATTATATGATGCCGGATGGTCATATGCATACAGGTTGGCTGTCGTTTGGAAGTACCTACTATTATTTAAATAGTGAGGGGATAAGAGTAACTGGCTGGCAGACGATAGATGGAGAAGAGTACTATTTTGATAAAAATGGAGTCAGACAAGAAGGGTATTTGATTGAAGGTACAAGTGCTGTAACTGCAAACAATCTGGCTATGTACTTTAAAAGAAAAAATGGTGTTTATCCAACTTTTTATAAAAATTCTGATGCACCAACGATAGAAAAGTTTTGCCAAATTTATGTAGAAGAGTCAAAAGCAGAAGGTATCAAAGTAGAAGTCGCATTTATGCAAGCTATGGTTGAAACAGGCTGGTTGAAATTTGGCGGAGCAGTACAGATTTCTCAGTATAATTTCGCTGGCATTGGGGCTTTGGATGGCGGCGCACAAGGAGCGACGTTTAAAACTATAAGAGAAGGTGTCAGGGCACAGATACAACATTTAAAAGCCTATGCAAATGAAAAGCCACTTAATAATACACAGGTTGATCCAAGGTTCCAGTTGGTAAAACGAGGATCAGCAAAATATGTTGAATGGTTAGGTCAGAAAGAGAACCCAAATGGATATGGTTGGGCAACAGCGGAAGATTATGGATATAAAATCCTTCGATTGATAAAAGAATTATAGTGTATAACAAAAATGGAGATGTATTTTTACATCTCTGTTTTTGTATAGAAAAACTTAAGAAGATAAATATTGTATAAACACACCAAATCTGATATTATAATAAAGTATGTAAAAAAATTGTAAGAATTTGCAATAAAATTGTAAAGAGGGAGTAGTATGAAAAATATAATAAACTGGAGAAGCTCAAGAACAAGAATGTTTATGCTGTTTATCGTAGATGTGTTGACCATTGTTGTGAATGCATATCTGTCTTTGATTATCAGACATGAGCTGCACTATAGCTGGATACCACAGGAATATATTAACAGTATCAAGAGTTATATGCTGATTAACATTATCACAACAATTGTGATCTTTATCTTGATGAAACTATATAAGAGTGTATGGTCATTTGCGAGTGTGCATGAATTTACGCTTATTTTTGGAGCCTGTATTTTGTCTACCGCATTTCAGGCATTGGGAATGCAGTTCTTAGTATTGAAAGTGCCGAGAAGTTACTATATCTTTTATTTCTTCTTGCTATTGATGACGACAACTGTCACAAGATTTTCATATAGAGGGCTTCGTATTGTGATGCACGGTTTGAACAGACCGGAAGAAAGAATTTTAAATACGATGGTCATTGGAGCCGGAGAAGCTGGAAGCATGATTATTCATGAGTTGAAATTCAGCAAACATTTGAACCGAAAGGTTGTATGTGTCATTGATGATAATCCATCAAAAAAAGGAAAATATCTACACGGTGTTCCGATTGTGGGCAATAAAGATACGATTATTGAGAAAGCCAAAGAATATAACGTGGACGAAATTGTATTGGCAATTCCTTCGGCAGGGACAAAAGTCACAAGAGACATTTTGAGAATTTGCAATCAGACAGAATGTAAATTGAAAGTGCTTCCGGGAATGTATCAGTTTATTACAGAAGAAGTCAGCGTTTCAAAACTTCGTGAAGTTTCGATTGAGGATCTGCTTGGAAGAGATGCAATTGATATTGATTTGGACAGTGTTCTTGGGTATGTAAAAGGAAAAACAGTTCTTGTTACAGGTGGCGGCGGCTCTATCGGAAGTGAACTTTGTCGACAGGTGGCAAAATATAATCCGAAATGTTTGATTATATTTGATATTTATGAAAATAATGCATATGATATTCAACAGGAATTGAAAAAGAAATATCCGATGCTGCATTTAGAGACATTGATTGGTTCTGTAAGAAATACAAAGCGTATCGAGAGTGTTATGGAATTATACCGTCCGGATATTGTATATCATGCAGCAGCGCATAAGCATGTACCGCTTATGGAAGACAGCCCAAATGAAGCGATTAAAAACAATGTATTTGGAACTTATAAGACAGCACGTGCGGCGGACAAGTATGGTGTGAAGAAATTTGTTTTGATTTCTACAGATAAAGCTGTAAATCCGACAAATATCATGGGCGCATCTAAGAGAATGTGTGAGATGATTATTCAGACATTTAGTAGATATTCTAATACAGAGTTTGTAGCAGTTCGATTTGGAAACGTGCTTGGAAGTAATGGAAGTGTAATTCCATTGTTTAAAAAGCAGATGGCAGCTGGCGGACCGGTGACGGTCACTCATCCAGATATCATTCGTTATTTTATGACGATTCCAGAAGCTGTTTCACTTGTGCTTCAGGCAGGGGCATATGCGAAAGGTGGAGAAATCTTTGTGCTGGATATGGGAGAGCCGGTTAAGATTGCGGATCTTGCAAAGAATTTGATCCGTCTTTCTGGTTATACTTTAGGTGTAGACATGGAAATTAAATATACAGGACTTCGCCCAGGAGAAAAATTGTACGAAGAGCTTCTGACAAAAGAAGAAGGTTTACAAAAAACAGAAAACGAATTAATATATATAGGAAAGCCATTGGAATTTGACGAGGTTCATTTCTTGAGTGAATTGAGAAAGTTAGAGCAGGCAGCAATTGATGAACGTTTTGACGTAAAAGAGATTGTTTCCGGTATTGTGCCAACATATCATATCAGAAAAGAAGATAAAGAACGTGATTCTGCAATCTATCAGGAATTTTGCAAGCTTGGAAGAGCGAGTCATGAAGGACCAGTCATGGAGGAGTAGTTATGAGTAAAATGAATATATTATTTTCACCACCGGATATCACGGAGGAAGAGATCGAAGAAGTAGTCGATACACTGAAAAGCGGATGGATTACAACCGGTCCAAAAACAAAGTTGTTTGAGCAGAATATTGCAAAGTTTTGCAATACAAGCAAAGCGGTGTGTTTGAATTCTGCAACAGCGTGTGCAGAGATGGCATTGCGTGTTCTGGGAATAGGACCAGGAGATGAGGTGATTACAAGCGCCTACACCTACACTGCATCTGCTAGTGTTGTCTGTCATGTGGGAGCAAAATTAGTTTTGGTAGATACGCAGAAAGATTCGTATGAGATGGATTATGAGGCGTTAGAAGAAGCGATTACAGAAAAAACAAAAGCAATTATTCCGGTCGACATAGCCGGAGTAATCTGCGATTACGAAAAAATATATGAGATTATAGAGAGAAAGAAGAGTTTGTTTCAGGCGAGCAGCGAACTGCAGGAAAAATTAGGACGTATTGCAGTAGTTGCAGATGCAGCACATGCGTTTGGCGCAATGCGTGATGGAAAACATTGCGGAGAAATTGCTGATTTTACAAGCTTTTCTTTTCATGCCGTGAAGAACCTTACGACAGCGGAAGGTGGAGCTTTAGTGTGGAGAGATATAGACGGTGTGGATAATGATGCGCTGTATAAACAGTTTATGCTGTTATCACTGCATGGGCAGTCTAAAGATGCGTTGGCAAAAACACAGCTTGGCGCGTGGGAATATGATATTGTGGCGCCTTATTTTAAATGCAACATGACGGATATTATGGCTTCATTAGGACTTGTGCAGTTGAAAAGATATCCGGGAATTTTGGAGAGAAGAAAGGCGCTTATTGAAAAATATAATGAGGGCTTAAAAGATCTTCCGATTACTGTGCTGCAGCATTATGGAGAAAATTTTGTTTCAAGCGGACATCTGTATTTGGTACGAGTGAACGGAAAGACAAGACAGGAGTGCAATGACATTATTATAAAGATGGCAGAGCGTGGAATCGCTACGAATGTACATTATAAGCCGTTGCCAATGTTGACAGCATATAAGAGTCTGGGATTTGATCAGGCGGATTATCCGAATGCGTGCGATTTGTTTGAAAATGCAATCACCTTGCCGCTTCATACGAAATTGACTGATGAAGAAGTGGATTATGTAATTCAAAATTTTAAAGAATGTATAGAATAGGAATTAAGTAGATCATGAGAAAGTGGAATGACCTTCCGAAAGAAATGCAAGTGGAACAAGTAAAAAAATATTATGAAATACTGCAATGCCATAAGGGAAGTTTGCTGGCAAAACGAATTTTTGATATCATAGTTGCGAGTCTGCTTGTCGTAATTCTTTCACCGATATTATTTTTGCTGAGTATTTTGATCAAAATAGATTCACCGGGACCGGTGATGTTTCGTCAGGTAAGAGTGACAACATATGGAAAACCGTTTCGTATCTTTAAATTCCGCACAATGGTAAATAATGCGGATAAGATCGGAACACAGGTAACAACAAAGGGAGATTCCAGAGTAACTCGTATGGGAAAGATGCTTAGAGGTTGTCGATTGGATGAGTTGCCACAGCTTTTTAATGTGTTAAAAGGTGAGATGTCTTTTGTTGGGACAAGACCGGAAGTAGAAAAATATGTTGCACATTATACAGATGAGATGAAAGCAACTCTGCTTATGCCGGCTGGAATAACCTCAAGAGCAAGTATAGAGTATAAAGATGAGGAACGATTGCTTGAGTCGGCAGAGAATGCAGATGAGGTATATATCCATCAGGTACTTCCGGAGAAGATGAAGTATAATTTAAGAGCAATTGAAAAATTCAGTTTTTGGGATGATATAAAAACAATGTTTGCCACTGTGATAGCGGTGATAAAATAGTAGAGGAGAACGACACGCATGAATGTATGGATTGTTAATCATTATGCAATTCCACCGAGTATGGGAGGATTAGTAAGACATTATTATTTTTCGAAATATCTACAGAAAAATGGTCATACAGTAAAAATATTTACTTCCAGTAAAATACACAATACGGACATTAATATGATTCGTGATAAATCGCTTTATAAAGAAGAGATAGTGGACGGAATTGAGTACACGTTTGTGAAGAGCAGAGATTACAAAGGGAATGGTTTGCAAAGAATACTGAATATGGTTGAATTGCCGTTTCAAATGTGGAAAACAATGAAGCTTTTTTTCAAAAAAGAAAAACCTGATGTAATCTACACTTCGTCACCGGACTTGTTTGTGGCATTTTTTGCGTTGGTGTTTGGTCGAAAGAAAAAAATTCCAGTTGTTGTGGAAGTCCGCGATCTTTGGCCGGAGTCGATTGTAGAGTATAAAAGGATGTCCAGAAAAAATCCGGTTATTCAGGTGTTGTACCAGTTGGAAAAGTGGATTTATAAGAAGGCGGACAGATTGATTTTTACTATGCCAGGAGGCAAAGAGTATATTAAAGATAAAGGCTGGGATAAAGCAATAGATTTACGAAAAGTACACCATATTAACAATGGAGTAGATTTAGAGGAGTTTGAATACAATAAACGAAACAACCATATTTGTGATGAAGATTTGGAGTCAAATGATAAAAGAATAGTTTATGTGGGTTCGATTCGCCTTGCAAATAACTTGGGACAATTAATAAAAGCTGCAAAGGTTCTAAAAGAGAAGCATAGAGACGATATTAAATTTTTGATATATGGTGATGGGACTGAAAAGGAGCAACTGGAGAAATTTGCTTGCGAAGAAAAGTTAAATGTAGTGTTCAAGGGGAAGGTTGAGAAAAAATATATACCATATATATTGAGTAAGGCAGATGTAAATATTATCAATGTGAAAAATACCGGATTGACGAAATATGGCTGTAGTTGGAATAAACTTTTTGAGTATATTGCAAGTGAGAATCCAATATTGTGTAATTTCCCACAGAAATATGACTTGATAAATGAGTATCATTTGGGAAAGAGTGAAAAGTTTGCATCTAGCAGAGATTATGCAAAAAGGATCAAAGAGTTGGTAGACATTACTGAGGAAGAAAGAAGAGCTGTCCGTGAGAATGCAAAAAAACTGAAGAAAGAATATGATTATCAATATCTGACAACGTGTTTGGAAAAAATATTCAGTAATGTAGTAGGAGAAAAATGATGAAGATACTTTTTTTATCGGCTGCGAACAGCATACATACTGTTAAATGGATAAATGCACTAGCGAGTAGGGGGCATGAAGTTTATTTGGTATATAATAAAGGGCATGAGCCAAAGATGGATCAAATAAATAAAAATGTACATCAGCACCAGTTGAAATATGGGGGCGGAGTAGGATATTATTTGAATGCGAAAGAATTGCGAAAACTGAAGAAAGAGATTTCGCCGGATATAATAAATGTTCATTATGCAAGTGGATATGGAACATTGGCTAGAAAAAGCAAACTGTGCCCAATATTATTGTCGGTATGGGGAAGTGACGTATATGATTTTCCAAATAAAAGTTTTGTCAATAAAAGTATTCTGAAAAAGAATGTTTTTCATGCGAAGAAAATCGCATCTACTAGCAATTGTATGGCAAACGAACTTAGGGACGTTTTGAAAATGCCTAAATTACAAATAGGGATTACACCATTTGGAGTTGATTTAGAGAAATTTAAAGGTTGCACGGAAGAAAAAGAAAAGAAAAATCATAAGATTTTGATAGGAACAATAAAAACGTTGAAACCTTTGTATGGAATTGCAGAGCTAATAAAAGCGGTAAAGATTTTAAATGAAAATTTGGTAAAAGACGGATATGAAGAAATTTGTAAACAATTGCAGGTGGAAATCTATGGAGATGGACCACAAAAAGAAGAACTAGAAAAACTAATCCAAGAGCTTTCATTGGAGAATGTGGTATACTTAAAAGGTCAGATCCCAAACAAAGATGTACCTCACGTGCTATCCCAATTTGATGTTTTTTGTGCAACAAGCTTTAAAGAGAGCTTTGGAGTGGCTGTGGTAGAAGCGATGGCTATGAGCCTACCGGTTGTAGTGACAGATACAGACGGTTTTAAAGAGGTTGTTGCAGATGGCGAGAATGGTTATATTGTTCCGATAGGAAATGAAAAGGCGATTGCATCGAAATTACAAGAATTGATTATGGATACAGAAAAAAGAGAATGCATGGGAAAAGCTGGAAGAAAACGAGTAGAGGAATTGTATGATTGGGAAAAGAATGTTGATACAATGGAAAAATTATATGAAGAAGTGAGAGTGAAAAAAGAGTGAAAGAAAAAAGATGTATTTTTCATATTCCCAATTATATAGATAAGACTAGCAAGTCGGGGTCAAGTGTCAGACCACAAATGATGATAAAAGCATTTGAAGAGATAGGCTACCATGTCGACTATGTAATGGGATATGGAAAAGAAAGAAAATCACAGATTGAAAAAATAAAACGAAATATTAGAAATGGGGTTAAATACGAATTTTTATATGCTGAGAATTCAACAACACCAACATTGCTGACAGAAAAAAATCATATTCCCAAGTATCCATTTTTAGATTTTGGTTTTTTTAAATTTTGTAAAAAATATGGAATTAAGATTGGGCTTTTTTATCGAGATGTCTATTGGAAATTTCCACTATATAAGCAGGGAGTTTCATTTGGGAAAAGAATGGTTACATTGCCAATGTTTTATTATGACTTGAAAAAATACAAAAGGTATGTGGATATATTGTATCTTCCTTCCAAAAGAATGAAGAAATATGTTGATATTCCAATTATATGCAAGGAATTACCGCCTGGTTGTGCGACGAGAACTTTGAATGAAGAGGGACACTGTAAGGAAAAGGTAAATCAAGAACTGAATATTTTTTATGTTGGTGGAATTAGTGGACTATATAATTTGACAAAATTGTTTAAAGTTGTAAAGGAATTACCATTTGTGAAGTTAGTTGTTTGTTGCAGAGAAAATGAGTGGAAAGAATATAAAGCAGGTTATTCCCGCTACTTGAATGATAGAGTGGAAATTATTCATAAATCAGGGGAAGAGTTGGAGAAATATTATGCAGAAACGGATATTTGTTCATTGTTCTTTGAAAGTGAAGAATATAGAAGTTTTGCAATGCCGATTAAACTTTTCGAATATTTAGGTCATAAAAAACCAGTTATTGCAACTGAAAATACAGCGGCAGGAGAGTTTGTACGAGAAAATGCAGTTGGGTGGGAAGTGCCATATAGTGAAGAGGATTTAAGAAATCTATTAAAAGAGATAAACGACAATAAACAAACTCTTGAAAAAATGGAAAATAATATTTGTAATACATTAGAGAAAAACACTTGGAAAGCAAGAGCTTATCAAGTTGAAAAAGATTTAAGTGGTAAGAATAACTA
>SKES01001903.1_pt1 | contig 10911 bp, 7 predicted proteins | sample 4826851 | NCBI WGS metagenome assembly SKES01 (sample SAMN11008803, study PRJNA524170) | human gut metagenome | biome: Human fecal sample; material: Feces; isolation source: fecal sample from pouch patient p52 | host: Homo sapiens | place: Israel: Tel-Aviv | collected 2016-09-04 | reverse complement strand
GTGTAATACCACACTATTACACCATGATTAATAGTATACTTTGTTTGTAAAATACCTTGAAGTGGTTATTATTAGCCGCTTAAGGTTTAGGGGGATTCCAATATGAACACACCACTACTGACCGTCACGCAATTAAATCAATACTTCAGTCACCAGCACATTTTAAAAGCCCTGACCTTCACCATTCAAAAGGGGCATATCGTCGCCTTAGTTGGTGCAAATGGTGCTGGCAAAACGACACTGATGAAATCAATCTTAGGGCTCACTTCCTTTACTGGTCAGATTTATTTAAATGGTCAGTCAATTACGCCATGCCATCACCAAGCTTTAAGCGCTGTGGGCGCCCTAATTGAATATCCCGGACTCTACCCATTCTTGACTGGCCGGCAACAACTCTCACTGTTCGCAACCGGTGCCAATCGTACAGCACGCGTTACCAAAATCATTGAAGCACTTAGCATGCAAGCATTTGCCGATATACTAACGAAACACTACTCACTCGGTATGCGGCAAAAATTGGGTGTAGCCTTGGCTTTGCTCAATCAGCCCGCACTAGTCATCTTAGATGAACCCATGAATGGTCTTGATCCACAGGCCACAAAAGAATTACGCGATTTAATTTTATGGGCGCAAGCTCAAGGCACCACCTTTTTAATTTCAAGTCATCTCCTGAGTGAACTGCAACGGGTCGCCAATGACGTCTTAGTTCTTGATCACGGGCAACTGATCGCCAATATGAGCATGCCAGCGTTTCTTGCCCAACAGCGCCCCACTTATGAATTAGTAACTAATCAAGATCAACGGGCTTATCAGCTATTGCGTTCTGCTGGATACCACCTAGTTGCAGCAACACCAATTCGTGTCTTAATAACGCCCGGATTTCAGCTTAATCCATTACTGCAACTACTTTTGACCAATCAGATTCAGTTACAGCGGATTCAACCCCACACTGAAGACTTAGAATCATCCTTATTAACCATGCTGAAAACGGTCAACCACTAAGGAGGTCAATCTAATGTTCACATTGTTACGACAAGAAAATCGAAAATTAATGCACCATCGTGTGATTCAACTGTTTATTCCATTTATAATGATTTTTCAATTCATAATTGCGATATATGCCGCTCACTACCCACAGCTACTAACGCCATATGATGCATTTGTAAACAACGACTACGGCTTTATTCCGCTACTATTTTTGGCAATCACAATTGGCAGCACTTATTTAACGAATGAACGGCAAAATGGCACGTTACGAGCGCTACTTTATCGCAGTTATTCGCGGACCCAAGTCTTAGTCAGCAAATGGCTCACGATACTCGGTCTGATGATTGGCTTATCTGGCTTTAGCACCCTCATGAGTCTCGGACTGAAGTTGAGCTTCTTTCGGCGCTTACCTAATTACGGTACAATTTGGCACACTTGGGGTCTGAACATGCTATCAACAGGACTGACCCTACTATTTTTAATGAGTGTCGTCTTACTATTGGGCACCCTATTCACCAGTTCAACACCAGCCATTCTGACCGGCATCATTGGGTACTTTATTGTGACCATTTTCAATCAACTTTGTTTTTATTTATACGCCAAAGTCAGCTGGTTAAAGTGGAATCCGCTCAACATGATCAATCTAGGCGAGCAAATCCAAACACCACAACTACAACAATTAACCCGACTAAATCTATCCACGCTGGCGATTGGTTATATCGCCTATCTACTGTTATTCTTAACGCTTGCCAACTATTCTTTTCAAACCCGTAACGTTTAAAAGCATCCAGCCGGTCAAATAAGATTACTGACCGGCTGGATGCTTTATCGATTAATTGTTAATTTCATCATATTAGCGTAACTGTCGCACAACTTGCCAAAAGTAGCAACTCCAGCGCGGTTGATAAATCCAAGCAATCAGACCAATTAATGTTGCTGACCAAACTACTGCTACATATGACCAACTCGTCTGTGGTGCCAGCATAACGTCGGTAATCAATTTAGTCAGTATGATGCTCAACCCTATCAGCATTGGTACCCGCCAAGCCGGTAACAAAATCGCTTGGTGGTCACGCTCCGTGATTTGCTGGGCGCTCAAATACCGACCAAGTATCCCGCCCAAGCCCCAGACTAGACATCCAATTGCGATACCCAACAACCAGTGTTGATTGAGGAACGCCAACAAATAATTACCAGGTTGACCGAATGACCGTATCAATACAAACCAACTGATTGGTTTAACGACTGCATAGCCGACGAGCATTGCCATTACCAGGTTAGGCGTGACCAATAACACTAATGCAGAAGCGGTCATCAAAATCAGTGCAACGAGCGTGGTACTGATTACATTGCCGCCCCAGACCCACCAATTGAATTGCGCGAAATAAATTCCGGGAATATTCTGTACCAGCACCAGCAGAACCATTAATTTCGCCAAACTATACGCAATGATCGTCGTTAAACTATAGCTCAAAAACGTCGCACCAAAAATAGCTGCTCGGCGAAATCCTAAGCTCTGTAACCACTCATTCTGATGCCGGTAACGTGGAATGGCAATGAGTGCTATGCCCACTAAAATACTGATTCCCCATAGAAAATCATTTGGTTCAACATTACTCCCAACGCGCAAATTCGCCAATAATCCCCGCCGATCAGCATGATAAACTTGTAAATATTGATTCAAGTACTGCTGTTTCGAAGGTGCTACTAAGCCATCTACATCCTGATACTGTTGCCGCCGGTGGTCGTATTTAAGACCTGAAATTAGCATGTCATGATTCTGATCTAGCATTTGCCAGTGTTGATTCATTCTGAAGCCAGTCCACGCCCCCAGTGCTATAAACAAAATCAGCATACCAATGAGAAGTGGCGCATGCTGCCAAATAATCAAGTGCCCCAATTTTTTATTCATCTCACAACTTCCCCCAGTTGATGGTAACGACGGCCAGCACGATAGACGAGCATTGCCATCATAGTCAGCACGATTCCGACCAATTCATACCACGGCGCAATTGTTCCCATCAAAGGCAGTAGTAGGATGTCCCCAAGTGTTGAGCCAATACTCAAACTAATCAAAGCACTGGCGATAACCCCATTAAATAGCGATTGTTGCCGCAATGTGGTGATATCCGCTGACCATTGACGACAGGCCATCCAAGTTAATCCTAGTAGCATCAGCAAGCCCACTAATGCCATGATTGCCGCTACCCCGTAGTGAACATGTAACCAGATACTAGGCAACGACTGAATGTGAAACCACCGCAACCACATATTTGTCCGCGTTAACATTCCCGACGCCCAACGCCAGGTCAGAGTGCTGATCAGGATTGCTAACCATAACCGCTGATTAAAGCTCCCCACCAGCCAAGCAAGCATAATTAGGCACCCACTGACCATCGTCACTGCCACACTACTTCCCAAGAGGGCGGCCCCGTTACGGTATTGCTGATAAACTTGGGGGATTGCAGCCGTGATCCAGCCATAATAAATCACTTGACTTACAAAAACGGTGACCATTAATAGCAGCCCGAGCCGCAGCTGTTGCCACCAAATTTGCCAACGCGTAACACCTAAACTAGCCATAAACTCGAAGCGGTGTGTGCGACGACCCCAGAATGCAAGCAGCAAACCGCTGACGAGTCCCAAAACATAATACAAACGGTTGGGTTGTTGGGCCCGCACTGCCTGATTGGGATCCGTAGAAGTGTATTCGCCAGGCCAAAAAAACTGGTCAAGATGTTCATAATAAACATGCAGGCTAACCGCCGGACGACCGGCAACTTTATAGTCTTTCGGGTGTTTAACAAAATCCGCAGCGTTGATCCGTTCACCACGTACACTCCGGGCATGTTCCACCTGCCAAGTATGTGTCACATTAATTGCCATTAATAAGCTCACTAACAGACACGTTGCCGTCACAAGTCGCACCCAAGGCCGATTTTGTTGCCACCATAACCGTCTCAATTTTACAGTTGCCATTCTACACACCACCCCAAACAGCTTGCCGGTCGCCCAATTTAACTCGGAAAACATCTGTAATGGTCAACGGCTGGACGGCCATCATCAATGGTTGATTTTGTTGGAGCGCTGTCTCAATTGTCGGCGTGTAGTCCGCAAAGTACACTTCTAAGACCCGACCGTAAACTTTAATCAGCTGCCCATGCTCTTTCACAACCGCTGGTATATGCTTATCTGCAAAAACAAGCTGAAACTTGCGGGCCGTTGCCCGTAAACTTTCTAGGTCGTAATCAGCAACTAATTCATGATGTTGCAAAAACAGCACTTGGTCGCATAAACCGTCAAGTTCATCAAGATTATGTGATGAAATCAAGAAACTGACGCCGTGTTCGGCGACCTCCTCAACCATATAGGCTACAATCCGCTCGCGCACGATGATATCCAAACCATCAAACGGCTCATCCAAAATAATATATGGCACGTGACTCGCTAACGCTAGCAAGATTTGAAATAACATCTGCTGACCCTTTGATAACCGCTGGTAGTAGCTTTTGGTTGATAAATGCTCGGCCGCTAATAACGCTGTTAGTTGCGATTGGTCAAAGTCATCGTAAGCCAACGCGTATGTCGTTATGATCTGTCGCAACCGTTGACCACCAAAAAAGTGACGTTGTGTATCAATATAAAATAATTTTTGCCGACAGTATGGTTGCTGCAAAGTCGACTGCCCCTCAATCACTAATTCGCCTTCGTCCGCCAAATAGTGATCAGCCATCGTCCGAAAGAGCGTCGTCTTTCCAACGCCGTTCCGCCCGACCAACCCAACGATTCGACCTGGCTGCCAAGTAAAAGTAATCCCCCTTAATATTTCACGATTATCAATCCGCTTACTTAATGCTTTAACTTGGATACTCATCCCGTGACTCCCCCTTTTGATAAGCCGTGGTCACCCACGCCTGAACTTGCTGCGCACTGATTCCTAAAAATTGTGCTTCCGTTAACAGTGATTGTAAGCGCGTCTGAAGATCATCAACCGCATTCGAATCAGTTGCAATCTGACTCGATTCACTCACAAACGTCCCCCGACCTTTTACAGTATACACGGCTCGCTGATGCTCCAAGATTTGATAAGCCTTACTGACCGTGTTCGGATTAAGGTGCATTTCTGACGCCATTGCTCGAATTGAAGGCAATTGATCCCCTGGTCGTAAGACTTCCTGAACGATCTGCTGCTTAATCTGCATAACTAACTGTTCGTAATACGGTGCCCCATTAGTTGCAAACGGCATTTTATCACCTCGGTATTGTGTACTACGTGTATTACTACAACTAGTACACTAACATACTAATTTGAGTTTGACAACTCAACAATCATATTCCTGGCACAAAATGATTACCTCAAACGTGAGTGCGACATCATTACAGTATGCCAAATTACTGAAAAGAGTCTTAAATTTGGTTGCCAGTTCATCAGTGCTTGTTCATCCTATTCCGACCTCCGGGACCCCTGCTCGCATGACAGATGAACGGCCACTCAACTTAGTGCAATTGGTCGCCGAATTCAATTACTGCTTGGAACATTGAACAAACGTTAATGTGGTCTCAGTTGTTTGGAATCTCAGTCATAATATGGTGACTGAGAATTAATGAACGAATCACAGTTCGATTATCAAACTGACAGTTACTGATAAAATTGCTGTCTCTAAAATAGCAACGACCAAGCCAGCAAAAGTTGGGGACATCCCTGTCAGCCATTCGAATACCTTCCCAACTGGAAGGCATTTCGGCCAATGCTCAGCACTGCCAGAGTGTGTGGTTCAGACGGCTTGAGACTGAGGATTAGCCCAACTAAGGCGTTAAGCGGTAAACTCATCGCGTCGCTACCCGGAAGGCTCATCGGACCCGAACACGTTTCGTCAATATGGCATTAAGACGTGGGTTGCGGCTTAAATCAGTGTCCACCACGTTTTAACATCTACATAAGCAAAAAAAACGCCTGACCAATCAGCACCTTTAGCTGGTTAGTCAGACGTCATCATCTGGTGATTATTCCAAGAAATCTTTTAACTGTTTACTACGTGATGGGTGGCGTAACTTCCGTAGCGCCTTGGCTTCGATTTGGCGGATCCGTTCACGGGTCACACCGAAGACTTTTCCAACTTCTTCCAGTGTCCGGGTCCGACCATCATCAAGTCCGAACCGTAAGCGTAAGACGTTTTCTTCCCGGTCCGTCAAGGTATCAAGGACACCTTCCAGTTGTTCTTTCAACAATTCATAAGCCGCGGCATCCGCTGGTGAGGTTGCGTCTTGGTCTTCGATGAAGTCACCTAAGTGTGAATCGTCCTCTTCACCAATTGGCGTTTCCAATGAAACGGGTTCTTGTGCGATCTTCAAGATTTCACGAACCTTTTCCGTTGGCATGTCCATTTCAGCCCCAATTTCTTCAGGAGTTGGTTCGCGCCCTAAATCTTGTAACAGTTGCCGTTGAATTCGAATTAATTTGTTAATAGTTTCGACCATGTGCACTGGAATCCGAATGGTCCGCGCTTGGTCAGCAATTGCCCGCGTAATTGCTTGGCGAATCCACCAAGTCGCGTACGTTGAGAACTTGAATCCTTTACGGTAATCAAACTTTTCAACGGCCTTCATTAGCCCCATGTTACCTTCTTGAATCAAATCAAGGAATTGCATTCCCCGACCCACGTAACGTTTGGCAATCGAAACGACCAACCGTAAGTTGGCTTCGGCTAATTCTTGCTTGGCAGATTCATCACCTTGTTCGATTCGGAGTGCTAAAGCGACTTCTTCGTCAGCCGTTAATAAGTCGACACGACCAATTTCTTTCAAATACATCCGCACGGGATCATTGATTTTAATTCCAGAAGCCGAGCCAGCGTCACTAAGTTCCTTCTTAGAAACTTTTTTGACACTTTTGACCGCTCGAGCATCAGGATCACCTTTTTCATCAACAACACTAATCCCAGCATCTTCAACCTTTTGTAATAATTTATCAATGCCACTAGCATCTAGTTTGTAAGGCGCTGCTAATTTATCTGATAATTCATCATATTGAATGCTACCAGTTTTCTTATATTCCTTAATTAATGCTTTAACGGCTTTGTCGTATTCCGTCGTTGCTTTTGCCTTTGCCATGTAGTAGCCTCCTATTTAGTATGCATCTACCAGCTGATCGGTTGCAATACCGAGCCAACCTTAAGTATATCATTTTCACGCCTAGTTATCAGCTCGTTGGACCTGCTGTTGTTGCCGATATAGGTCAATTAATGCCAACGTTAACTGCTGAACCAAATCACGATTACCGATCTGCTTGGCTGCCATTAACTCGGCCTTCTTACTGTTGATTTGTTCTACCAGCGGCTGTTGATTCATGATCACATTGACTAGATCAGCAATCTCTTCCTTGGAAGATTCATTGGCAACGTCCATAAATTCCAAACTCGTGACGACAGGCTGTAAATCTGAATCCGTCATAAAATCCGTAAAGTTGCCCAAATCAAATTGATTATGCGTTTTAAAATAAGCCTCCGCATACACCAAGATTTGTTGATACGAATCATGAACAAAATGAAAACCAGCAATCGCCATCACTCGTAACCAAACATCGTGGTCATTCAACAAACGGTACAGTAACAACCGCTCCGCTTTCTCTACCCGACTTAACGGGCCACTGTTCGTACTGCCATCCACCGTGGCTGGGGGAGGCCCTAGCGGCGCAGGTGCTGGTGGCGGAGCTACTTGCGTTTCATCCGAGTGACCACCACCACGTCGAACGGCCTGCTGACCGACCAGTGATCGTAACTGTTGCTTTAAATCATCCTTATCAAGATCAAACTCCGCCACTAATTGGTTTAAATATAAATCCTGTTCGACACTAGAGGACAGTTGTGCTAATTGTTGCAAAACCGCCTGTAAATAAGTCAATTGATCGGGCGTGTTTTGCAAGTTCAAATCATGTTTTAAATACTGCATTTCAAATGCAGTGGGCGTTTGCTTACCGTCTTCAAATACTTGGACAAACTTCTCCTGCCCCTGAGCACGCAAATACTCGTCGGGATCCATCCCATCAGGCATTTGGATTACACCCAGATTAAGGCGACTGTTACCACCTAGCAATTTCAGAGCACGATCAGTCGCCTTTTGCCCCGGCATATCGCTATCGTAACAGACATATAAGGTGTCGGTAACGCGCTCAAGCATGTAAATCTGCTCATCAGTTAAGCTCGTCCCCATTGATGCGACCCCGTTCTGAATACCAGAACGATAAGCCGCAATCACATCCATAAAGCCTTCAAACAGCACCACTGACTTTTGTTGTCGAATGGGGCCCCGTGCTAAGTCAAAGTTAAATAATACTGAACGCTTGTTGAACAGCTTCGTTTCCGGACTATTCAAATACTTAGGTTCATTAGGTGATTTTTTGAGGATTCGACCTGAGAAAGCAATCACCCGACCACTCGCGTCTTTAATCGGAAACAAGACCCGGTCAACGAAGCGATCACGTAAGTCACCCGCTTGATTTTCAATGAACAGTCCCGACTGCCGTAGTAGTTGGTAGTCGGTCTGGTGTTCTTTAAAAAAATCTAACAAGAGCTGATTAGCAGGTGCATAGCCGATACCAAATGTTTTAATCGTCTCATCATCCAGCCCGCGCTCGTGCAAGTACTTAAGCGCCGGTTCACCCAGTTCAGTATTCACTAAAATATGTTGATACATCTTAGCGCTATCCGCGTACAACTTTAACAGATCGGCTTGTTGCTGATCCTTAGGTGCGGCCGGTTGTGACTGCGCCGTATAGCTCGCCGGCAAGTCAATGTGCCCAAAATCGGCCACCTTGACGACTGCTTCCGGAAAAGACAAGTTTTCGAGATCCATAATGAAGCTGAACACGTTGCCCCCACGGCCACAGCTAAAACAGTGAAAAATCTGCTTTTGCTCATTGACCGAAAAGGATGGCGTGCGCTCTTCGTGAAAGGGACACAGGCCAAATAAATTCTTACCAGCCTTCTTCAACTGAACGTATTGTCCAATAAAATCCGCAATGTTGACTGCTGAGCGGACTTGCTCAACCTTTTCCTCGGGAATTCGATTGGCCACTTTGCCACCCCATTTCTACTAACTAAAGTCTGACAAACCAACCAAATCATTGCCGCAATCAAAAGCCGCATCACGAAATTTGGATGCGACTTTGTGCGTGCAAACTTTTACAGAATATATATTACCACAAGTTTGACAGCAGTGCAATAATAAGTTGCCCTTATTAGACACATTTGTCAAATTTGTTTGTCAGCAAGCTAAAAAAGAAGCTACAGCGCGCTTGCTGTAACTTCTTTTGATTATCCACAGTCCGTGCTTATTTAACGATTAATTGATTCAAGTCACCCATCACGTTGATCATTTGGGCGATCGTCAAGAGTTGCTTTAAGTGATTATCCCGCACCTTTTCATCCTTACTCATCACCATCGTCTGTTCAAAGTAATCGACGATCAATGGTCGTAAGGCGGCCAGGGCTTTGAAACGGTCCTCCATGCTCATCGCTGGGGTAAATTGCTTTTGCAATTCAAGAACAGCATCGTACAAGTGTTGTTCCGCTTCATTTTCAAATAAACTTGGATCAACAGTCAAATCACCGGCTGCCAGCTTAGCTTTCGCCGTGATCCGCAACAGACGAGTAAAGGCTTCAATTGTGTCCTTAAACTGCGGATCATCTTGATGCGCATTCAGCACACCGGCTGCTTTGAACATTTCACGGATATCCTGACGACTCCCTTTGATAACCGTATCGACGATATCGTAGCGAATCTTACGGTTGTTAAACCATTGTTTGACGCGATCCGTTAAGAAATCAGCAACTGGTGCCGTTTGCTTTTCGAAGTCTAAGTTGTACGTAGCATCATGGGCCACTAATTCCTTTTGAATATCGGCCTCGAGTTGACGAATTGGGAAATCCCAACCTTGTTCCCGTACGATCCGTACGATTCCAAACGCTTGACGACGCAAAGCAAACGGATCATTAGAGCCACTAGGAGTCAAGCCAACGGCAAAGAAGCTCGTAATGGAATCAACTTTGTCCGCAATAGCTAACACCGCGCCGACCTTGGACTTAGGTAAGTCGCCATCAGCGCTGATTGGCATGTAATGCTCACGAATAGCTTGACCGACTGCTGGATCTTCACCCTTCAAGACAGCATACTTGTCACCCATGACCCCTTGTAATTCAGGGAATTCGCCAACCATCCCTGTCACTAAATCAAATTTATAGATTTGCGCTGCCCGGTGGAGTTGGTTCTTTTCAGTCTCAGTCAAACCAAACCGATCAGCCAAAAAATCACTGATAACCATGACCCGCTGCATCTTCTCATACATCGTCCCGATTTTATCATGGAAGCTAACCTTTTTGAGTCGTTCCACATATTCTTGAATCGAGTGTTGTTGATCTTCATGATAGAAGAAAGCTGCATCTTCTAAGCGTGCCGTCAATACTTTTTGATTACCTAAAGCCACGTTTTCCAAGTGATCCGTGTTCCCGTTTCGAACGGAAACAAAGTGTGGTAATAAGTTATCCTCGGCATCCGTTACGTAGAAGAACCGTTGATGATCACGCATCGAAGTAATCAAGACTTCATCCGGGATCGTTAAGTATTTGGTATCAAAATCTCCCGCAAATGCAGTTGGATATTCCACCAAGTTATTAACTTCTTCCAACAAGTCTTCATTAACTTTGATTTGCCAGTCGCGTTCATTCGCCAAGGCTGCGATCTGTTCACGAATCGTTGCCTTACGTTTAGCGGCATCCGCAATAACTTGAACACTAGCTAAGTCAGCTTCATAGTCCGCAGCAGTAGCAATTTCAACGTCATGGCCCAAGAAACGGTGGCCTCGTGAAACACGGCCAGCCGCAACGTCCAGAATTTGAACCGGCACAACCTCGTCATCTAATAATGACA
>SKES01001896.1_pt1 | contig 10969 bp, 7 predicted proteins | sample 4826851 | NCBI WGS metagenome assembly SKES01 (sample SAMN11008803, study PRJNA524170) | human gut metagenome | biome: Human fecal sample; material: Feces; isolation source: fecal sample from pouch patient p52 | host: Homo sapiens | place: Israel: Tel-Aviv | collected 2016-09-04 | reverse complement strand
GTAATAAACTTATATTATTAGATACAAAATCATTACAAAGTATCATTGAATCGATGATAACTATAGATAGTGCTAATTATTAACATTTGCTTGTTGACTGCGAGTATCGACTTTGCGAATGGAAGCGGTGTCGGGTTTTATGTCGCGTGTAATGACGAGCAAGGATGAATGAGAACGCATAAAAATCTGTTATTTACATCATATGATCATCATGTTTATTGCGTGGTTTATAAGTATTGTTATTGCACACTCAAGGCCCTTTAGCTCAGTGGTTAGAGCAGGCGACTCATAATCGCTTGGTCGCTGGTTCAAGTCCAGCAAGGGCCACCAAATCATTATTTACGTATCAGGAAGAGTTAAGGGTACAAGGGGTACTCGATGGCGGTCTATATTTCATGACTAACGCCATTTCAAGGAAGAAGTGCGGTGGGTGGTTTCGAATGAGGGCTGGTGTTTTGGTACGTGGCACGCCACTGCAATGTATTTATCCATCAGTACTCATTCAAAAGTACCTGGAAAAAATGCCTGCTATGCCAAGCGGGCAAATTGCTTACATGTGGAATTAAGTAATTAACGATAAAGCCAGAGTATTATCATTTATTATACCCCTTAATTTAATCAGGTTAATTACTCAAATCACTGAACTATTCTCTGTTCGCTCACTGATGATGAGTGAGTACCACAACCAATGTATGTAGAACAATGCCGTAGAGTAAGGATGAAATGTCTCTGCCACGCCTTAAACATCTACTACTGACCAGAACACCCGCCGCAGGCAGATGAGTTTTGTGAGCGTTACAGGAGCGTGGCTATGCTCATTAACCAACGCTATTGAGATATAAATTTCTAACACTTGAAAAACGATTTTCACTAATAAATTATAACGGTTTTTTTTATCATACAGCGAAATAACCTTTTGTTTATTAAATTTAACATTCCTGTGCTAATTTAATTAAAAGTTCCATGCGTAGCAAGTGAAGCAGTTAATATCAGTAATTTTCTCAAATGAGCGTTTTTTTATAGTGACAAACAGTAATAACATTAAAAATAGCCATGTAGACATTAATTGAGGAATAGACAATGTTAGTTAGTAAAAGCAACGGATTTAACGCTAGCGCAGTTTTGGGTAGTGGAAGTTATAATGAAAATAAATCTTCTAAACACATGGAGCTACTAGCTCATAGTATTTTAAAATTAATTTGTAAGGAAGCTGCCTCAGGGACGTATCGCGGTGCTCTTGAAATTTTACAAAAAATGATGTCTGAATGTATATATCAAGAAGGCAACGCCTTTGTCATTATGGGAGCTGGAGAACAATTAAAACGTATTAAATATGAAGTTGGTGAAAATAACTTAAAGGTATTCAACGTACACTTTAATAATAATCACGAGTTAGTTAGTTCTGGTGAGCCTGACGTAATATGTTTAAGCAAGCAGGTCTGGGAAAATCTTCTCATTAAACTAAAGCTGGAAAACAATGAAAATGTGTTTTCTGAAACTAAAAAATTATCGAATAAAAATAATGCCGATCAGTTTTTTGAATGCGCTAAGAGAAATGAATAGAACCTTTTCGATAATATAAGAAAAAGTGATTTTCATGTTGGTTTACTTAAGCCAAGTAGTACGCGTAGTGTTATTTTAGAAACGCCGCCAAATGTCTGTATGGAATCACGTAATTCATATGAAAACAAAATAGATGAGATTTCATCTTTGTCAGAGTCAAAGGAACACCCCATAGATATTCAAGAAAAAAAAGATGCGTTTGTGAATGAGTTCAAGGGGGTATTATTTGATAAAAATACAAGGTCTTCAGAGCTTCTGTTTAATTTTTATGAGTGTTGCTATAAGTTTTTACCAAGAGCTCAGCCTCAAGATAAAATCGATAGCTATAATTCAGCACTGCAAGCTTTTTCCATTTTTTGTTCATCTACGTTGACACATAATAATATAGGCTTTGATTTCAAATTATTTCCTGAAGTCAAGCTGTCTGGAGAACATCTTGAAACGGTATTCAAATACAAAAATGGCGATGATGTCCGGGAGATAGCCAAAATTAACATTACTCTCCAAAAAGAAGAGGGTGGTTTATATAATTTACGTGGATTGGATTTTAAGGGGTGCTTCTTTTCTGGACAGAACTTCAGTAACTATGATATTCAATATGTGAACTGGGGAACGTCATTGTTTGATGTTGATACTCCGTGTATTTTTAATGCGCCTGCTTACAACAAGAGTAATGAAAAATCATTAAAACCTGTGAGCGAAAACGGTTTAAGTGGAGTATTGACTGATCGTAATAATAAAATAAAACTCATCACGGGCGTGGCACCATTCGATGATATTTTATTTATGGATGATGACTTTGATGATAGTTCCTCTGAGGATGATCCCGTTGAGAATAGTCCTGTTGTGACTAGTCCCGTTGTATCAAGTTCTAAAAGCAGTTTTCAATGATTAATAAATGGCAATTTTTACAAAGAGATAATAACGTAGATTGAAACAATATGTATTATTGATTGAGTAAACGGGATTATTCTTCACACTACATCCATTTTAGTGTCACTACCAAAGAAAAAGGGGCTACGTTTTCATGTAACCCCTTGATTTATTTGGTGGGCTGGCAGTGACTGAATTGGTGCTGTAATTGGTTGAAATATTTCATCTAATGTCTGGTTCAACTTTCCTTAGCTGCCTGAAAGTTTTTTGATCTTACCCAGCAATAACAGCGTTACGGTGCACCACGCCTGACTGAAGAACTGCGTGCTCAGGGTTACCACTTCAACGTAAAACCGTGGCAGGAGGTCCGGACTGAAAAAACTGGTCAGGACATTATCGGCGGTGGACGCACGGGTGATCCTACCCACGTAATATGGACACAGGCCTAAGCGAGGTTCTGGTTTTCAAATTGTTCCGGACTGAGGCCGCCACACCAACTGTGCCGCCACCACCGATTGTAATCACATTCGATATAATTAAACACCGTTGCCCGCATTATTTCCCGGCTGATAAAGTGTTCTCCATGGATACATTCCACTTTCAGCGAATGAAAGAAGCTTTCCACGCAGGCATTATCGTAGCAGCAACCTTTTGCGCTCATACTTCCACGCAGATTATGCCGCTTCAGTTGCGCCTGATAATCTGCTGAACAGTACTGGCCTCCACGGTCCGTGTGAACGATAACGTTCCGGGGCCTCTTACGCCGCCACAGCGCCATCTGCAGGGCATCGCAGGCCAGTTGCGCCGTCATGCGTGGCGACATTGACCAGCCAATAACGGCACGTGACCACAGGTCAATGACCACTGCCAGATACAGCCAGCCTTCATCTGTACGTAAGTACGTGATGTCTCCTGCCCACTTCTGGTTCGGGCCACTGGCGTAAAAATCCTGCTCCAACAGATTTTCTGACACAGGCAGGCCGTGTGCGCGGTAGCTGACCGGGCTGAACTTCCGGGAGGCCTTTGCCCTCAGTCCCTGACGGCGCAGGCTTGCCGCCACGGTTTTTACGTTAAAGGGGTAACCCTGAGCACGCAGTTCATCCGTCAGGCGTGGGGCACCGTAACGCTGTTTTGACCGGGTAAAAGCCGCGAGGACAACGCTGTCGCAGTGTTGGCGGAACTGCTGACGCGTGCTTATCCTTGTCCGCCGCTGACACCACGTATACCAGCCGCTGCGGGCCACCCGGAGCACGCGGCACATTGCTTTGATGCTGAACTCAGCCTGATGTTTTTCAATAAAGACATACTTCATTTCAGGCGCTTCGCGAAGTATGTCGCGGCCTTTTGGAGGATAGCCAGCTCTTCATCCCGTTCTGCCAGCTGGCGTTTGAGACGTGCAATCTCGGTAGACATCTCCAGTTCACGTTCAGAAGACGTCTGCTGATTTTGCTGTTTACTGCGCCAGTTGTAGAGCTGTGATTCATACAGGCTGAGTTCACGGGCTGCGGCAGTAACACCGATGCGTTCAGCAAGCTTCAGGGCTTCACTGCGAAATTCAGGCGAATGCTGTTTACGGGGTTTTTTACTGGTTGATACTGTTTTTGTCATGTGAGTCACCTCTGACTGAGAGTTTACTCACTTAGCCGCGTGTCCACTATTGCTGGGTAAGATCAGGTATCTCCCTTTCAAAAGGAAGTGAAAAGCTTGATGCCTGCTGCCAGGCAATCAATATTACGTGCTTTTAACGACTATCCTAAATGGTGGTAGCTATGCAGAGCTCCCGGTCCTAGCGCTGGGAGCTTATCGCTTATCTTTACCGTAAGCGTAAACGGACCGCCGTATGTAGCCATTAAACCAATATTGGTAACGTAGATATCCACCTTTTCAAAAGGGAAGTGGATAAAAGATAGCGAAAAATACGAAGAGTTGATTAATGCATTGAAACAAAATTCATTAATGATGAACTTGGAGAAAAGCTCCATCGTTTTATTGGCTCAAAAAACATATCCCATAGATGATCAGCCATACCTTCATTGGTTAGCAAGGTATCCTGTGAGTAGCCATGGCTGAAGATGCCCATTGATGGGCGAAAACCAAGGATCTGACCGTTAGAGCAGTTATGTCGTTAAACACATCACCACCATATGCCATCCGGCTCACTTCGTCGGCCAAATTAGTGTGATATTCTTTCCAAAAATGCTGTTGTATCCACAACATAAGGCGATGATTGATGGAGCAGTCTCTCAATTTTGAAATGTTGCGCAGCCAGTGGCCGGAACTGGCTGAACTCGCGTGTATGGCGGAATGCTATGTTCACTCCGATCCGGAAAGCTGTCTGGTCAAGCTGCGCAACTACACCGAATTGATGGTGCGCTGGTTGTATCGTCAGGAGCGGTTGCCGGAAGGTATTAAGGCTAATCTTTACGATTTAATGAATGCTGATGTCTTTACCAGCATGATGCCGGAAGCCATCATCATGAAAATGGATGCGCTGCGTATCCATGGCAACCGTGCCGCGCACGGCGGACGTATCAAAGCTAAAGATACTTACTGGCTGCTCAAAGAAGCGTATTTGTTGGGAATTTGGCTGTATGTTCGCTACGCCCACGGTAATGTTGATGACTGCCCCAAATTTACACTCCCTCCATTAACACAATCTTCAGGTCGTGCAGATGAAAAACGTCTGGAAGATGCAATCAGGGCTCAGGATGAAAGCCGTGAGCGCGAACTGGCGCTGCAACGCGCACTACAGCAAGAACAGGAAAAGGCCGAACACCTCACTCAACGCCTGAATGAAGCCAGAGCGCGTAACCAGCATGTTGCCGATATTCTCTCTATTGATGAAGCGGAAACCCGCCGTCGCCTGATTGACTCTCGCCTGCTTGCTGCTGACTGGCATGTAGGCGAAGACCTTAAAAATACCGATCAGGTTACGCAGGAACATCCCGTTAAAGAACAACCTACCGCGACCGGAGACGGTTATGCGGACTATGTCTTGTGGGATGAGGCACACAAACCGCTGGCGGTGGTGGAAGCAAAAAAAACCAGCGTCAATGCCGAGCAAGGACGAATTCAGGCCCGGCTGTATGCAGACTGGCTGGAAAAAGAATACGGCCAGCGTCCGATCATCTTCTACACCAACGGCTATGATATCTGGCTGTGGGATGACCATAAAACTCATGGTTATCCCCCGCGTCGGGTGTTTGGCTTCTACAGCAAGGAAAGCCTGCAATATCTTATTCAACAGCGTGAAACCCGTCTTCCGCTGAACAATGTGCCGCACGTAAAAGATAACGAAGGTAAGGCCGTTGCCGGACGTTTGTACCAGCTTGAAACCATTGCCCGTGTCAGCGAGCGGTTTACCAACAAATACCGGCAATCGCTAATTGTTCAGGCTACGGGTACAGGCAAAACCCGCGTGGCAATAGCGCTAAGCAAACTGATGATTGATGCCCGCTGGGTAAAACGCGTCCTGTTTCTTTGCGACCGCAAGGAACTACGTAAACAGGCGGCGAATGCCTTTAATCAATTCACCAATGAGCCGCTGTATGTGGTCGGGAAATCGAAAAAAGCAGACAGGCAGAATGCTAGGATCTACATCGCCACCTATCCTGGTATGATGAAAATCATGGACCATTTCGATGTTGGTTATTTCGATTTGATCATCGCCGATGAATCCCATCGCTCTATCTACAACGTCTACGGCGATCTGTTTAAGTATTTTGATGCCCTCCAGATTGGCCTGACGGCCACGCCGATTGACATGGTGAGTAAAACCACTTTCGGCCTGTTTGGTTGTGAAGGACGTATTCCTACGGCCAACTACAGCCTGGAAGATGCCATCGCCGATAACAATCTGGTTCCCTATGAGGTTGTCACGCACACCACAGAATTCCTGCGCGAAGGCATCAAACGGGAGAAATTAAGCGACGCACAAATCTGCGAGCTGGAAGAACAAGGCATAGATCCCAATACGCTGGAGTTTGATGGCAAGGCGCTGGATGAGGCGATCTACAACAAAGACACCAACCGCTATATCCTGCGTAACCTGATGGAAAATGGCCTGAAAGATCGGGACGGCCAGTTGCCAGGTAAAACCATCATTTTCGCCCGTAACCACAAACACGCGCTGCTGTTGAATGAATTATTTGACGATATGTACCCGCAGTTTGCCGGGCGCTTCTGCCAGGTCATCGACAATTACGATCCCCGCGCCGAGCAACTGATTGATGATTTTAAAGGGCTGGATGAAAGCACCAACAAAGAGCTGACCATCGCTATCTCCGTTGACATGCTCGATACCGGTATTGATGTCCCGGAAATTGTGAATCTGGTCTTTGCCAAACCGGTCAAATCAAAAGTGAAGTTCTGGCAGATGATTGGCCGTGGTACGCGCCTCTGTCCGGGGTTGTACGGTTACGACGATAACGGCAAACCTCTGGATAAACAGAAATTCCGCATTTTCGATCACTGGGGCAATTTTGAGTATCACGAACTGCATACCGAAGAGGCCGAAGTCACAGCGACAAAATCGCTTGCACAAAAACGCTTCGAAGCGTGGGTTATGCTGGGGGCCGCTGCGCAACGTAAATTCGACAAACAGGCGGTGGATTTAGTTGCTCACCAGCTACGCGAGCAAATCAACGCACTGGATGAAAAGTCGATTGCCGTCCAGGAAAAGTGGCATCAAAAAGCGCAGTACAGCGATGAAAAAGTGCTGCGCCAGCTTTCCCCGAAAACACAGCAGGATTTGCTATCTGTCCTGGCCCCGCTGATGCAGTGGCTGGACGTGCGCGGGCAAAGCGACGCTATGCGTTTTGATATGGATATTCTGGCGGCGCAAACTGCCCGTTATACCAACCCGGAAGAGCTGGATGTGCTCTGGCCGGTCATCGTCGAAAAAGTGGAGCGCCTGCCGCCGCATTTGGCGCAGGTGCAACAGCAGGGACAGCGAATTAATCAGCTTCGTGATTTGGGCTGGTGGAAGCAAGCCAGTCTGGAAGAGCTGGAGGATATCCGCATTCATTTGCGCGGTATCATGCACCTGATGGAAAAAGACGCGACGCCAAAATTTGGTTCGATACAGGTAGATATTACCGAAGATGCGAACCTGATCCAGACAGAGACCCGCAAAACTAATATCCGCTCGATTGATTTCAAACTCTATCGCCAGCAGGTTCAGGGGGCACTGGAGCCGCTGTTCCAGCAAAATCCGGTGCTGAAGAAAATCCGCAACGGTGAGCCAGTCACGCAAAACGAGCTGGATGAGCTGGCGAAGCTGGTGCTGATCCAGAACCCCAACGTTGATATCCGCGCACTGAAAGAGTTCTATCCGCAGGCAACTGCCAGCCTGGATAAACTTTTGCGTACCATCATCGGGATGGACAGCGACGCGGTGGAAGTGCGCTTTGCTCAGTTCGCCGCTGATAACAGTCTGACCAGCCAACAACTGCGCTTCCTGTCATTGCTGAAAAACCACATTCGCGATTACGGCACCATTGAAATGCGGCAGCTCTTTGAACAGCCTTTTACGCATATCCACAACGAAGGCGTTACCGGTGTGTTCCCGGATATAGAGCAGATCGCCCGCCTGCAAAAGATAGTCGAAGAGCTGGGTGTTGTGACCGACGCAGCGACGGTATAATACGCACATGACAAGCCCCGACAGCGGGGCTTTTGTATTTAAAACAGGATATAAACGCTAACAATGATCACTGGTGACTTAAAAAGTAAAATCGACGGCCTGTGGGAAGATTTCTGGGTGGGTGGTATCACCAACCCGCTGACCGTAATCGAACAGATCACCTATCTGATGTATTCCCGGATGCTGGATACCCAGGAACAACGCGACGAGAAGCGTAAACAAATCGCGGGAATTGATTTTAAACCGCGTTTTGCGCCAGAACAGCAGGAGTTCCGTTTCAGTCACTATAGCAATCTTGGCTCGGATGAGATGATGGAAGTGGTGCGCGATGGCGTATTCCAGCATTTTCGTCAGCTTGGCCAGGCCGATGCGTCGAAGGTGACGCTGCTGGGCAACTTTATGAAAGATGCTCGTCTGGAGATTGTTAAGCCGTCATTACTGACCAAAGCGGTTGAGGTGATCAAAAACCTGCCGCTGGATCGTGGCGACACCAAAGGCGACCTTTACGAATACCTGTTAAGCAAGCTGACCACTGCCGGAATCAACGGTCAGTTCCGCACGCCGCGCCACATTATCCGCACGATGGTTGAAATGATGGAGCCGAACCCGGCCCGCGGCGAGACGATTTGTGATCCCGCCTGTGGCACCGGTGGTTTTCTGGCAACCAGCTATGAATATCTTCTGGAGAAGTACAGCTCGCTGGAATCCATCCATACTGAGATTGGCACCAACGAACGTGGCGAACTGGAAGAGCAAAAAATCTTTACCGGCGATCTGCTGACACCGTGGCGTAACCATGTAGATAACAATATGTTCCACGGTTACGATTTTGATACCACCATGCTGCGTATCGCCGCTATGAACCTGATTATGCACGGTGTGGAAGCGCCGGATATTCACTATCAGGACACCATGAGCCAGAGCTTCAGCACTAACTTCCCTCAGGCCAGTAAAAACGCTTTCAATCTGATTCTGGCGAACCCGCCTTTTACCGGTTCACTGGACGAGGAAGATATCGACTCCACGTTGTCGGCAATGGTGAAAACCAAAAAAACCGAACTGCTGTTCCTGGCGCGTATTCTGCAAATGCTGAAAGTGGGCGGGCGCAGTGCCACTATCGTGCCGCAGGGCGTGCTGTTTGGCTCCAGTAAGGCGCACCAGTCACTTCGCAAAACGCTGGTGGAAGATAACCAACTGGAAGCGGTGATCAACCTGCCTTCCGGCGTATTTAAACCTTACGCTGGCGTGGCGACGGCGATCCTGATCTTTACCAAAGGCGGTCAGACGGACGAGGTCTGGTTCTACGATCTGCAAAATGATGGCTACAGCCTGGATGACAAGCGTAACCCAATTAAAGACAACGACCTGCCGCATCTGCTGGCAAGCTGGAAGCATTACCGTACTTTACGCGGGCTACCGGTTGATAACTTTATGGGTGAGAAGTTAGCCTCGTTGCTTAAACAGCAGTACCCGGAAGGGATTGATGTTGGCGTTGATTTTAAAGATCGCACGCAGGCGGCGTTTGTTGTACCGAAAGCGGATATTGCTGCGCAGAAATACGATCTCTCTATTAATCGTTATAAAGAAGTGGTGTATCAGGCGGAGGAATATGAAGATCCGAAGGTGATACTAAAGCGCTTAAAAGATTTGGAAAAAGAAATTCTGGCGGATCTGGATGAGCTGGAGGGTATGCTGTGAGTTCGGCGATGGTGAAGTTAGGGGATGTTATTAATGTTCACTACGGAAAAGCATTAAAAGCTGATCAGCGAGTATCGAATGGAAGTGTCCATGTTTTTGGTAGTTCAGGAATTGTCGGCAACCACGATAAAACGCTTTGCAGCTATCCCACGATAATTATTGGTCGCAAAGGCAGCGTTGGTGCTATTACCTGGGCTCCTGACGGAGGTTGGATCATTGATACTGCTTATTACGTTGAGATCAAAGATAATAATAAGTTAGATCTCCGATACTTGTTTTATATTCTGAGCGGAATTGATCTCACTAAGAAAACGATTACCACAAGTATTCCTGGATTAAATAGAGACGATCTCTATGATACATTTATTAAATTACCACCTTTTGAAGAGCAGAAACGAATTGTGGATCTTCTCGATAAAGCTGAGGGTATACGCCAAAAACGCGAACAAGCCATCAAACTGGCTGATGATTTTTTGCGTGCTACGTTTGCTACAATGTATGGGAATCCTATTACAAACCCCAAAAAATGGCCTGTCCATCTTATGGGAGAAATTATTGAATTTAAAGGTGGAAATCAACCACCTAAAAGTGATTTTATTTTTGAACCTAAACAGGGTTATATTAGATTAGTACAAATTAGAGATTTTAAATCCGATAAATATGCGACGTACATTCCGCAAGAAAAAGCAAAACGTATTTTCGAAGTTGATGATGTTATGATTGCTCGTTATGGGCCACCTGTGTTTCAAATACTTAGAGGTTTATCCGGCAGCTACAATGTGGCTTTAATGAAAGCTTCACCTAAAGAAAATATTAGGAAGGGGTTTATATTCTATCTTCTACAACTTCCGGAATATCATGATGTTGTTGTAAAAAACTCTGAAAGAACAGCTGGACAAACCGGTGTAAATCTTGAACTATTAAACAAATTCAATGTTCCCCTCCCACCTATATACTATCAGGATGAGATATTAGCTAGATTAGCTAGAATTGAAAAATTTAAAGAAAAAATAGAAATATCATTAAATCATTTAGAAATGCAATTTTTATCACTACAGAAGAGATTAATGGGTTTTTAAATCCTTAGTATCGAAATGAACATTAATTTATTATATTAAATTAAGATATTTTAGGAGATTAAGGCGTCACCCTTAGGTAACGCCTTTTTTTACTATCTCGCCCCCTAAGAAG
>SKES01001895.1_pt1 | contig 10976 bp, 8 predicted proteins | sample 4826851 | NCBI WGS metagenome assembly SKES01 (sample SAMN11008803, study PRJNA524170) | human gut metagenome | biome: Human fecal sample; material: Feces; isolation source: fecal sample from pouch patient p52 | host: Homo sapiens | place: Israel: Tel-Aviv | collected 2016-09-04 | reverse complement strand
AAATATAGTATAGAAATAATCTTTAAGCTTTAACTTGCATCACAGAAACTCTAAAGAAAGGAATTTGCATGATGAAAAAAATTAGTACATTCTTATTATCTGTACTGGTGCTTTTTGGTATAGTTGCCAATGACATGTCATTTGTTAGTGCAATGAATATTGAAAAAGTTACTTTAACTTCTGAAAAAGAAGAGCTGGAGACAGGTGAAAAAACAAATCTAAATGTTCGTGCTGATTTACCGGAAACTGCTGAAGTAATTGATTATAAGTGGACAAGTGACAATGAAGAAATTGCTATTGTTTCCGGTGAAATGAACAGTGCAGTTGTAGAAGCAAAAGCAGCTGGTAAAGCTAAAATTACTGTTACTGTAAACTACAGAAACAAAGTCAGGGCAGAGGAAAATATAAACTTGTCTACTGCCGAAATTGAAATTAATGTAGTTGAAAGGAAACCTCAGGATATAGTTACTGCAAAAGAGGAATCTGATGCTGAAGCATCTGAAAATAATCTTGATCCAGTAACTGCTGAATATATTAAAAATAATCTTGATACTGCATACACATCATTAAATATGATGCGTTTAGATCAGGTATTAGTTGTAAAAAACACTTTAGTTGAAGCGAAGGGAATCGCTGAAAATGAAACAATCGACAGTTTCTTTTTAAGAGAAGATACTGGTGATCTGTTTATAACAACTATCCCTTCCACTGTCGCATTATATAACCTCGATATAAACAGTAATTATTATGTTGGTCTGGGAAATACAATGCTGAATGACAGTACTGCTGAAGTAAAGGATCAGATCTTTGCAATAAACAATAACAATGCCGAAGTTGTCAATGACAGATGTCATTACGATGCAGAAACAGGTTTAGTTTATATTTCAAAAGATCTGTTTGGAAACACTGCCGGTAATGTTCAGGTACAGTTTCTACAGGCTGTATCACAGTCAACCGCAAAACTGTCATCTGAAGTTAATTATACTACAACTGACAGCAGAACGGTAAAAGAAGGAAGCAGAAATGTTGACAGTTTTGATTTTGAAACAAATGTCAAAACTGAGAAGGATTTAGATAAAACTGAATTAACAGTTTCTGTTAACGGTTTACCGACAAGCAACTACAGTTATGACTCTGAAAGTGGTGTAATAACAATTCCGCAGTCATCTACTGCGGTACAGTCAGTAAACGTTGATGTTGATAAAAAATCACCTATAGCAAAACTGGCGGATAAATTTCTAAATATCACTAATGTTGAAGCCTTTTCAATGGGTGAAATGGGGTGTGCAGGAACTGTAGATGTTCCAGACGGTGTAGGTACCGGGTGGAGCGGTCAGATATCTTTGTATAAGGCATATGCTTCTGACTGGAAAAACGCAACACTGCCTGTTTATGGTTTAACAACCGGTGAAAGAGATCTTATGAATACGATCTATTACGGAGGTCAGCTAGACTACAATAAACTGTATTATCAGAATACAGCTATGTATTTAGGGATCTGGATTCAGGGCGGTGTCGATACAGTAACAGGTATATCGCATAACAGTTTCTGGAACTGGACAGCGGAAAATGTAACAGGTGCAACACAACTAGATGCATGGTTGAGATTACAGTGTACACATCTTTCTAACCCTGATACTGGTAAAGGTGTTGAATGGAAAGATGAATTGATCAATGTTCGTGTGCTTGATAAAACAGGTGATGAAATCGTCGTAGGATTCTTGACTAAACGAGTAAACAGTCAGTCTGGAGCAGGTATTGCGAAATTCAAAATAAAACCAAAAAAAGGTGATTTGAATATTACTAAAGTAAATGGAAATCCAGAACTGACAGCTGGAAATGACTGCTATTCATTAGCTGGTGCAGAATATCAGCTGAGAGACGGAAGCGGAAATACAGTTGCAACACTAATTACTGATGTAAACGGCAATGCGAGTGTTTCAGGTATCAATGCAGGTAATTATACACTTGTTGAAACAAAAGCGTCACCGGGATTTGAACTTAATACAGAGCATACATCTGTTACTATCAACGCAGGACAGACTACTACACTGAACGGCGTGGGATGTCTTGTTGAACAGCCGGCCAACGACCCTGTGGCAATTGAAATTACTAAAGCGGATATGGATTCTACTGAAAGCATTCCTCAGGGCAACGCTTCGTTAGAAGGCGCAGAATTTACGGTAAAATTTTATAATGCATTATATGACAAAGCATCAGACTTGCCTGAAAAAGCTACTAGAACATGGGTATTGAAAACTGTTAAACGTAAAGATGGATCGTACAAGGCGTATTTGACATTACCTGAATGTATTGTCAAAGAAAAAAGTGACGAGCTATACTACGTTGATGGAATGGTGACACTTCCCATTGGAACAATCACTATTCAGGAAACTAGGGCACCTGAAGGATATCTACTTGAAGGGGCAGTATTATCTGACAAAAATGGTAATACAGAGAATATTGATAATGGTGTATTTATGACACAAATCAAACAGGAAGGAATATCTTCCAATGCAACAGTCGTTGCAGGTAACTTCCCTGTTGTTAGAGATGAAGTTAAAAAGCACAAAGTGGAAGTTGAAAAGCTTTCTGAAGATAAGGATGGAGTTACAGCTCCATTAAATAATGCAGTATTTACGATTAAATTAAAAAGCGAAGTTGAAGAAAAAGGATGGGATGGTGCATCTGTCTATGATGAAATCACAACAGGAAATGTTGAAGGGAAAGACGGACAGGCAGTTACTAAGGATTTACCTTTCGGTACATATATTGCCAGAGAAACAGTAACTCCTGCCGGTTATGTACAGGCTGATGATTTTGAGTTTACTATTGATAAAGATGTGAGTGAAACTGCAAAAGTACAGCATTTTACTGTTACTGATGTAGAAACACATATCAGACTTTACAAATATGATATTGAAACCAAAGCTCCGCTTAGAAATGCTGAGTATCTCATTTTCAATGAAACGACAAATCAGGAAGTCGGTCGTTACAAAACAAATGATGAAGGTATTATTGATTTGTACAAACTTGCTGGCGGAAACAGCTATTATGCTCAGGAAGTTACTGCTCCTAATGGGTATGAAATCAATGATACTAAATTTTATTTTGATATTGACAGTAATGGTTTTGTAAAAATTTCTGATAAAAACAGTGATGAAAACAAAAGTGTCTTTACTATAAATGATAAAGGCGATATGACTATCTCTTTAAGCAACAAATTGAAATGGTTCAAATTAAATGTAGTCAAGAAGAATGATGCTGATAAATTGTTAGCTGGAGCTGAATTTACATTGTATAAAAATGCTGACTGTACCGATGAAGTAACGAAGGGAATTACTGATGATAACGGAAACTTATTATTTAACAAAGTTGAAGTTGGTACTTATTTTTTGAAAGAAACTAAAGCTCCTGCCGGTTACAGAAAGCTACTCGATCCAATAAAAGTAGAATTTAAGTGCATTGATGGGGTACATACATTTCTGGTCAATGACAAAGTCATAAGTGATACTGAAGATGACTACAGTATGACAGTTGAAAACGGATGGTATGTAGGGAATATGACAGTCGTAAATATGCGTGGCTCAAAACTGCCTGCGACAGGTTCTAAGGGAACAGTAATTCTTACTGGTGCAGGAATTTGTTTATGCCTTGCAGGTCTTATGTATAAAAGAAAAAAGAAAACAGATAAATAAGGGGGAAATAACAATATGGAGATGAAAAAGAATTTAAGAAAGGCAGTGATTTCATTTTTAGCGGTTTCAACAGCTTTTTCTGGAGCTTTAGTTACTGCTTCTTTAGCTGCTCCAGACAATAATTTAATTACATCAGTTAGTGCTAAAGAGCGAGGTCACATCACTATTAGAGCAAATGTTGGTGATAATGGTGAAGTACAGTCTTTAGCAGGTAAAAAATTTAATGTTTACAAGATCTTTTCTGCTGAAAATTCAGCAGGAATGGAAAGTATCAATTATACTATGAATCCAGCTTATGAAAAAGCACTGAAAAAAGTTACGGGAAAAGATACTGAGTACAGCATAATTGATTACATTCAGACAATGAACAATAATACGGTGATCAATAATGTGGAAGCTCCACAGTTAAATGAAAGCAGATACTCTAATTTCAGATATTTTATCGAAGATTTGAGAAATGAGATCGTTGCAGAAAAAGCAGATCCAACAATGACGGTAACTGTTCCTGAAACAGCAGAAGACGGTTATACGATGGATGTTGATTTTGGATGGTATGTTGTGGATGAAATTACATCAGTCGAGGGTACTCACAGTGCTTCTTCTTTGTGTATGGTAAATACAGCAAATCCAGATGTGTTTATCAATATCAAGAGTGATTTTCCTGTAATTCAAAAACAGATTTTAGAAGATGACAGCAGAGGAAGTATTGGGAGTGATAAAGACGGGTGGAATGATGTCGCTGATTTTGAGATAGGTCAGACAGTACCATATCGTTATTTAACTTACGTTCCTAATATGAATGGTTATTCTTCTTATTATTTTTCAATGCGTGATCGCATGGATGAAGCATTGACTTTCAATCCTGATAGTGTAGTAGTAAAAGTTGGAGATAAAACACTAGTCAATAATATTGATTACAAAGTTGTAACAAGTGGTATTCCAGCTGATGAAACTTTCCAAATTCAAATCATGGACTTAAAAGCAACAATTAATAAATATTTCTACCCTGAATATGAAGGTGCTGTACCTGAAATGGAAAAATTCTATGGACAGAAAATAGTAGTAGAATACAATGCAACTCTAAATGAAAATGCATCAAATGATACAGGACGCCCCGGTTTTGAAAATGATGTTAAATTAGAATATTCTAATAATCCTGATTCTGACGGTATTGGCCAAACCGGTGAAACTCCTTGGGATACAGTAGTTTGCTTTACATTTAGAATGAATGGAGTAAAAGTAAATGATCAGGATCCTGAAGTTAAACTTGAAGGTGCGAAATTCCGTCTTTACAGTGACAGCTCATGTACAAAAGAGGTATATGTTAAAGAAGCAGCCAATGGTGACGGTTACACGGTAATTAACCACGACAGTGTTAAAGGCGATGAAGCACCTGCCGAAGCTGTAGAAATGGTTTCTGATAAAAATGGTATTTTCAATATTGTTGGATTGGACAGCCAAACATATTATCTCAAAGAAACAAAAGCACCTGCTGGCTATAGACTGTTAAAGGATCCGATCAAAATTGACATTAAAGCAACTTATGGTGAAGATAACCGTGGAAATTATACTAAAGGTGACGGTGCAACAGATAAGACTTTACAAAAATTAGAAGCATCCGCTCATTTTAAAGAATTCTATACTGGTGAATTTACTGAATATGACAGCAGTTTAACAACCGATATCGAAACCGGAACATTAAATATTAAAGTTGTCAATAAAGTAGGTTCTAAACTGCCGGCAACAGGTTCTTCTATGACTCTGTTATTAACAGTGACTGGTGCTGGCTTAATGACAGCTGCTTTAATTAAGAGAAGAAAAGAAGCTGTGGAATAATGAAGTTCCGCAGGTTTTTAAAAAAAGAAATAGTGATCTTTGCAGCAGGACTGGCAATGATATGCTACCCTGCTGTTTCTAATTATTTCGAATCCATAGAACGTTCAAATCTTATAACTACTTATGACAGTACCTCCTCTAATTTAAGCAGCACTCAAAAAGAAAATATGCTAAACGATGCATACAGATGGAATGAAGAGCTGTATCTTAAACAGAAAGGAATATCTGTAGAAGGCAGTCTTAATTATAATGATGTTCTAAATATTGGAAACGGGATAATAGGCAGTGTTGAAATACCACAGATTAAAGTAAATATACCGGTTTATCACGGGACAGAAGAGGCTGAACTTAATGCCGGTGCAGGACATGTTGCAGATTCGTCTTTACCTGTTGGAGGCGAAAATACCCATACAGTTATAACCGGGCATAGCGGTCTTCCGTCAAGTAAATTGTTTACTCGGCTTGATGAACTGAAACAGGGAGAACAGTTTTACATAAGGGTGCTTGATAAAACACTCGCTTATAAAATAGATAAGATTGAAACAGTTCTTCCTGAAAATGCAGAATATGAAATTGAAGACGGGAAAGATCTAGCTACTCTGGTAACCTGTACGCCATTTGGACTAAATACCCACAGGCTGATGATTACAGGGCATAGGATTCCATACAATCCAGAAGTAAAAAAACAAACAGATTCTAAAATACCGTCATATCATGAAGCTGCGATATACATTATACCGGCATTATTTATCACAGCAGGTATTATTATTTTTATAAAGAAGAAGGGAGCGAGAACAGATGCTTAAAAAATTGCTTATTATATCAGCTATAATTTTTTCTGCAGGTACAGGCATTGGCAGTGTTTCTGCTTATAGAGAAACAGGTTCAATTGCTGTTTCTCTTGAAGAAGGTGTAAAAGGTACATCTGTCAAAGATGTTGAATTTGAGTTGATTCAAGTTGGAAATATCGTTGACGGAGTATATGAATATACTGAAGATTTCTCAGATGAAAAAACTGACTTGAATAAAATTGAAACATCAGATGAACTTGGAAAATTAGCAGTTAAATTAGACAGTTATGCTGATAAAAATGATATTAAAGGTGATTTCTTAAAAACCGACTCAAAAGGATATTTAAAATTTTCTGATTTGGAAGTGGGAATTTATTTATTGAGAGTCAGTAATTATGCTAAATATGAGTATGTTGAAGCAACACTGATTACAGTTCCGACATATAATGAAGATGTTCAGAATTCAATGAATTTTGATATTACGGTTATCCCTAAACATACCCCTTTCAAAGTATCGGTATCTAAACAGGATATAACCGATCATAAAGAATTGGAAGGTGCTCATCTTCAGATAACCGACGAAAAAGGAAATATTGTGGATGAATGGGTATCTGAAAAAGAACCTCACATGATTCAGAATTTATATTGTGGTGAAACTTACAAACTGACTGAAACTATTGCTCCAAAAAATTATAAAGTAGCACAGTCAATTAACTTTAAAGTTGAAGAATCGGGCAAAATTCAAAAGGTAGTAATGTATGATGAATTACTGCCGGTAAAAGTTAAAACAGGTGATAATACAAATATTGCAGTATACTGTATTATCGGGGGATTATCTTTAATCCTGATTGGATTTGCTATGTTTAACAAAAGAAAAAAAGAGAATTAAAACTATTTATGACGTAACATAGGTTTATATTTTTACATGCAGAGGTGGAACAAGTTCCACCTCTTACTTTGAAATGGAGGAATTGCACAATGACAATGAATAAAGTTTTTTTGAGTGGCCGTTTAGGCAAAGTAAACAGACAACTATATGGAAATCAGGAAACTGATAATGTGTGCTGTTTCTTTGATATTGCAACAACAAAATATTCTAACGGGAATGAATATACTGACTGGATCACATGTAAGTCCTGGGGCAGGAATGCTAAAAGATTTGTCCAGTATGTAGAGGATGGTCTTTTTTGTGAAGTAGAGGGACATTTAAAAACTGAGGAATACAACGGGCAGAAGAAAACTGTAGTGGTTGTAGACAAATTTCATTTTTTTAAGACTGCCCCAAGAGTGGATATCAGCGCTGAATTAATTGATATGGAGGAACGATAAATGATTAAGAAAATTAAAAAAATTTGTAGTAAAAAGAAAGCTCGATTAGAGACTTTGCTGATTGCAGGGTATATTGGACTGCAAAATATAGTAACAGTATCTGCTGCTGCAAAACCTAATACTGAAGAAGCAAAAAATTTGTTAAACCCTTGGGTTGAAGCTGGTATTTTAATAATTCAATGGGCTGCAGTTGGCTTAGGTATTATTTATGTAGGTCGTATAGGTATCACTTATTTACAGGCAACCGAAGAAGAGCGTCAACGTATGAATATCTGGGGTAACGTTAAAAGAGGAGTTATCATTGTTATTATAATTGAATCAATTGTTGAAATTTTCAAGGTTTTTGGATTGAAACAGGGAAGCTAAAGATGGAACTTGTTCCATCTTATTTGATAAAAGGGTGGTGAAGAAATGTTAGATGTTGGTGAACTGATAAGAAGCATAATCTGGGGATTAATGCAAATGATTTTGAATATTATTGATATTTTATGGGAAGCAGCAAAAATGATATGCGGACTAGATTTTTCTAATAACGGCTTTGATTGGATATGGAACTGGTTTGTATATATTGAGTTGTTCTTGGTACTTTTTATTGTTTTCAGGCTTTTAAAAATAGTGTTTAAAGCTTTTACTGATGATGAATATATGAGTAAGCTTGATCCCGGGAAAATGATTGTCAAAATGGCAGTAACAGTAGTTATTATGTCTGCTGTTCCTTTTGCTATGAAACAGACTACTGGTTTGGTTAATGAACTTGTTAACAATGTTGAGTACTTTACTGACGATACAAAAATGTATGACAGTAAAAAGCTGTCGACACTGCTTGTAGACAGCTCTTCGATTGATTTAAACAGTACCTATATGTATGATAAAACAAAAACTATGAAAGACTATCTGACCTCTCAGATGGAAGAATTTTCAAATATGTTTATAATGTCTAAAGTTACTTTTAAATCAGCAGTTAAAAGCTGGTCAGCAGATAAAGTTACTGAGACAGTACCTTCGATAAAGAATGTCCGTGGAGCTGACTTATCTGCATCTCAAATAAACAAAGTATACAGCGCATATGTAAAAAAAATGAATGAAGCAATAGAATCTTCATTCTATAAGAGTTACTGGTTCAGTGGTGACATAAATGATATTGATATAAATGCCGGTGAAGAAGAGGGGAATATATTAGAAAAAATTGCTGATACAGTAACCTTCGGCTTAGCTGGTGCTGTAGACAAAGTCTATTATATGTATCCAAGCTGGAGCAGTCTGTTTTTTGGACTTGCTACGGTTATTGCTGTTGCGATAGTATTCATACCTATTTTATTAATGATGGCAGAAAGACAAATTTCACTTATTCTTAAAGTGTTTTTAGCACCTTATGCAATATCCAGTCTTCTTGATCCAGAAAGCAATACGTATTCTGTCTGGTGTAAATATATCATTGCTGATTTAGTTTCAAACTGGTTTCAGTTGTATACGATGATGTTTTTATTTGGCTTTATCGGAGGTTCAACGTTAGATGGCATTCTGAAGTCTACTACAGTTGTGGGAACTGTTGCTAAGGTTTTTATGATACTTGGTGGACTGATTGCCGTATATAAATCTCCAAGTGGTGTTGCAGCAATTATAGGCGGAAGTGAAATGTCAGCTGCAAGTACATTACAGCAGATGCAAAGCATGATGGCATTTAGTGCTGGTGCGGCAGCTGTAACTGCTGGTGCTGGTATCCTGGCAGCCGGAGGAGCGCTTGGACTTGCCAGTAAAGGTCTTTCCGCAGCAGGAAAAATTGCAAATAAAGCAGGAGCCGGGCAAGGTGTTGGATTCAAAAATATGGCTAGTAATGCTTTTGGAAAAGGAAAAGGGAATCCTGATGCAGGCGGTGCTGACGGCTTTGGAGGCAGTCATGATTCAAGCATAAATGATCTAATGCCGAACACTGATCAGCAGAATTACGCAAGTTCTCTTGGGATTGATGGTGCTGGTATGACACGTGGTGAAATGGGTGAAGCAGTCAGTCAAGCGGGTGGCTCTTTAGGCGCATTTGAAGCTATGGGAATGAATGATACTGCTCCGACAGGTTCACAGCTTGATTATGCTAGTTCATTTGGTATTAATGGTGCTGGTATGACCACACAGGAACTGAGTAGTGCAGTAAGTGATGCAGGTGGAAGTTCAGCAGTATTTTCTATGTTATCAGGCTCAGGTGATAAAGGTGTGCCACCTACAAGCAGTCAGATCAGTTATGCGAATTCTCTTGGAATTGAAAATGCCAATACGATGTCGCGGTCACAGCTTGGCAATGCAGTTGTAAAAGCAGGTGGTGACGCTGTAAGATTTAACCGTGCAGGAGGTATGAGTGGCGTTGATGCAGTTGCAGTTAATCGCGCATCAATGATGAATACAAAGAATGTTGATAAACGGAATAGGCAGAATCCCGGGGTCGGTAACTTCTTTAACTCCAAAGCTGCAGCTTTTCAAAGTACAGGAAAAGCGACTGTGGGATATACTATGCGTCGCAGAGGCAGATGGTAATTAATAGAAGATGGAACTTGTTCCATCTTTTTTGCTGGGAGGTGATTATATGGAAGAACGTAGATATATAGCACCATCTAATTTTAAAGGTGGTAGGCTCATTTTTGGGATGTATCGAATTAGTGATTTAATTGTTGTTGCAGCTGGTACACTTTTAACTATAGTAGGATGTATTATCTGTTTTAACAGTTTATCTGGAGTGGCTTTAATTGTTGGAGTAATTATTTTTGTATTCATTGGCGGTATATGCTGGCTATTAACAACGAATTATTCGGTTTATCACAATATAATGGGGTTCTGCATTGAATATTTGGATTACTTTGTATCAAATAAAAACTATGTGTTTGAGGGGATAGTAAATTATGATGAAGAAAAAGACAAAAAAAATACAGAAGAACAATCAGAAAAGCTTTAAAAAAGAGAAAAAAAATATAAAAAAGAGAGCGAAAAAATTAGCTACTACACTCAACTGGCTCGATGTCGAAAGCATCGAACACAATGAATGTATTATCAATGATTCAGGAACTAAATATATTGTAAGAGGCATTAAAATACATCCGCTTAATATTCATATGCTTAATGTTGATGATAATTATAGAGTTATTGAATCACTTGCTATCGCTTTTAATAAAATAAATTTTAAATTTTACTGGAAGTTTGTCTATCAGCAGCAGAACCTTGATGAACAGAATCACAATCTGATCAGAATCTTAAAAAAAGAAGAAGATAAATCGATACTTAATCTTGGTGACATGTTTTTAAATTATCATGAATGGTATATTAATAACTTTAAGGA
>SKES01001251.1_pt2 | contig 10982 bp, 10 predicted proteins | sample 4826851 | NCBI WGS metagenome assembly SKES01 (sample SAMN11008803, study PRJNA524170) | human gut metagenome | biome: Human fecal sample; material: Feces; isolation source: fecal sample from pouch patient p52 | host: Homo sapiens | place: Israel: Tel-Aviv | collected 2016-09-04 | reverse complement strand
AAAACGCCCTAAAGGACGTAAGTAGAAGCCTATCCATCCCATGACTAAAGTCACGGGATTCCGGCCAATATTTATTAAAACAGTGGCCAGTAATTCGGCGACGGCCAATTCGTTGCCGTCGTCCGAATCAATCCGGATCAGACTTTTTAGTAGTTCAATCTTTTCTTGTCGTTGCATGGCGCATCCCCCCATCATAAAACCCCGGTGCCAGAACGAATCTGCCCACCGGGGTGAAAGCTTGCGTCCTCATCTCGTAAACCTAGGTTAGCAAACCCAAATGAGAAAAAACAAGCGTGTCTTTAATTTATTTTTAATTTAACGTTGACCGCGATCGGTCTTGTCCTTTAATAGGGGGACATACTTGGCCAAGGCGGCCACCAAGGCGTCGACTTCTGCCGGCGTGTTGTAAATGCCAAAGGAGAAGCGGAGGGTTTCCCAAACCCGCGGACTCTCGGCGCCAAACATCGCCACTAACACGTGGGAAGGATCCAGGGACCCGGACGTGCAAGCCGACCCGGCGGCCCCGATGATCCCTTCCAAGTCGAGGTTGGTTAAGAGGGCGTCGTTAGGCACCCCCTTAAACCACAGCGATAAAACTTGGGGCGCTGCGCCTTCATCCAAACTCCCGTTGACTTCAAAGTCGATCCCAGCGTCTTTTAACCCATCCACCAGCTGGTGCTTTAGGGCCACGTAGGTTGCGCGGTGCTCGGCCATCTTCTCTTGGTGCAGTTCGACAGCCCGGGCAAAGCCGACCACCGCTGGTACGTTTTCGGTCCCGGCCCGGCGCTTTAACTCCTGGTCGCCGCCGCGCACAAAGGACGGGAAGACGATCCCGCGGCGCCGGTACAAGAAACCAACCATCTTTGGGCCGTTGAGCTTGTGGCCGGATACCGACATCAAGTCGATCTGGTCCGTTTGGACGTCCAACGGCAAGGTCCCGTATGCTTGAACGGCGTCGGTGTGGAACCAGGCGTTGGAATCGGCGACAATTTGGCCAATTTCGTGGATTGGCAAGTGGCTGCCGACCTCATTGTTGACGGTCATGATCGTGACTAGAATCGTGTCCTCGCGCAAGGCGGCCTTCAAGTCGGCTAAGCTAATCTGGCCCCGCTCGTCGACGGGCAGGTAGGTCACCTCAAAGCCCTCTTGTTCCAAGTCTTCTAGGGGCCGCAAGATCGCCTCGTGTTCAAAGGCGGTCGTAATAATGTGGCGCCCCTCACTTTGACGGGCCTTGGCCACCTGCTTGACGACCGTGTTATCACTTTCGGTGCCGCCACTGGTGATCACAATTTCATCGTCGAACTGGGCGTTAATCGACCGGGCCAGGAGGTGGCGTGAATCTTCCAGCATCTGTTTAGCCTGACGCCCGTAGTAGTTGGTCGTCGAGGCGTTCCCCCAAGTCGTCTCCAGCGCTTCGGTCATCGTTTCAATGACCTCCGGGGCCGTCTTGGTGGTGCCGGCGTTATCAATGTAAATCCGCTTATCCAAAAAAATCGCTCCTCATTTTAAATATTGCTGGCCGAATTCTTAACCGTTCTAGTATACTACTTATTTTTAGATAGAGAAGGGGAAAGCCTTTATAAAGCGGTACAATACGAGGACAGTACAAACACACCATGTGCAGTTGGTGCTTTTCTAGCCAACGAACCGGTTCGGGTGCCTTTAAGGTACCCTTTTTTTGTACCCACAAAGCTAAAAATCCTGTCAATAAATTACCATCATGGTAGCCCATCAACAGGATTTAGTGTAGAGCCAGTTTTTTGGAATTTCCTGATCACAAAACGGCCGCCGGACCAACAGTCCAGCAGCCGTTCTTAATCTTTATAACGGTAAATCCTTTTTGTTAAAGGCGAGGTTGCCCCCCGCAAAGCAAACGGCGCCTAGCCCGCCTAAAATCGCCAGTTTTCCTTACCAAGCATCTCCTTGGGCCATAACGTCTTTGTAATCAAACAGCGATACAATCGTCAGGTGTTAAACGTCATCCAACCCACTGACCCCGTAGTTGACAAAAGAAGCAATCACGGCTAACAAGATGAAAGCTAAAATTAAGACCCCCCCCGGTCCCCAGGGATAGCTTAGAGAGGTTAAACACCCCCGAGGCTAAAAACATGATTCCCGCAAAGGCAAAGGCAATTGCCAGGGCGCCGAAGTTTAATTCAACCAAAATTTTCTTTGCAAACCCCGCTTCTGCGTAATGGTTGACCAACAAACTGGTCACCGTCATCGAGCCAAAGGTCACCACCAACGCGCCAATAAAGTACAGCGTTTGGGTCAGCGTGACCGTTAGCCGGCGAACCGGCGCCGTCAACAGGTAGGCCATCGAGCCCCGGTCAACCTGGCCGGCCAGCAGCTTGTTGCCGACAATGATAATGAAAATGGCGCTCAAGGCTGGTACCAGCATCCCGTAAAACATCGGTCCTAGCAGGGCCCTAGTGGCGCTTTACCAAGGGGGTGTCGACCCCTTAATTGCCGACGTGATGATGCCCACCATGGACGGCTTCACAATGGTTAAGGAAATGCGGGCCGCCGGGTTTGAACAACCCGTTTTGATGCTGACGGCCAAAACCACAATCACCGATAAAACCACCGGCTTCACTAGTGGGGCCGACGATTACCTCACCAAACCCGTTGACCTAGCCGAACTCAAGCTCCGGGTGGCCGCCCTTTTGCGCCGGGCTAAGATTAACAGTGCCCGCCAGATTACAATCGGTCAGACCATTCTTAACGAAGAGAATTTTACTTTGACCATCAATGGCCACTCCACCACCCTAGCCAAAAAGGAGTTTTTGCTTCTCTTCACCTTGCTTTCCTACCCCAATAAAATTTTCACCCAGGCCCAGTTACTCGACCAGATCTGGGGAATTGATTCGGCCTCAACGGAAGACACCGTCAAAACCCACGTCTCAAAGGTTCGCAAGTTACTTAAGGATAGTAACGACGTGAAAATCACCACCATCCGTGGCCTCGGCTACAAGGGAGAAATTTGTCATGACTAAAAATCCCTTTACCCGGGTCCTCACCTGGCTAGTTGTTTTGATCGCTTTTTTGATCGTGATGGGAACCCTGGCCTTTGACTTTGCTTTAATGCTGACCTTTCCCCACCTGGCCCGCAATTTCGACCCGCTTAACCCAGTGCTGGCCCTGGGCCCCACCGTGGTTATCTTAACGGTGGTCTTAGCCCTAACCTTTTCTTGGCTCAACAAAAAAATCACCTACTTAACAAAGGGTATTGACCAAGTGGCCGCCGGAAATTTTGCTACCCACCTCGATGAGCAAAAGGGTGGTCCCCTATCAGCCAGCTACCAGAACTTCAACCAAATGACTGACCAACTCGCTAAAACCGCTACTTTGCGCAACGACTTTATCAACCAGTTCTCCCACGAATTTCGCACCCCGATCGCCTCAATCCAGGGGTTTGCCGACCTAATGCAAGAACGGGAGCTACCAAAAAAAGAGCGGCAAGCCTACCTGGCTTTGATTAGTAAGGAGGCCCATCGTTTAACGAACCTGTCTACCAACGTACTGACCCTAACCACGTTAGAGAGTCAAACCATTTTAAACAACCAGCCTTCGTTTGACCTAACTGAGCAAGTTCGTCAGACTGTCATCCTCCTGTGGCCCCAATTAGAAGAACACAAGCTTAACGTTGACCTAACGCTTGCTCCGGCAACCGCATTTGGGAACGCTGACCTGTTGAACCAGGTCTGGGTCAACCTAATCAATAATGTCATCAAATTCACACCAGACGGGGGGCACCTAACGATTAAAATCGAGCGCCACGACGATCAGATAGCCGTGTCCGTTAACAACGACGGTCCCCTGATCTCACCCACTGACCAGGACCATCTGTTTGAAAAATTTTACCAAGCCGATAATCGTTCCAACGTCGGCGGGCTTGGGCTTGGCCTCGCCATTGCCAGCCGAATTATTGCTCTCCATCAGGGACGCATCACCGTGGTTTCGAATCCTGCTGACCATACCACCTTCACCGTCTACCTAGCAAAGGGTCAGCCAAGTAGTTAGAAGAACCTTTTTAATTGTAATATAATTAAAATAGTTAAATATTATGAGGGATTTTAATGGCAACTACGCTCGTCTTGTACTTTTCAGCATCCGGCACCACCAAACGGATGGCCCAAACGATTGCCAACTTAACCGGGGCCGACCTTCACGAAATCAAGGCCCAAGACCCATACACCCAAGCGGACCTGGACTGGCATGACCCTCAGTCACGGACCTCAATTGAGCAACACGAACACCAGGGGCACGTCGCCTGCGTCAACGACTTTCCGGCCCTTGATCAATACGACACGATCATCATCGGCCACCCAATTTGGTGGGGAATTCCGCCCCGTTTGATTGCTAACGCCATTGACCAACTTCCTTTAGATGGCAAAACGCTGGCCACCTTTGCCACCTCGGGGGGCTCCGGTTATCAGCGCAGTCAAAGCTATATCCAACGCGTCGTTGATCAAACCCACCACCAGGTGACGATCATCCCCGGCACTGTGTTGAGCAACCAGCGCCAGGCGAAGCAGTGGCTGACCAAGGCGAACTTAATTTAGTTGGTAGCCGGAGCGGTTATTTTTAAGGGCGCCGCTCATTTTCAGAAAAGCCCTTACCAAAAAATCCTTTACAAGTGATCCGTTTCCCAGCATAATGTAGTCAATTAAATAAATAATTTCTTCGGGGCAGGGTGAAAATCCCGACCGACGGTGACAAGCAATGCTTGAAGTCCGTGACCCGCAAATTTGCGGCTGAACCAGTGCGATTCTGGTACCGACAGTGAAAGTCTGGATGGGAGAAGAAAAGGCAGGGGGAAGTCCCCTGCCACCTTTTTGAACACGCTTTCAACCAGGGGTCCCGGAATTTTTCCGGGGCCCCTTTTAAATTTCCCGGGGAAATGGGAGTGGCAACCTCCTCGGCGGGCCGAGGAAGTTGGTTCCCACTCACCTATGAAAGGAAGTCATTACCTTGAGTTCAGACGAACAGTTCATGCAACTGGCGCTCGCTGAAGCGGCCAAGGGCGGGAGCGCCACCTGGAAGAACCCCCAGGTCGGCGCCGTGATAGTCAAAGACGGCCAGCTGCTGGCGACGGGCTACCACCACCAGTATGGTCAGGCCCACGCCGAGCGCGACGCCATCAGTAAGCTTTCTAACGAACAGCTGGCCGGGGCCACGATTTACGTCACCCTGGAGCCCTGCTTTCACTACGGCAAGCAGCCTCCGTGTAGCCAGTTGTTAATTGACAGCCACTTTGCCCGGGTGGTCGTCGCCACGATTGACCCCCACCAAGTCGTTGGTGGCAAGGGAATCGCCCAGCTAAAGGCGGCCGGAATTGATGTGGAGGTCGGGCTCTTAAAGGACCAAGCCGAGGCCCTCAACCGCCACTACTTCTACTTTTACCGCCAGCAGCGGCCCTGGATCACGGCCAAGCAGGCCCTCTCCTTGGATGGCAAGGTTGCAGCCGCCCCGGGGCAAGCGACGGCGATCACTAACCAGGCCGCCCGCCGGCTGGTCCACCAGGAACGCGTTGACTACCACGCGATCGTGGTCGGCGCCGGCACCGTGCTTGTCGACGACCCACGCCTGCTGTGCGAGACGCCGCAACTCTTCCCCCCGGTCCGGGTAATCTTGGACCGGGCGGGGCGCCTGCTCGATTACCAGGACCGCTTTGTCTTCACCGATGCTTCCGCCCCAACCTGGTTAGTCACCACCAACCAGGCCGCCACGAAAGTCGACTGGCCCGCTCACGTGACCGTTAAACTGTTGCAAAACGGCGACTGGCCGGAGTTACTTGACTACTTTAAAGAAGCCGAGTTGCAAAGCCTCTACGTGGAGGGCGGTCCCGCGGTTTTGACCGAACTATTTCAAGCGGTCCCGGTCAACCAGTTAATCACCTACCTGGACCCCCAAATCATCGGCGACCAAGGCCTGGCCGGGGCCCAGTTCCCGGCCGGCACCGCTTTTACCCACCGTACCGTCACCCAACTCGGTGATGACATCCGGATTGACGAAAGGAATGACGAGTAATGTTCTCTGGCTTAGTAAACGGAACGGGCAAGCTCACCCAGATTGAGCAAACCGACCACACCATCCGCCTAACGATCGACCTCGACCCCGCCCTGCAAGAGGGAATGGAAGTCGGGGCGTCGTTAGCCGTCAACGGAACCTGCCTGACGGTCGAGACCGAACAACCCGGCCGTCTGACCGTCACCCTGATGCCGCAGACTTACAACCTAACCACCTTCAAGGACCTGCCAGTTGGTGCCCTGGTCAACTTGGAGCGCTCGCTAAAGATCGGCGACCGGCTGGAGGGCCACATCGTCACCGGCCACGTCGACCAAACGACTCCGGTCATCAAACGGGAGGTTAACGAAAACGCAATTGAATTGACCTTTAAGCTCCCTGACGAGTTGCGGGGGCAAGTCATTAGCCAGGGGAGCGTGGCGATCAACGGGGTCAGCCTGACGGTCATGAAGCAAGCAGACGACTGGTTCTCGGTCGGCCTGATCCCCCACACCCAGACCGTTACCAACCTGGATCAACTTAGGGTTGGCGACCTAGTCAACTTAGAAACCGACGTATTAGGCAAGTACGTTGCCGCACAGTTAGGAGGCATTTTAAATGGACGTTCATAAGATTCAAGCGGCCCTCACCCACCTTAAAAACGGGGGCCTGATCATCATGACCGACGACGAAGACCGCGAGGCAGAAGGTGACCTGTTAGGAATCGCCAGCCAGGTCACCCCGGCGACGGTCAACTTCATGACCAAGCACGCCCGCGGCCTGCTCTGTGCCCCGGTTAGCGAAGCGATCGCCAAGCAGCTGGGCCTGGATTTAATGGTCCAAGACAACACCGAGCCCTACCACACCGCTTTTACGGTTTCCCTAGACCACAAGTCGACCAGCACCGGAATCTCGGCCTATGACCGGGCCGCCACCATCAAGGCCCTGGCCGACCCCACCAGCACCCACGACAACTTTTACTACCCCGGCCACATCTTCCCGCTGATCGCCAAGGAGAACGGCGTCTTGGCCCGTAACGGCCACACCGAAGCCGCCGTCGACCTGGCCGAGTTGGCTGGTGAGCCTGGTGCCGGCTACATCTGCGAAATTCTCGACGCCGACGGCCACATGGCCCGGCGCCCGGTCTTAGAGAAGATGGCTGAGGAACTGCGGTTGCCGATCCTGACCGTCAAAGAACTGCAAGAGTACCGGCGTTCGGTGGTCAGCCAACCGGTCCCGCCGGTCCACCTGCCCAGCGCGTACGGCGACTTTACCCTACGCCACTTTGACGACGGCAACCTGGCCCTGATCAAGGGGGACCCGACCACGACTACCCCGTTGGTCCGGGTCCACTCCGAGTGCTTCACCGGCGACGTCTTGGGCTCCCTGCGGTGCGACTGCGGGCCCCAACTCCACGCCGCCATGGAGGCCATCGACCAGGCCGGCACCGGGATCCTGATCTACCTACGCCAAGAAGGGCGCGGGATCGGTTTGCCAAACAAGCTACGGGCCTACCGCCTGCAAGAAGAAGGCTTCGACACCGTGGAAGCCAACCACCAGCTGGGCTTTGCCGCCGACGAACGGACCTACGAGGCCGCTAGCCACATCCTAAGGGCGCTCCACGTTTCAACCATCAAACTCCTGACCAACAACCCCGATAAGATCAGTCAACTGGAAGAAGCCGGGATCACGGTCGCAGCCCGGGTGCCGCTGGAAATGCCGGCGACCGCCTACGACCGCGCCTACCTCAAGACCAAGCAAGAAAAGATGCACCACCTACTCAAACTCACGGAGGAAGAAAAACATGCCTAACCAATTCGAAGGAAACTTTATCACCACCCCCACCAAGAAGATCGCGATCGTCGTTGGTAAATTCAACGAATCCGTCACCCGCAACCTAGCCGACGGGGCGATCCGGACCCTAAAGCAATTCGGGATCAAGGACGACCAAATTGACCTCGTCTGGGTGCCAGGCGCCTTTGAAATCGCCTTTGCCGCCAAGAAACTGGTCGCCAGCGGCCGCTACGCCGGGGTGATGACCTTGGGCGCCGTGATCAAGGGCGAAACCGACCACTACGACCTGATCTGCCAGTCCACCACCAGCGCAATCATGAACTTAAATGCTCAGGGCACGATTCCGGTGACCTTCGGGATTTTGACCACCGACACGATCGAACAGGCGATGCAACGGGCCGGCTTAAAGGTCGGCAACGAGGGTTCGATGACTGCCCAATCGCTGCTGGAAATGATTAGCTTAAACGAACAACTAGGGTAACGAAAACCAAAGCAAAACCGGCCACTCCGCTTAAGTGCGAAGTGACCGGTTTTGCTTTTGCTTTGGTAGTGAGCTGGCTGATGGACACCCGACAAATCTGCGAATTTGCGCAAGATAACGTGCTCCTCTAACTTACGCAAATCTAAATATTTGTCCGGTCTTAGTTTGGAGTTTCTTGTTTTTCCGGCGGGAAGTTAAGCAAGGAAAGGTCTAATTGGTTAAACACGTCTCGGATCGAATAAGTGGCCAGTTTAGCCAACGCCGCTCGCTGGACCTGGCCAAAAATTAGGTCCAACGCGTCGGGCATCCCCTCCCCGATCCGGCACTCCGTATTAGTTTCATTGTTGAAGTGCAATAAGTCCCCGCCGTCAACGGCCTGGTAAATGGTCGCCAAATCTAATTCAGCGGGATCTTTAACTAACTGGGGACAAACGTGGCCGGGGACACTGTCCAAAATGTGGTGCCGCTTAAGCTGAGCCATAATTTGGCGGACCTGGGTCTGATTTTTATTTAGGGACTTGGCAATCGCCGCACTCGATAGGTCCCCGTCGCTGCCGCCCGCCGCAATAAAGACTACGATATGAATTGCATCGCTAAACCTGGTGGAATACTTCATTCTTTTCCCCCCTTCCTGCAAGTATCATCTTCTTATCTTACCGCGCTTTGCTCGGCCTGGCCATCAAACGCGCTAATTGGGCCAAGTTTGTTTTCAAATCCCCCTGGATCACGGCCGTGCGGGGTTGGAGGTTAAAGGGAACCGGGCCCGGCTTTTGGTTGAGCACCACGTAGTTCCACTCGCTAAACTGGCGGAGCAAGCTTTCCACAGGCTTTTTGACTAGTGGGTTCTGATCACCAACCCCCAGTTCCAAAACCGCCAGTGGTTGATCGGCATGCGCCCTGACCAACTTGTTTAACCCCGCCACCTGTTGGGAATCTAGTTGTGGCTTTGGCGCAAACATTAGCGGCGTTAGCACCTCCCCACAGGTCGTACACCGTGGCAAGTCTGCTTCGGTCAGCTCCCGTTCTTGTTCGAGTCCAACCATTAACCTGGCCGCCGCCCGTAGGTCAACGTGAGGGTGATCAGGGGTCTGACAACTTCCATACACCCAGTTGGCCTCGTTTTCGACCACGTGATCTAAACCGGCTAGGTTAAAATGATGTTCCGGATTCGTGGTCCAGATGTAATAAGGGCGCCCCTTGATAATCTGACGTAAGTTTTCCATCAACGGGCTGGTGTGGTAGTGGCTGGAGTAACGATTAATTATCCGGGCCCAAACCCGCCACTGCACCACCTTACTCTGGTACGGGTATTGGACGGCTTCTAACATGTTATGGAGGCCGTATTGGTCAACCAAGTCGCCCAATAAGTCATGAAAGACAGCGTCACTTGCAAACCAGTTGAAGCCCTCGCTAATCGAAAACCCATTGGCTGCCGTAATTAACAAGGCCGGGGCCTGTTCAAGCATTCCAAGGGCTTGTTGTTCAGGCTCTTGCTTTGGTACCCTCGGTGTTTTCAAGTAACTTTGGTGACTAACCGGGTTTTGACTTTTTAGTTTTTGTACCGCCCGCAAGGCCTGATCAACGTCGGCGTCGATCAACACCGACCGGCTTGCAATCTGGGTATGGGTCATGGCGTCTTGGGGATTAATGTTAACGTAGTGGGCCAAGGGGAGCTGACTGGTTAACTGCCAAAAGGGTTCTTGAATAAACATCGGCGTCATTCGCCCCACTCCCAGCTCAAAGAATAACAACTTTTGGTTGCCAAACCGGTTGATGAATTGGCGGGTCTTTTCGTGTTCTTGTTTAAATCGGCGCCCCTCCAAAAATTCTGGTGACCGCACCCACGGCGTTAGCGGCAAGCCAGTTGTCGGGCTGTGGGGAATCAAATCGTCTGGCAAGTACAACTTATCTTCTTGTTGCGCCAAGTATTCCATCCCCCGCTTAACAAAGGGCCGGGCGTCGTAAAGCTGGTCGTCAATCTGCGGGGCGCTAGACTGCAAGAAGCGCCAATCCCCTTGAATCGTACTGATTTGCTCGTCGGCAAAGTAGCGGTTAAACATTGCGTCTTGGTTCGTGGTCAAGATGTGGTAGGGGCGGTCTTGAATTAGGTCCTTTAAAACTTGGTAGGTATTCTTGACCGGCGGCTGGTGGTAGATAAAGTCCAACATCCGTACCAGGTAGGCCCAGCGCTCATTTTCGCTCGTAAACCGCGCATAAAAGCCCTTGAAGATCCCGGTCGCCTCCGGGTGGCGGGCATAAAAGTCCCCGAAGTGCTGCTTGTATACCGGGCTGGCCTGGTACCACCAGTCCATCCCAGCGGCCGCAGACATTCCCGATCCGGCGCCGATTAAGATTGCATCACTATCAAGCAGAACGTCCTTTAACTGTTCGATCTCGTTCTTCATGCTTCTCTCCTTGCTGTTAAATTATAAATAACTTTACCCACCCATTCTAAATGGTTGTTAATTATAAATCAACTTCAAAGGCGTCCCACCTAAAAATCCCCGTGGTTCGCCTTGGCATACCACGGGGATTTATTTTTAATTACTGTTTTGGCCGATCCAGCAAGCGGACCCGGCTGACGGCGTCAATCTGATTGAGGGTGGTCGTTAGAATCTCGGTTTGTTCGGCGGTCAATTCGCCGACGTCGACCATCGTGTAGGCGTACTCGCCCTTGGCCCGGTTGACCAGGGTGTCG
>SKES01001891.1_pt1 | contig 11004 bp, 8 predicted proteins | sample 4826851 | NCBI WGS metagenome assembly SKES01 (sample SAMN11008803, study PRJNA524170) | human gut metagenome | biome: Human fecal sample; material: Feces; isolation source: fecal sample from pouch patient p52 | host: Homo sapiens | place: Israel: Tel-Aviv | collected 2016-09-04 | reverse complement strand
CTATTTATAAAGTTCAAGCAGTTGTATATGAGGTTGAAAATAAAAATAGTTATAGACTTAATCCATATATTCATAAGGTTATAGTTACTTATCGATATGATATAAGATATACAGTAGCTAGCATATTGCGTGTACCACAATATTCACAAGATTATTCTTTGCTTATTTATGCCAAACAAGCTGGTTCTGGTATGAGATTGACTATGAATAGTATAGAAGACTTTAATTATGAAGGTATAGCTTTTGCTAATTCTAATAATAGGGCAGAACAATACGTTGATGTAGCTTTACGTGATCCTAAATACGTAGTGGGAAATTATATTTTTAAAGAAGCATATGGCAAAAGTTTTGAAAATATGATACCAGTTAAGAACTAAATTAAAGAAAATTGTTTTATAGATCAAGTTACAATACAGTTAATATTACTATTTTATGGAGAAATGTATATGTTAAAACGATTATTACTAAGTGCTGTAATATTAAGTGCTGTTGGTGTATCTAGTTATGCTGTTGATGTAAATATTCCCGGTGCAGATCCTACAATTTCAAAGGATGCCTATCAAAACTATCGTAAGGTAGATACGACCGCGAAGAAAATGGAAGCCGATGTGGGCGATAAGGTGAGGGCTAAATATGCAAATAATATGCCTAAAAAATGGACGATAGATGAATTAGTATATTTAACTCAAGAATTAAATCATTCAGTTAACTTCTCATCTTCTGTTTTTATTCTTAAAGATAATGGAGCTAATCTAAAATTTACTTTTCCTGAGGGGACTCAGTTTGGTAAAACCATTAAGGGAGACCCATTAACTACAGAGATTAAGCACGGAAACTTTCTTTTGATTGATGGAAATCTAAATTATAACATACGCAAAGAAAATCAAAGCACATCTACAGGTAATTCATTTTTCTATCCAACTGTTAAAAATGCAACATGGGAGATTAGCCCCACAAAAACGGGTTCATTAGAGGGGGCTATTAATTTTAAAGTTAAGGCAGAGCCTTCGGTATCGTATCGGATTGCTTTTGATTTGACTAAAAAGAAAGAGGTGGAGCTGTTGAAAATACATGATCAAGAGTATGTATATAAACAGCTCATGTCTCCTTTGGTTAATTATGTGTTGCCGTCTATTGAGCCAGCTAAGCAATTACTTTCAAAAACTAAACCTATCACAATTAATGGATTTACATTCCAAACGTTGAAATCTAGTGATTTAACGTATAACGGTCCTGATAATGATGCTATTTACATTTATGATGGTAAAAGCTATCGTGAAGGCATTATGGTCAGAGAATTACAGCCAGAAGAATTAGCTAAACCACATACAATAAATGCTAAATTGATACAATACTTTGCTATGTATAAGCCTTACTCTGAGTATAGACCTATTCAATATGCAACCGTTTGGAATGATGCTACCCCAGCTATTTATATGGAAGTAGAGCGATCCACATCAAAAATGTATATTCAATCATTATATGATGATAAGTATTTATATACGCACTTTATCATGGCAGATTTAGATTATAAAGTACCGTCAAAAGACTTGCGTGATGTAGTCCAATATGTAGATAATGCAAATGATAAAGACAAATACTCAAAAAGTTTAGCGGGTATGTCAGCTGTACCAAAAGGTGTATTTGATATGACTTTATTTCCAAAAAAGAAGTAAATAATTATGAAACGTAATGACTTCATAAAATATCTACAACAAGAATACATCTGTGATATCGATTATCCATGGGAAAAATATCCTGACTATGTAGTCATCCGACGTAGAGATAATCAAAAATGGTTTGCTGGTATCTTTACTATTACGGGGCATAAAGTAGGTTTAGATACAAATGAACCTATGGATATAGTCAATCTAAAATGCGAACCCGACTTGATTCCTAATCTGATCCATGAAAACGGAATCTATCCTGCGTATCATATGAATAAACAACACTGGATCTCGGTAGATATTGAAGGATATGAAGATATAGAGAAACTTAAAATGCTGGTGGATATGAGCTATCGGTTGGTGGGGTATAAGTAGCCAAATTTGTTAACAGTTACTATTTTAATATTTTTCTTATCTTCTGAAAGTATATGACAAAAGCCTATAGTACATGTTTAGTACTATAGGCCTTTATCGTATTTACCATATTATCTTCTATATCCGCCGCATCCTCTAGTATTAGAGTTTGGACCGCAATAGTTTTGGTTATTATTGTTACATGGTGCATAGTTAGCATTGTGATTGCAGTTGTATTGCGTGCTAGTATTGCAATTGTACTGAGAATTATTGCATACATAATCGTAAGCAAATCCTGTGGACACTACAGCAGTCACGGCTAAAGCAGTCATGATGAGTATACGTTTAGTAAATTTCATAGTAATCATCTCCTAGTTTCTATATTTATATTATACTACAATATGTCAAGCAAAATATGATAATGTAAGGGAAACTAAAAATATCTTTATTTCTTATGCTAAAAGGCGTATACTATAGGCAATAATATAGAACATATATTTGCATTTTAAAGAGAGGAGGAAGATGTATGAGTGATGATGTAAAGATGTTTGAAGGTAGTCAAATTCGTTCTGTGTGGGATAATGAAAGGGAAGAGTGGTATTTTAGTGTAGTCGATGTTATAGGTTCTTTGACTGAAAGCAATAATCCGCGTGATTATTGGTATCGAGTGAAAAAACGTATGTCAGAAGAAGAGAAAAGTGAACTGTCGACAATTTGTCGACAGTTAAAATTGAAAGCTCCAGATGGTAAAATGCGATTAACAGATGTTGCCGATATGCAAGGTATTTTCCGTATCATACAATCTGTTCCTTCGCCTAAGGCAGAACCTTTTAAAATGTGGTTAGCAGAAGTTGGTAAAGAGCGTATTGATGAAATAATTGACCCAGAGCTAACTATAGATAGAGCCTTAGAAGGATATGCGCGTAAGGGCTATAGCCGAGAATGGATTAATCAACGATTACAGGCCATTCAGGTTCGTAAAGAATTAACCGATACTTGGCAAGATCATGGTGTTAAAGCTGGTAATGAATATGCTATCCTAACGAATGAAATCTCTAAAGCTTGGTCTGGAATGACGACTAGAGAATATAAGGACTTTAAGGGGCTAAAAAAAGAAAATCTACGAGATAATATGTCTACTACAGAACTTATCTTAAATATGTTAGCCGAAACGGCTACAAAGGATATTGCGGAGGCAACTAATCCACAAGGATTAGAGGAAAATAAACAGGTTGCTCAAGATGGCGGTTCTATCGCTAGTGATGCGCGTAAATCTATTGAAGATAGGACAGGTAAACCTGTTATTACATCTAAAAATGCTATAGACTTGGGACGACTAATTAGTGATGTGGTGAAACATGATAGATGAACGACTTGAACGAATGAAACGAAAACATAATTGTAGAGTGCATTTAGATTCAGATTCTTTTCAAATATCTGATTGTACTGTTGCACCAGTTCACGACATACCTGATGTAATACATGAAAATCAGGAGTTTGATTTTTATGTTGAGTCTACCTATGATGTATATCTGCTTCGTATCATACATAGTCATGATTGTGTTGTAAGCATTTATCATGCAAAAGCTGATGGAATCATATATATCGTAAGTTCTATACCTATTTCTAAAGATAATATCAAAGAGACTATTCAAAAGATTTTACATGCGTTGGAGATATATGGCTTTCCGAAACTGAAGAATCCTAAAAGTAGTATTACATTTAACATATAGTAATTAAATAGATTGTAAAGAAAATAATACCACATCATATAGAGCATTTTGGGTTCTGAATGATGTGGTATTTTATTTGTATAATATTATATATTATGGTGTATTATAAATGACTGACTGATTAGGCGTGTATTAATAAGTTTATAGCTAGTTATTTTAATGGATATTATTAGGATAAAAATTATGTTATTATGAAAGAAACATGTAATCTATTTATAGGGGAATACATATGATAACTGGTGAAATTAAAAATAAAGTAGATAAGATATGGGAGAATGTCTGGGCTGCAGGCTTAACAAATCCTTTATCTGTAATCGAGCAAATTACATATTTGATGTTTATACGTGCATTGGATGATCAAGAAATTAATAATATTCGCAGTAAGACTTTACTTGGTGCGGATGTGGAATTAATTTTCCCAGAGTCGGATATTGGACAAGCTATGCGTTGGAGTAATTTTAAATTTAGAAATGCTGATGAAATCTATAATATTGTTTCTAATTTTGTATTCCCAGCGATTAAGGCCATGAAGCATGGGAAATTACCTGACTTTGATGAACATGGCAAGTTAATACCAATTCCAGATAATGATGAAACAAAGGATGGTTTTGATTTCTTTGCTAAGCATATGTCTACAGCCACTTTTATAGTTCCGACTGCACAAGTACTTGAAAAAATTATTACTGGGCTAGATGACTTATATACTCATGACATTGCAAATTTAGATATGCAAGGTGATTTGTATGAATATATGCTTTCAAAATTATCTACAGCTGGAACGAATGGTCAATTTAGAACACCAAAGCATATACGTGAAATGATGGTTAAGTTATTAAAGCCTACACCTCAGGATATAATTTGTGATCCAGCATGTGGTACAGCTGGATTTCTAGTGTCTGCTGCGGAATATGTTCGAGATAATCATAGTGAAAAAATGGATAAAAATGATTGGAGACACTATGAAAGTAACATGTTTAGTGGATTTGATACAGATACAACAATGCTCCGTATATCTGCAATGAACTTAATGCTACATTCTATCAAATATCCTCAGGTTGATTATAAAGATAGTCTATCAAAACAAAATGATGTACATGATTCATATACTATTTGTTTAGCAAATCCACCTTTTAAGGGAAGTTTGGATGCAGCAACAGTTCATGGTGATTTACGCAGTATTACTAATAATACAAAAAAAACAGAGCTCTTATTTTTAGCACTATTTTTGAGGATTTTGAAAAAAGGTGGTACTTGTGCTTGTATTGTCCCAGATGGGGTTCTATTTGGTTCATCTAAAGCACATGTAGCTCTACGAAAAGAAATTATTGAGAATCATCATTTGCGTGCTATTATATCTATGCCTTCTGGGGTTTTTAAACCTTATGCAGGAGTGTCTACAGCGATTATGATTTTTACTAAAACTCAAGCTGGTGGAACCGATAAGGTTTGGTTTTATGATATGAAAGCAGATGGTTTTAGTTTAGATGATAAACGACAACCTATTGAAGATAATGATATTGCTGATATTATTGATCGTTTTGCGCATATTGATAGTGAAATTGAACGGAAGCGTACTGAACAAAGCTTCTTAGTACCTAAACAAGAAATCGTGGATAATGGATATGATTTATCTATTAATAAATATAAAGAGATTGAATATATCCCGGTCGAATATCCTCCTACTAGTGAAATATTAGCTAATATTAAGGCTTTAAATGAACAAATTATGGCTGATACAACTGAGTTAGAACGATTATTAAATGAATAAATTCATATTTGGTGAAATCTATGAATTATGTAAGACTAGGGGATTTATGTGTAATAAATTCAGGTGGAACTCCAAGAAGAAATAATGAAAGTTATTGGAAAAATGGTGATATACCTTGGGTTAAAATTAGTGATTTAAAGAATGGGATTGTCGAAAGTACAGAGGAATTTATAACTTTAGATGGATTAAACAATTCTTCTGCAAAGATATTTCCTAAAGGTACATTGTTGTATACTATTTTTGCAACTATTGGTGAGGTTGCTATTTTAAAAATGGATGCTGCTACGAATCAGGCTATTGTTGGTATTCAATTAAAAGAAAATAAAAAAGTATATTTGAAATATATTTATTACTATTTAAAATCACAGACTAATAATATAAAACAGCTAGGTAGAGGTGTTGCTCAGAACAATATAAATCTATCAGTCGTAAAGAATATGATTATTCCTATTGTATCTTTAGAGAAACAAAGGAATATAATTGCTACGTTAAATAAACTTGAGAAAATAAAGGAAAATCGAATTACTATATTAAACTGTTTAGATGATCTTATAAAATCCCGATTTGTTGAGATGTTTGGTGATCTGATTATAAATTCTAAACGTCTAAATACAAAAAGATTAGATGAATTATTTTTGTTAAAGGCCGGAATTACAACGCCTCCTAGCGATATTTTGTCTTATATGAACTCAAGTCATAAATACTTATGTTATGGTGGTAATGGAGTGAGAGGTTACGTTAAATATTTTTCTTATAGTGGTATATTTCCTTTGATTGGGCGTCAAGGTGCATTATGTGGTAATGTACAATTGGCTCAAGGTGACTTTCATGCTACTGAACACGCAATATTAGTGAAACCACTTGTAGAATATATTGATGTGATATGGTCTTATTATGCATTAAGAGCGTTAAATTTGTTTAGATATCATTCTGGTGCAGCTCAACCTGGTATATCAGTAAAAACGTTAAATAATATTTTATTACCCATTCCTATCTTATCTGAACAAAAAGAGTTTGTGTTATTTTCTAATCAAATCAACAAATTGAAATTTGCCTAAATAGTGTATAATTAAACTAAGTATTATATAAAAAAGATGAAGTTACATGTATAGGGGATTATATATGGCTAATTTTGATTTTCTTAAGGAAATAGTTGAGTACAAAGTTTTTGCCGATGCAGCTATTGAGGCGGAGCGTGTATTTCACTCATCACCATCTATGTGTGCAATTGGTTGTCGTAAGGCATTAGAGTTGGCTGTCAAATGGGTATATACAGCGGATACTAGCATGATTATGCCTTATAAAGATAATCTTCAATCACTGTTACATGCTAAATCCTTTAAAGAGGAGCTGCCTGAATCTTTGTGGCGTGAATTACAGCCAATTGTAAAAATGGGTAATTTGGCTGTTCATTCTGACACTAAGATTTTGCCGAGAACTGCTATTATTTCATTACAGGGATTATTCAATTTTATTGAATGGATTGATTATTGTTATGGTTATAGCTATGTGGAACGCACATTTGATGAGAATGCAATTCCTAAGACTATAGTTCCAGTAGATGTTAAGAAAGTCAAAGAGCAAGAAAGTTTGATTGCTCAAAATGCTCAACAAATTGAAAATCTGTACTTAGAAATTGAAAAGCTCTCAAAGTTATTATCTGCTTCTAAATTTGAGCATATTGTAACTCGTAGTTTACCTAAAGTTCCTGAAACAGAGGCTGAAACACGTAGATATATAATAGATGTTGATCTTAAATTAATGGGGTGGGAGTTTGAAGGCCCTAATAAAAATGTGTTTGAAGAGTTTAAGGTCGCAAATCCATATATTCCAGATGGTTCCAATCTTAGTGTAGATTATGTGTTAATGGGGCGTGATGGTAAGCCACTCGCATTAATTGAGGCCAAGAAAACTAGCCGCAATATAAATGATGGTAAGACACAGGCATTAGCTTATGCAAATGCATTAGAACGTGAATATGGACAACGGCCGATTATTTTCCTATCAAATGGGTATGAAACTCATATGTGGGATGATCTTGAATGGAACATGCGGCACGTAAGTAGTGTATATGGTGTAAGTGACCTAGAACGACTTATTGTACGTAGAAAATTAGACAAGCCTATTTTGAGTACTATTCCAATTAATGATGATATTTCAGCACGCTCGTATCAAAAGGAAGCAATAAGGGCCGTTTGTCAAAATCTTGAAAATAAAATTAGAAGAAGCTTACTTGTTATGGCGACTGGTACAGGGAAAACCAGAACTTCAGTAAGCTTAGTTGATGTGCTCTCTCGAAGTAACCAAGTGACAAATGTATTGTTTTTAGCAGATAGAATTGCATTAGTAAGTCAAGCGAAGGATGCTTTTAGAGAACATTTACCGTCTGCATCGTTATGTAATCTTTGTGAAAGTAAAGATGATAAAAATGCCCGTATAGTTTTTTCAACATATCCTACAATATTAAATGCCATTGAAAAGTCACTCGATGGAGAAGGTAAACGCTTATTTACGCCTGGTCATTTTGATTTAATTATAGTAGATGAAAGCCATCGGAGTATTTTCAAAAAATATAGAGCTATATTTGAATACTTTGATGCTATTCTTGTTGGTTTAACTGCTACACCTAAATCGGAGGTAGATAGAAATACATTTGACTTCTTTGAGGTTGAAAATGGAGTCCCTACATATGTATATAGCTATGACGAGGCTATAAGAGATAATTATTTAGTTCCATATTATAACTTTGAGATGGAATCAAAGTTTTTATCTGATGGTATTGTTTATGATGAACTTTCAAAAGAAGACCAGGAACGTCTTGAAGATGAAGCTTTAGAGCAGGCTGGAGAATTTCAAGGCGATTATTCTGCTACGGAAGTAAATTCTATTATTTATAGTACAGATACAATAGATCATGTTCTCAGAGAACTGGATCAGAATGGTATAAAGACTCATAATGGAGATTCTTTAGGTAAAACAATTATCTTTGCTCAAAATAAAAAGCATGCTTATCTAATTGAAGAGAGATTTAATTTGTTATATCGTTCTTTAAAAGGAAAGAAAGCACGTGTTATTGTTAGCTCTGATCAACATGCTTTACATCTAATCGACCAGTTTAAATATTCAGATGGTGAACCAGATATAGCCATTTCAGTAGATATGTTAGATACGGGAATTGATGTACCAGCATGTGTTAATTTGGTATTTTTTAAACGTATCAAATCAAAGACTAAATTCTGGCAAATGATAGGTCGTGGCACACGGCTCTGTCCAGAAGTAGAGTTTTTTGACAAAAATAATGGTGATTATGTAGGTAAGAAGTACTTCTATATCTTTGATTACTGTAAAAATTTTGAATATTTTAGAAATCAAAAAAATATGGTAGAAGTAAAAGGTAATAGTGCCACATTAGGTGAAAGAATCTTTGCTAAGCGTGTTCAAATTATTGCACGACTACAAACTGAAAAGTATGGTAGTGAAGAATATCAAAGCTGGCGTTCAGAACTTGTAGATGAGTGCTATAAAGAAATTACTGATTTAGAAGTAACAAAACCGGTTGTCCGTTTACAATTAAAATATGTAGATAAATATAGTGTAAAAACGTCATTTGATTATTTATCAAATATTGATGAGCATGACTTAATTACTTATGTTGCCCCTTTAATTTGTGCTGATGTTAAAGAAAATTTGGCACGAGGATTTGACAACTTTGTATACGAAGGGATTTTGAATCTCTTTAATGGTCAATCTCTTGACTATTTTAAGAAACGTGTAATAAGTCTTTCGAATACTTTATTACAAAAAATTAGTATCGAACAAATTAGAAAAAAACAAGATTTCTTGAAGTTAATAAAAGAAGATACATATTGGCAAATTGTTGATGCATTACAGCTAAATCATCTAAGAAAAGAACTTAGAGATTTAATTCAGTTTCTTGATGTAGCAGAGCGTAGGGTTATTATAACAACAATTACGGACTCAGTACTATTAACTAGAGAAGGCGATACTCTTATGCCTGAAGTTTTTGAGAGCTATCAAGAAAAAGTTGAGTCTTATTTCTTAACACATCAAGATCATCCAGCAATTCAAAAACTTATTAATAATGAGCCGATTGATGAATCAGATTATAAAGCCTTGGAACACATTTTTACTCATGAATTAGGAAGTAAAGATGACTATGAAAAACGCTTTAAAGGCAAAGAGTTTGGATTAGTTGTTCGAGATATTGTAAAAATGAGACCAGAAGCTGCTGAAAAAGCCTTTTCAGATTTGATTAACACTAAGTCTATGAATAGTGACCAGATTAACTTTATTAAACAAGTAATTAACTATATTACTGTTAATGGATATATGGAATCTCCTAATATGTTAACGGCTCCTCCATTTGATAGACCATTTGATTTATGGAAACTTTTTGATCAAGTTGAAGTGGTAGAAATCGCAAATATAGTTAATCAGATAAAAAATAATGCCTGCCTAAAATAAGAGTTTTATTAGCCATATATAAGGGGGACTATATGGATATACAAAAGCATGCAAGTGATTTTTCTGCAGAAAATTTACGTAAAAGTTATATCAATAATATTCTTAATAGAAATACTTATATTCATAGTTTTATATCAATGTTATTAAATATTGAGAAGGGTGGAGTTATAGCTATAGATGGTGAATGGGGTAGTGGAAAAACGCATTTTGTTCAACAGGTAAAATGGCTTTTAGACTCTGCTAGTGAGAATATTACTAGTGATGTTAAAACTGTATTAAATAATACATCTCCAAAATTAGACAATTTAATAGGGCATAAATATAAAGCCTTTTATTATGATGCTTGGAAGCATGATAAGTCTAATAATCCTTTCTTTACTTTGCTAAGAACTATGATACTTGCTTTTGGTGGTATTGATTATTTTAAAGATGAGACGAGTTTTATAAACTCGCTACTAAAAGGTGCTTCACATATTGTTAAAGGGGTTACACCGATTGATGCGGAGCTGATTTTTAAAGGAACCAAAGCTCTATGTGGAATTAATGATGCGGAGCAGTTTTCAGAGTTGGAATTTATAGAACAAATGGATAATCAAGTTGACTCTTTTTTAGATTATATATGTGAGGGTCAATATGATAAATTAGTTGTATTTATAGATGAACTTGATCGCTGTAGGCCGAGTTTTGCTGTCGAATTACTTGAGATAATAAAACATTATTTTAATAATGATAAAGTAATTTTTGTGCTTTCTACAAACCTAAGTGAATTTCAATACTGTATAAAGCAATACTATGGGGATGGGTTCAATGGTTGGAAGTATTTAGATCGATTTATAGATTTAAGACTTACAGTACCAACTATTTCTACAGAAGACTATTATAAATACCTATGGCAGAAAACAGGGACAGACCGTATTGATGATATTTCTATAGCATGTGCCAAATATTTTGGGTTTAATCTAAGAGATATTCAACGTTATAATCAACAGGTTAATAT
>SKES01001886.1_pt1 | contig 11014 bp, 10 predicted proteins | sample 4826851 | NCBI WGS metagenome assembly SKES01 (sample SAMN11008803, study PRJNA524170) | human gut metagenome | biome: Human fecal sample; material: Feces; isolation source: fecal sample from pouch patient p52 | host: Homo sapiens | place: Israel: Tel-Aviv | collected 2016-09-04 | reverse complement strand
ATATAAATGTTATACGAATCACCGTTGATTTTCATGCTGATCAAACGCGCGCAGCAAGCGTGACGCCAGCAAATAAGCCACTTCGTACTTCACCGTCAACTGCCACAAGAACGGCCCAAGCTGATCGTGTGCCGGGGTTAAATTCGTTAGTAAATTCAAGTAACGTTGCTTTTCGGCCAGCGTACACTGCTTTTTAAAATAGCCCCAGACGTGCTGATAAGCCGTTGTCAACGTGGCTTTAGTTGGCGTAATTTGTTCGGCTTCTGCTAATAATTGTTGGTAGCGTTCCTGTTTTGCAGCTGACCAATCATTGTGCCGAGCTAATTGTCGGATGGCATTATAATGCTGCTGTGAGTGTGCCATGACCCAGTACTTTTGGTAAGCCCAATCTTGTTGCCATTGTGACATTGCTCCCATCTCCTCAATCTTTTGATGAATTTACAAATATTGTACCGTCTGGCTCAGAAAAATAGAACCAATTTACATTAGTACACTGGTAACAGTCGTAAGTTTTGAAACTTAGCACAAAAATGGCGATAGCCCAGTTACCCATTGGTGCAACTTAGCTATCGCCATCAAAACTTATATTTTATGAGTACTACTGTTGTCAATTAAAGTTGATCAGCCAGAACTGATGTTACTTTTCGCCTGGCCAAGCTGAGATCATGAGCTCACGTTGCGGATAATCTTGTGGATGTTCCAACATATCGGTGATCAATGTCGCCAATGAGAATAGACTAAGTGGCCCACCGCTAACAGCATTTCCAGCTGGTTCAACAATTAATTGATCCGCTTCATCATTGTACTTGAAAAAATGACAGGCTAGCAATGTATAGTCCAAATCACTATTCCTGATGACTGCGGCCCCGGCCTTTTGCCCCGCCACATAGGTCGTCTCAACTTCACGACTAAACCCAAACTCGCGGTGGGCTAAGGTGTACATTGCTTCTGAAATCTGATCATAGTTGATTTGAAACTGGGTCGTCCAAAATAGCCGTTTGACCCCAACTGCATCCATCGCTTGCACCAATGCCGTGGCAAACTGCGCCGCGTGGGTAATGCCCACCGTTGAGAATACGACGTCAATCCCTCGCAGCGCGCGTTTTAAATCATCAACATTGCTCGCATCCCCGATTAACTGCGTGGCTAACGAGACATCATGCTCATGTCGGTGATGATCCAACAAAGTCACGTGGTGCTGCGGCATCACGGCCACTCGACGATACACTTCATACCCCAATTTACCCGTTCCAATAATCAAAATATTCATTACTGATCACGTCCTCACATCACTCGCTAATTTATTCGTAGCAACGGCCGAACCACAAATGACGCCAACAGCGCATATCCACACCCTATGGTTAATCAGTTCGGTCGCTTAAGGCTCATTATACCGGTTCCAAGATGATAATTCGGTCATTATTCAAATTTAATTGTGATTCGATGACTGATTAGCCTTATTTTGAATAACAGGGTCAATGACAGCCACCGGTCAGCCATGAGTACGGACAGCTATTAATAACTTTGAAATAGACTAACGTCCTACCATTTTAGCTTGGCCAGGATGACCGAGGCCCCAAAGACAATTTATTATGCCCGCAGTTGGCTATGAAAAAAGCACCGCTAAGTTTGGGGTAGGAACCGATCCTAAACTTAACGATGCGACTCAACTCTGTTCGCGATTGCTGCGCCAACTAACGATCAATTACCAGTTTAACCGCGAGAGCTCATCCATCATTGCTGAACGCCGCGGATATTGTTGCTGCCAATCATGTACAATCGCCTGCACGGTCGATTTACCAGCCGGGTAAGCAAGCATCCGTTTCAATATGCCAACCAATTGTTGATACTTTCGCCGAGTTCCAGTAGTAGTAGCCATTTTCCGCACTTCATGATCATATTTCGCTAATAGCAGATCTGAAAAACGTGGTTTCAATAACGGCTCATAGATCCGTAAATCCCAGAGTCCGTCCGCGGCCACGACCGCTTTTAATAGCGGGTTCAATAAGTTTTCTTGCACGTACAGTGGTTTCAAATCGACATTGGAATTCTTCGCGATCGCTGTCAACAGTTGCTCGCGAACCGCCGGCCAATCCGTGGTCGGGTAACTCTGCTTCAACTCTGAAAATAGCATCTCATCCGCTGGCGCATATTCAGTCAGCAATTGCCATAATTCCTGACGATACAGTTGTTGTTCACCTAATTGCTGATAAGCGTCCTTTAGTTGGCGACTAAGTTCCGCTAACATGCTGGGATCGTCCGTGACCAACTTTTTACCATCCTTTAGCAATTGGACCGCGTGCGCCTCATCTTGATGTTGAAGACAGAACTGGCTATAAAACAAGCGAACTTGCGGTATCGCCAAGTTAGCGCCACAAAATTTAATAATTTGCTTATCAGGCACATGAGCCGCAGACATCATTTGTAAATAGTGCTTTAGCCATTTTTTTATCTGCCAGTCATAGTCCCAGAGATCCGGGTGTTTTTGCACCGCACGGAACCGCTTAGCGGTATACACCAGCTTTGCATCAATAAACGCTGGCGTCTTGAAATATGTGAATAATAAATCGTCAAGCGTATCTTCAATGATATTCAACGACTTCGTTAATTGTTTGCATAACCAATCAAACACCTGCTGCTGCACATCCGCGTCGGCTTTTGTTAAGACAGCTTCCCACAAGTCGTCACTAGCACTCATGATCATCATGATCTCACCATCGGAATCATCAATGTCGACGTGGTCGATTTTAAGCATCAGATGCGCTAAGATTTGAAATACCAAACCATACTCGCCGTGATCGACCAACGGTTGCACCTCTTCTTTTAGGAGAGTTAAGGCCTCATCACCGAAGTCCGTCGCCGCGTCATAATCGATAAAACCACCGCCATCCGCGTTTGTGTCAAATAAATCATCAACACTCGCGAGATATTCAGGTAAATCTGTCACAACATTAGTCTCACCCATGACCGTCCGGAACAGCTGGACGAGATGCTTGTCATGGGCCAACACCACACTCAAAAAGTCCCGGACTTGCCGATCAGTAGCCCGCTCCACCAGCTTAGTGGCAGTCTGTTCAAGACTGTCGAAACTAGTTGGTGCTTTGGAAACTTGCTGTTGACTGGCAGGTTTATCAGCCGCCGTCGCTTGGCACAAAACGGCCGCCATGTGCTTGCAGTACGGATGACTATTGGCATACGGACACTCACACGCGCCACCGTGAAAGTCACCATTAGCGAGATCAATCACCACGCCATAGTCCTGCGTGCCCGTAACCATTGCCGTAATTTGTGTTTTGGTCCGTTTTAAATCAGTGACATACCCCTGTAAGTAATAATCGTACCCACGTTCAGCGATTGCCGTTGGAAAATAGTCTTCCCAGTCCATATTGTCACTCCCGTTAACTCGTTTGTCCTAACCATACTGCGGTATGGCGGATTGGGCAAGACCCGGCAAGCAATTTCTCACCATATCACTCAATACCGACCCTCATTTAGCATACGCTGTGTCATAACTTTATCTGTTGACACTAAAAAGCTTGTTTTTTCACCGTGGTTTGTGGCTTATTGGCCGCACCAATCCAGTGAATTCTCACTGTTTAACTTTCCGACCGTTGCCAGTGAGACGCCGTCTTATCGAAATTAGTTAAATCCCGGTTTTATCTTTTTTACAGGTGCTATAACTAATAGCGCCAAATAAAATGCCTTTTCTATCTACGATGGCCCTTACAATATGAAGTTTATACTAATAAAGCAATTGTAAAACATCGTACAATCATACTTTAGGCGCCAAATTAATCCCATTAAAAAACGCTATAAGATTTCACAATCAGGCTTAATCACTAAAGCAAAATACCACTTTAAATGGACAGAAATGTGACTGACTTATACTACGCGCCAAATATCAAATTAAGGGTGTCTGATAATTGATGAATTTCTTTGCTTGATGGGAAGTCATTTGTTTGTAAGTAATATCTTATCATCCCTAACATCATGCCACCAATAACATTTATTTCCAAATCTGACTTTGGATGTGTGAGAGCTGCCTGTAAATGATTACTTAAAATATCTTTAAGACCATCCATTAGTTGCATCTTAGCTTGTGGAATTGCCATTATTGCGTTTATTGGTCTGCTCCAACACATCAGTAATTGTCTAAGTTCCGGTTCTAATTGACCAACTGCGTTACTTAAGCCAATTCCTTGATTTATGAGTAATCGCTTCTTTTTCAATGTCTCATCAAGCCACGTTAGAATATCTTGTAGTATTGCGTCTGTCAGTGCAAATTTGTCCTCATAATGTAAATAGAAAGTTTTACGACTAATCATAGATTTGAGTGCAATATCCGTGACAGTAACGTTGTCAAATCCATTCTCTATGACTAGGTCAACAAATGATTTGGTGATAACGTCGTCAGTTTTTTTCATTCTAAAATCCGTCATATCGATTCCTCCATTACCAGTTTTGCCAATTCTGTAACCTTATGGCTCATATGGTTGCCATTTGTAGCCTTAAGACACAAATCATATTAATTTGACCATGTTTTTTATTTCAATATTAATATAAACTACCCGTAGCATAAAAAAAGGGGGTAGTGAAAATGTTCAACGTGTTTAAGAGAAAAAGCATCTGGATCAGTATGTTAGTCGCCACTATATTAATCGGATTATTTGCCTTCGCACAAGTTGGAGCTAGGAGCACAGTTAAGGTTCGTCATTTACCATTAGCGTTAGTAGTAAACGATACAGGAAAAGATGCTAAGAATGTTGTTAAGAAATTACGGAAAGAGAGCCATAAGAAAAGCGCTGAAATTAAATGGGTCAATGTAACCCACACGAGTGAACTCACTAAAGGCTTTGCATCCGGAAAATACTACGGGGCTGTTGTCATTCATTCGGGATTTACTAAAGCTATCAATCAGCAAACAGACTATTTAAAAGGTAAAATCATAACTCAGAAGCTAGCTGCACTGGTAGTTAAAACGCCAGTGGCTGCTAAGACGGCACCATTCCAACAACAAAAGGCCTTAGCAAATTCATTAACCAAGAAGACCCCAGAACAAGCAAAAATCTCTTTATACGTCAGTCAAGGAAGTAATATGACGGTTGCAACTATTTTGACTACTGCACTTCCAAAGATGACTGATCATCTAAATCAGAAGATTTCTAACGAATATATAACCGTTGCAAATAAGTCAGGACTAACACTATCTCCTCAGGACTGGTCTAAATTGCAAACACCAATTCACACAACTCTTATCAAACGCAATAAAGTTTCAACTAAAGAAATAAGTGGTATGGCGCCATTCTTAGTAACCATCTTCTGTTGGCTCGGTAGTCTTATTGCTAGTTTACTGAACTGGCGAGACCATAGTAAGAATGAGAAGAAACGTACTGATGGCCGCCTCTCATTAACTAGTGTCACAAGCCAATTAATTTCGGGTATCGCAATTGTCACTGCGATTGCTGTATCAGTTTACTTCTTCACAAAAGTTTGCTATTCTGTGCCAATTCATGATCCAAAACAATTCCTACTGATGATTGGTGGTATATCATTTGTTTTCTATCTACTGCAGTCAGCTGTACTCGATTTGCTTGGACTAAAAGGATGGCCATTACTACTTATTATCTGGATAGGTTCAATGGCAGTCATTACTTTCATTCCGCAAATGCTGAGTCCCTTCTATCATAATTATGTTTATGATATTACGCCAATTCGCTTTGCCTATGATCTTATTCTTAACCAAATGTATATTACAGATGCATTAATCACTGGACCTTCAATGTTGAGCTTGCTGTACATTGGTATAGCTTCAATTTTTGCCATGTATGCATCTACCCTCATTAAGAAACGAAAAAAAGACAGCTTAGCATAAGACGTACGGCTTCTTTAAACCTCCTGAACCCAGAAAAGACGAATTTAAAACATGAATAGTGGTTAAATCAGGTGGTGTGTCCAGCATATCCCTGATTTGCCACTATTTAATTCAATAAATGATAATTTATCTTTCCAAAAAGATTTTGATGAAAGATGAAAGGAGATAAAGCAAATGCCACAAGAACAATATCAACTAACTGATGCTAAATTGGTAAAACAGCTATTTGATTTAATTGAGACTGGACAAGCACTTGAAAGTATTACTGTCACAGAACTTTGCTTAAAGTCAGGAGTATCTAGAAAAACTTTTTATCGTCATTATTCATCCACACAAAAAGTCATTGAGGGCTTTTTGGATAATTCTGCAAATGACTTTATCGAAATATTGAAAGAAACACCAATACTTTGTTTAAATGATTTTATCGACGCTCTTTTCAAATTTTGGCTTGGCAACAAAAATCGATTACAAGTTTTACAAAATTCCGACTTTTTCTCATACACATTACATCGGTTAACTGCACTCAAACTGTTGGACATTGTCAACTTAACCGAAAATTCTGATTGGCAACATCTCACTTCAACCCAGCAATTCAATTTTTTTAATTTTTGTGCTGGTGGTTTATGGCGTGTCTTAAATACTCAAAGCATATCTATTTCTGATCTTGATACAAGTTTAATTACATCACTCTTTCAACCCAAAAATTAATACAAAACAACTATTGTTTATTGGTACAACTAAGTTTGATTCTGGAACAGATTTGATTATCTTTCTTAATTTCACACTCTGCTAAAAATAATCTACCCAATTTTTTTAAATTAAAAACGCTAATCCTGATTACGTCGCCTGGATATATAATTTTTTTAAACTTCGCACTTTCAATCGATGTCAAAAGTAGAAAAAGATATCAATATAGTAGTAGATCATAAATATTCAAATTCATTATTTACCCTCTTTGGTTTAAACAGTTCGGCATTTAAAATAATAGAGTAGCGTTCAAATCAAGAAGATGAACGCTACTCTTTTTATGCTAGCCCCAGCATAAGTGATGAGTTAATTCCACCGAATGCTGCCGACGTGCTCAAGGCAAATCAGACCTTCTTATGTCTGTTGCTCACGTTAACACGCGAAATTTGACAGTTTTGTCAGGTTTGTTGAGCCCTATATTTGTGGGCACCAGCTAATTCATGACCACTTCAACCACTCCTGTAGGCTCCACCATGTGTCCTGTAAATTTCTTAGTAGAACTGGTTAACGGTATTCTTTTAATACAGCCCGAAACCAATTTGACAGTTTTGCTGCCAGCAACTGTAGCCATGCGCCTCATTCTAAAATGACAGTCTATAAATTCAATCCCCTCAATTTTTCCAATTCACTTCTTTAAATACCATACCCTTCAGTGTCCATCTGTGCCCCTTTAGTATGGTCTGAAAATTTTAACGGGTCGGCAAAAGTCACCCTTCTGTCAATTTCTTTGAAAGTATTAGGAACAACAATCATTCTTTCTCGTTCAAAAGGATCCATGTAAAACGTGTATCGCACGTATCACACATCATGGTATTTTCTTTTAATACAGATACCAAAACGTAGCTACCGCATATTGACCTAGAATATCTTCCCGCATGCACTGTCTGTAAGCTTTTGCATAGCTACGTTTATTTGAGAAGTTATGCTTATTCATCTGCTTACCTTCTTGCAAGATATGAATTATTGACTAGAACTGCACTTGTACTTTTTTTAAAATAACATAAAACAGATAATATACGAACTATTTCAGAATATAAATTAGGATAAGTAATTAAAGGAAAAAGCAGAAAAAATTTCTACTTTTCAATATATTGTTCAATGGCCATTATTATTTGTTGGTTCTGTGGTAAGTCCGAATGTTCCGCTCCAACACCCGAAACAGTTATTTGCGTATAATGCTTAACTTGCTTTTGGTAAATATAGCGACCCGCCAATACGCTGTACAACGGAACTAAGCCGTCATTGCTATAACTTTGAGTGCCAGCTAAAGAATACATATCGATTGAGTTTGGAATATATTTTCTGTTTGCAATCAAGTTTTCTAACAACTCAGTCTCACTTCTAACAGAAGAATCGTTCAAATTGTACGGTGCAGCAATAGTCATAACCTTTTGTACAGTTAGATAATGGCTAGTCAAATTATGTTCAAGTGCATACGTGATAATCAGCCCACCATTCGAATGGCCAATTAATGAAATCTTTCGAAATTCATATTGTTGTGATATATATTTTAAGGCGTATTTTAACCAGATAGCTTGTTTCTTTATATTTTTAAAACCATCTTTATTATCTTCAAAAGCAATAACAATAAAGGGTTGTCTTTCACCTTTTTTTATTGCACCACTATAGGAAATTGTATAATTCTTATGCACTAACACTCTTAACAAAGAATGAGGTGTTTTTTCCCTTTTATTAATGTCTCTTATAAGCGGATCAAATCTATATTGTGTCGCATTACTTCCTGGAACCAAAACTATGGGTTCAGTAACTGAGTTTCGTTGAATCTTCAAATTTGAAATATTCTGTTTAGTCCATTTATCGGACAAAAAAATTAACGTCATAAGGAAGCATAATAGGCCTATTGAAATAATAATTTTTTTTGAGATTCGCAAGTTAATCACTCCGTCTATTATCCTCTAGACTCACAAATTCAAAATTTATCTTTTAAAAGAAGATCTAATTTTCGCATGCTCTAGATTAATTAGTCTCATCTCTGCTTTAACAAACGGTAAATATATAAAACAAGAGACAACTAAGCAAAGAAGTGCTAATAGTAGGGTCGGAATGTTGCCCCCAGTGGCAATAAAAGCTTTCAACAGTCCTGGCGTACCATTAGGCACTGGATAAACAGGCGCTGGGACAATATTGTACTTTAAAAACGGATAAGCAATGACTGTCGTTACTAAAGGACTCATTATAAAAGGAATTAGATAAATAGGCATATACATGATTGGAAAACCAACCATCACTGGCTCTGAGAAGTTAAAAAACGTCGGTATGAACGACCAAGTCAATAACCTTTTCAAATGTTGATTTTTTCCTATGATGAGCACGACAATTATCAATGCGAGTAACATGCCATCGCCACCCAAATGGGCAAAACAAGAATATAACGTCGAGTAAGCAGTTGGATGAACAGCAGCAACAGGATGTGCAAATTTCAAAGCACGATTTAAATTTACCAATTGCGCTCGGGTACTAAAACTAAAAAGAGAATCCGCATTAATCCCCATAAATTTACTAATACTTCTTAGAAAAAGTATTAGTAACACTGGTATCAAACTGTAGTGATTATCGGTTAGGGCTGTTTGAATTATGCTATGCAGATGAGCGTTTATTCCATTTGAATCAATTTCAAAATTTAATATTTTTAAAATTAAAATAAATCCTGCTTCATATTCACCTCCTGATTTATAATCAGGTCCAATTAAATTATAAGTATGAACATACATTGACGTATCTCCAATATTAGTCCTCAATCCAGATACTATTGTTAATATTAAAGCTACTATTATAGTTAAAAATATTCCAAGTTGAGCTGCTGCTCCTAAAAATATTGTAAATGGCTTTTGAAGTAGTGGTTCAAAATCAATCATTGAACCTATTCCTATAAATATTAAAAGTGGAAATTCTTTGATAAATAAATTAAATTTTGCTATTGTTAGTAAGATAGGACAAGGTGGTGTAGAACTAGAAAAAAATACTCAAAAATTAATTAATCAGTATAAGAAACTAGTAGCAGCTTATAGAGGAGTATCAGATAAAAGTGTAAAAGCAGAAATACGAAAAAATATAGAAAGTATTAAAGCGAATCTACATAGCATATATAATCAAATCTCATTTTCTGTGAATAAGAATATGGAGATCGTATTTGACTATGGTAGTGATTCATCTATATATAGAGATGCTTTTGAATGGGCTATAGAATTTCCAGAATTATTGGATGAAAAAGGTGTATTTACAGGATTTGATTGTATCATAGGAAATCCTCCATATGGATTGCTTAATAAGAAACAAAATCAAAATACAAGTATTTCGGTTGAACCAGAATTATTAGATTATTACAAGACGAGTAAGGTATATGAATGGGCAAAAGGCGGTGTTTTAAATATATACCGAATGTTTATATGCCGGTGCTTTTCGTTGTTGAAGAATGATGGTCATTGCTGTTTGATTTTTCCATTAGCATTTATGGGAGATGCTACGAATTCAAAAATTCGTCAATTCGTTATGGAAAATACACAAGTGGATTTTATAGAAGCATTTCCTGAAAGAGATATTGAAAGTAAGAGAGTGTTTAAGGAAGTCAAGATGTCAGTATGCATTTTGGGAGCAACTAAAAGGAAGGTGCCTTCTTCATATAAATTTAGCGTGCGGATACATCGTGACAAATATGTAGACGATAATAACGAAGCTATGTTTATTTCGTATGACGAAATAAAGGCAATTGACAATAAGTATTTGTCTATTCCATTGATCAGACAACATGAATTATCAATCTTTTTAAAGATGACAAATGAATGTAAGAGAATGTCGGAGATAAGTAAATGCTACACTGGAGAAGTAGACATATCACTTCATAGTGAATTTATAACAAATTCAAGTAGTGATCATTCCATGTTGAGAGGGGCACAAGTGCAGAAATATTACATTACAAACGACATTAGCCAAGGAGATATTCTTTTCTTAAAGGCAGATGGTTATTTAGATAAAAATAAGGGCGAGAAAAGCCAACATCATAATAGACGTCGGATAGTAATGCAAGGGATTACCGGAGTTAATGAAAAGTGGAGACTAAAAATGACGATGGCGCAGCCACCTTATTTTTGTGCAAATTCTGTAAATTATTTAATACCAGATATGACAGATGATTTTGATTATTTCATACTTGGAATACTGAACTCTAAGTTATTAAATTGGTATTTTGCCAAATTGAGTACAAACAGCAATGTTAATGGGTATGAAATTGATGGATTGCCAATTAAGATGGGAACCGTTGAGCAAAGAAATGAAATTATTCAATTGGTTGGTGAATTACTTCAATCTTATGACGAAATTAAAGTCAAAGAGATTGATGATATTGTATATCAGATATATGGAATTACTGAGTATGAG
>SKES01001884.1_pt1 | contig 11019 bp, 9 predicted proteins | sample 4826851 | NCBI WGS metagenome assembly SKES01 (sample SAMN11008803, study PRJNA524170) | human gut metagenome | biome: Human fecal sample; material: Feces; isolation source: fecal sample from pouch patient p52 | host: Homo sapiens | place: Israel: Tel-Aviv | collected 2016-09-04 | reverse complement strand
TTGCAACGTCAGGTATTGCATACCGATAGCCGATTAAATATGCCTAAAGTGGAATCGGCTAAAATCGCGTTACAACAGATTAATCCTCACGTAGAAATTGAAACCATCAATGCGCAACTTTCCGAAGAAAAACTCGCGGAAATCATACCGCACTTTGATGTGATATTAGATTGTACCGATAACGTGGATATTCGTAATGCGCTCGATCGTGGTTGTGAGAAAGCGAAGATCCCGCTAATTTCAGGTGCGGCGATCCGTTTAGAAGGGCAAGTATCCGTCTTTACTTATGAGCCCAATACCCCAACCTATCGCCAACTTAGCCAGCTCTTTGGACAAAATGTTTTAAGCTGTGTAGAGGCGGGCGTACTGGCGCCAATTGTGGGCATTGTTGGCTCTATTCAAGCCTTAGAAGCCATCAAAGTGCGGTTAAAAATCGGTTCAAATTTATGTGGACGCTTATTGTTAATCGATGGATTAACTATGCGTGTCCGAGAAATGAAATTACCCGTCTAATAGTTGGACAGACCACAAGTCTGTCCTTCTCTCAAAATTACCCACAAATAATTATCCTTCCCCTCGTGCATTGCCCAAAAACAAATGCTATTATCTTGTTCGACAATTCATTTGTCTTATATCGCAAGTTTTGTGTATAGGAAAATGGTAGACACTTCAAAAATCTCTTCATTTTATACCGTACTTGCAAATCATCATTTCATTAGTTTAAGGATTAACTCTCTCATGAAAGAGATTTTGCAACAATTCAAACAAAATTATCTGATCAAGTACTGGAATCCTGTCGCGGCAGTCATTGCAGCGGGGCTTATTTCAGCTTATTACTTTGGGGTAACCGGCACTTATTGGGCGGTTACAGGGGAATTTACCCGTTGGGGCGGTCATGCTTTGCAAGCGCTAGGTGTCGATGTGTCCGACTGGAGCTACTATAAAATTATCGGCATGCAAGGCACGATTTTTACTCGTATTGATGGCGTGATGATTTTAGGTATGTTCGCGGGATGTATTTCGGCTGCACTTTGGGCAAACAACGTAAAATGGCGTAATCAACCGCACAAACGTCGTATTGTTCAAGCCCTCATTGGTGGTGCATTAGCCGGTTTCGGTGCACGTTTAGCAATGGGCTGTAACCTCGCTTCTCTCTTCACCGGTATTCCACAATTTTCGGTTCACGCTTGGTTCTTCACTATTGCCACTGCTGTAGGTACTTACGCAGGCGTAAAAGTCACCTTACTTCCGATATTCCGCGTGAAATTAGAATTGAAAAAAGGCGCAGCAAAATTACAAGAAACCGATCCGAAACAAGCAAATCGTCGTTTTTGGATTGGTATGGTCGTCTTTTTTGCTTACCTAATCGCTTCACTTTATGTGATGACAAACTCTATCAAACTTGGCTTTGCGATGCTTTGTGGGTTAGCTTTCGGCTTATTAATTGAACGTGCTCAAATCTGCTTTACTTCTGCCTTCCGTGATTTATGGGTAACGGGCCGTGCTTATATGGCAAAAGCCATCATCTTCGGTATTATCGTGGGTACGCTTGGTGTATTCAGCTATATTCAATTAGGCGTACCAGCCAAAATCATGTGGGCAGGCCCAAATGCCATTATCGGTGGTTTATTATTCGGTTTCGGTATTGTGTTAGCTGGCGGGTGTGAAACCGGTTGGATGTACCGTTCAATGGAAGGTCAAGTTCACTTTATGTGGGTAGGCGTGGGTAATGTTGTAGGCTCAACCTATTTAGCCTACGCATGGGACGATCTCGCACCTGTCCTTGCGTTAGATTACGAAAAACTTAACTTATTGAAATCCTTTGGCCCAGTTGGCGGTTTATTAGTGAATTACGGCTTGCTTATTCTCTGCTTAATCGCTGTCGTTTGGTGGGAACGCCACTTCTTGAAAAAAGCCAAAGCAAAAATTGCGTCAGCGAATCCACAAGCTTGTGGTTGCTAATTAAATATTAACGAATTCATTCAAAAAAAGAGGACATTATTATGGCATTTACCGTTGTTCAAAAATTAGATAAAGATCCAAAAGACATCACCCCAGATTACACGTTAGATACGCTAGGTGAACCTTGCCCGTATCCAGCAATCGTGATGCTCGAAACCATGCCACAATTACAAAAAGGCGAAATTTTAGAGCTATTAAGTGACTGCGCTCAATCTATCAACAACATTCCTGTTGATACTAAAAACCACGGTTACACACTATTAAGCGTAGAACAAGATGGCACCAAATTACGCTATTTGATTCAACGTTAATGTAAAAAAGTGCGGTCAATTTTGACCGCACTTTTTTATTTAATGGAAAGAAATATCGAGAAATAAACGAAAGTTGTAATACCTAATACTTACCCCCAAGGCTTAGCATCAGGTTTGCTGTGTTTTTTTCGCCATTGGGTACATACAGGTCTATCCCACATTGTTCTTTCTTCACAAATTGGCCCACCTTCTAGATACCACCCCTTACTTTCCAAGCAAAGATTCACTTCTTCGTTATCACTTTCACCACTGACAAAATCCATACCACAATCCAGCATGTCTTTTTTTCTTCTAGCAAGATATTTAGTTAAAACATCAGGATCTGAATTCGGAAATAATGCTTTCTCATTATGTAGCTGCCAATGATCATGTGGTGGTGGAGGTTGAAATCCGCCAAAAGAACAACCAAATAAAGTTAGAGATAATAATAGCAGTAGTGTAAATCTCATTTTATCGTTTCCTAGCCTATTTTGTTTTCAGGAAGTTAGTGTATCACTTCTTAAAGTTCGGTTATTTAATCATATAAACCCTAAAAAAACATACAGAAAACCGCACTTTAATATTTTATGAAAAGAAAAATCGAGAAATAAACGAAAGTTGTAATACCCAATACTTACTTCCAAGGCTTAGCATCAGGTTTGCTATGTTTTTTTCGCCACTGAATACATATAGGTCTATTCCACATTGTTCTTTCTTCACAGATTGGTCCGCCTTTTAAATACCAGCCTTTTTTCTCTAAACAAAGATTCACCTCTGGATCATCACTTTCACCGGTAACAAAATCCATACCACAATCCGACATATCTTTTTTTCTTCTATCAACATATTTAGTTAAAACATTAGGATCTGATTCAGGGAATAATGCATCCGCATTATGTAAGCGCCAATGATAGTATGGAGGAGCTGGTTGAAATCCGCCAAAAGAACAACCAAACAAAGTTAGAGATAATAATAATGCTAATGTAAATCTCATTTTATAGCTCCCTCGCCTATTTTGTATTTAGAAAGTTAGTATATTGCTTCTTACAGTTCTGTTATTTAATCATATACGCACTTAAAAACATACAAAAAACCGCACTTTAATCTCTCAAAGTGCGGTCAGTTTTACTTCAGTTTTTTACTTATTTGTTTAATGCAGTAAGAATATCATCAACACGTTCTTTTGCATCACCAAAGAGCATTTGAGTGTTTTCTTTGAAGAATAATGGGTTTTGAACGCCTGCGTAACCCACCGCCATAGAGCGTTTGAATACGATAACGTTTTGTGCTTTCCATACTTCTAACACTGGCATACCTGCGATTGGGCTGTTTGGATCTTCCATTGCCGCTGGGTTTACGGTGTCGTTTGCACCGATAACCAATACCACATCGGTATCCGCGAAATCGTCATTAATTTCATCCATTTCAAGCACGATGTCATAAGGCACTTTTGCTTCTGCTAAAAGTACGTTCATATGACCCGGTAAACGACCTGCAACAGGGTGAATACCAAAACGCACGTTAATACCACGCTCACGCAATTTCGCCGTAATTTCAGCCACTGGATATTGCGCTTGTGCTACCGCCATACCATATCCTGGCGTGATGATTACAGAGCTTGCATTTTTAAGTAATTCAGCCACTTCTTCTGCAGTCGTTTCACGGTGTTCACCTTGTTCTTCATCAGAAGACACTTGAACATCATTACCAAAACCACCTGCAATAACGCTGATGAATGAGCGGTTCATCGCTTTACACATAATGTAAGAAAGAATCGCACCAGAAGAACCCACTAATGCACCGGTAACGATAAGCAAGTCATTGCTTAACATGAAACCCGCTGCAGCTGCTGCCCAACCAGAATAAGAGTTAAGCATTGAAACCACAACCGGCATATCTGCACCACCGATAGATGCCACTAAATGCCAGCCGAATGCAAGAGCAATCGCGGTCATGAGTAACACTGGGAAGATATTATCTGGGTTATTTAAGAATGCCACCATCAAGAAAGCAGAAACCACTAATGCCGCTAAATTTAATTTATGGCGATGTGGCAACATTAACGCTTTTGAATTGATTTTGCCGCTTAATTTACCGAATGCTACGATAGAACCCGTGAATGTTACCGCACCGATGAAGATCCCTAAGAATACTTCAACGTTATGGATATTCATTAACACAGGATCGGTTTCGTGTGTTAAACCGTAGCTATTAAAGCCTACGAGCACAGCTGCTAAACCTACAAAGCTGTGAAGGATCGCAACAAGTTCAGGCATTTCAGTCATTTCAACTTTTAATGCACGTTGAACACCAATCACGCCACCGATGATCATTGCAATGATGATCCATAGTGTGCCTTCAGATTGTGGGCCGAAAATGGTTGCAACAAGGGCAATTGTCATACCGACAATACCATACCAGCAACCGGCTTTTGCCGTTTCATGTTTAGAAAGACCGGCTAAGCTCATAATGAAAAGTAATGCAGCGATAATATAGGCTGCTTGTACTAAACCTTCAGACATCGTCTTCTCCTTAACCTTTTCTAAACATCGCCAACATACGTTGAGTTACACGGAAGCCACCAAAGATGTTGATGCTTGCCACCAAGATTGCCACAAAGGCTAAGGCATCAATAAAGAAGTTGCCTGTTGGCTGTCTAATTTGTAGTAATGCACCCACAATGATAATACCTGAAATCGCATTGGTTACCGCCATAAGTGGAGTGTGTAAAGCGTGGCTGACGTTCCAAACCACATAGTAACCAACTACACAAGCCAATACGAATACAGTGAAGTGAGAAAGGAATGCCGCTGGCGCCACAGACGCAAGCCAGAGGAATAACACGCCCACACCCGCCATCGCACCGTATTTAATACGAGGATCTGCCGGTTTTTCTTCCTCTTTTTTAACCGCACTTTGTGCTGCTTTGGCTTCTTGTTTTGGTTGTGCTGACACTTGGATTTGTGCTGGTGGAATTTCTTCTCCATCACGTACCACAGTCACACCACGTAATACCACATCGTCAAAATCGATATTGATCTTGCCGTCTTTTTCTTTACAAAGTAGTTTTAATAAATTAACTAAGTTTGTTCCGTAAAGTTGGGAAGATTGTGTTGGTAAACGACTTGGGAAATCGGTGTAACCAATGATTTTCACTTGGTTTTCAGTGGTTACGACTTTACCTGCTTCAGTGTAAGCACAGTTACCACCTGTTGCGGCCGCTAAGTCCACCACCACAGAACCCGGTTTCATGGAATCAACCATTTCTTTCGTGATCAAGCGAGGGGCTGGTTTACCCGGAATAGCCGCAGTGGTAATAATGATATCCACTTCTTTGGCTTGTTCCGCATAAAGCTCCATCGCACGACGGTTAAATTCTTCTGACATCACTTTCGCGTAACCATCGCCACTACCGCCTTCTTCTTTGAAATCAATTTCTAAGAAAGACGCGCCCATACTTTGTACTTGTTCTTTTACTTCAGGACGAGAGTCAAAAGCACGTACAATCGCACCAAGGCTATTGGCTGCACCAATCGCGGCAAGACCTGCAACACCTGCACCAATGACTAACACTTTTGCCGGTGGTACTTTACCTGCTGCAGTAATTTGTCCGGTGAAGAAGCTACCAAATTCATGAGCTGCTTCAATCACTGCTCGATAACCAGAAATATTTGCCATAGAGCTTAATGCATCAAGCGCTTGCGCACGGGAAATACGTGGCACAGAATCCATCGCTAATACATTAATTTTTTTCGACGTGAGTTTTTTCATTAAATCCGGATTTTGTGCGCGCCAAATGAAGCTCACAAGTGTTGCACCTTCCTTCATTTGATCAATTTCTGCATCCGTTGGTGGATTCACTTTAAAAATCACATCCGAATGCCACACTTCTGAACTTGAGCCAATTTTTGCGCCGGCGTCGATAAATGCTTGGTCTTCAAAACTTGCTTTGAATCCCGCATCGTGTTCTACGATGACATCAAAGCCCAGTTTTAAGATCTGCTGAACCGTTTTTGGCGTCGCCGCCACACGATTTTCGCTATCAAGCAGTTCTCTAGGTACACCAATTAACATAAATGTTTCCCTCTGGTTGATGAAATTTCAGACAAACTCACGCCTGTCCCTGTCTCTTAAATGACAAAAAGTCATGCGACAATAAATGTATCACTTATTACGGTTATTTGGGGAATTTTTTAACTGGTTTTACAAGATATTGTGATAGGGATCATAAAAGAATCGAGATAAATGCGTAGGGTGTTTAACTTTTAGCCTAACGCAATGATTATTCATCAGAAACAGACTAATCAAAAATAGATGAAAAACGGACCGCACTTAGATATGAAGGAAATAAAAAGCCCGATACGATTATCGGGCTGCATGCTTAATTTGTTCCACCAACGGTAATTTCATCAATTTTCAAAGCGGGTTGACCAACGCCGACCGGCACGCTTTGGCCATCTTTGCCACATACACCAATCCCGAGATCCAAATCGGTTTCATCGGCGACCATGGAAACTTTTTGCATAACATCGATACCGCTGCCAATTAACGTTGCACCTTTAACCGGTTTCGTAATTTTACCTTTTTCAATGAGATAAGCTTCAGAAGTTGAGAACACAAATTTACCAGAGGTGATATCCACTTGCCCCCCACCAAAGTGCGGTGCATAAATACCGCGATCCACAGAAGCGATTAAATCGTCAAATTTGCTTTGACCCGCCAACATATAGGTATTCGTCATTCGCGGCATTGGCAAATGCGCATAAGATTCACGACGCCCATTTCCTGTTGGTTTTACCCCCATTAATCGTGCATTGAGTTTATCTTGCATGTAGCCTTGCAAAATCCCGTCTTTGATTAAAACGTTACATTGACTAGGCACACCTTCATCATCAATGGTTAAAGAACCTCGGCGGTTTTGTAATGTGCCATCATCCACAATCGTACATAATGGCGACGTCACTAACTCACCAATTTTACCCGTAAATAGGGAACTTTCTTTGCGGTTGAAATCCCCTTCCAAACCGTGTCCTACTGCTTCATGAAGCAACACACCGGGCCAACCAGCTCCTAATACCACCGGCATTAATCCTGCCGGTGCAGCGACCGCACTTAGATTCACAAGAGCTTGACGAACTGCTTCTTTTGCAAAATTAACGGCACGAATGTCCCCATTTACCACTTCGAAGAACCAATCTAAGCCAAAGCGTCCACCGGAACCACAACTACCCCGCTCACGTTTACCATCTTCTTCCACGAGAACAGAAATGGATAAACGCACAAGCGGACGAATATCTGCAGCAAGTGTGCCATCTGTTGCGACTACTAACACTTCTTCATAAATCGAACTTAATGCTGCAGAAACATGTGTAACACGAGGATCTTCAGATCGCGCTGTACGATCCACTAAGTGTAATAACTCGATCTTTTTCTCTTTACTTAAACTTTCTAACGGGTTAATCGCCGCATAACGCTGAACCGTATTCACCGCATTAAATGCCTGAGGCGAGATTAAATTGCCTTCTTTAATTTGTGCAATACCTTTTACGGCCTCCGCACACTGTTGTAATGAGGCTAAGTTAATTTGATCAGAATACGCAAAGCCTGTTTTCTCGCCAGAAACTGCGCGTACACCAACACCGCGATCAATATGAAAGCCACCTTCTTTAATAATACTATCCTCTAATACCCAGCTTTCATCTTGACTTAATTGAAAATAAAGATCTGCATAATCAATATGACGATGTGACATCACATCAAAAATATTAAGCAATGATTGATGAGATAAATTGCTTGGTGCAAGTAAGGTATCTGAAACCTGTTTTAACATTTGTTCTCCGACATTTATAAAATTTAATTCTGCCAAATCTCCCCTCCCCCCTCTTTGCCAAAGAGGAGGATAGTTTTTGACTAATCTAAATTATCCAATCCAAATTGGTATAAGGCATTTTTCTTATAACCATAAAGTTCTGCCACAATCGCAGCCGCTTTTTTTAAGGGTAATTCTTTGGCGATCAAGGTGAGTGCTTTAATTGCTTGTGGTGCAAATTCTTCGGTATCTTCTGATTTGGGTTTACCTTCCACGATTAACACCATTTCACCTTTCGTGCGATTCGGATCTTCACTTAACCATTGACGAAGAGCACTTAATTTATCCCCAGTAATGGTTTCCCACGTTTTCGTAATTTCACGGGCAAGTACAACATAGCGTTCGCAACCTAATACCTCTTGCATATCAGCAAGGGTATCTAAAATGCGGTGAGTTGATTCATAGAAGATTAAAGTGCGGTCTTCTTCCGCAACGTTTTCTAACTTATCTTTACGCGCCTTGGTTTTGGCAGGCAAAAAGCCTTCAAAGCAAAAACGGTCTGATGCAATACCCGATGCACATAATGCCGTAATTGCCGCACAAGCACCGGGTAATGGCACCACTTTAATGCCTGCCTCACGACATTGACGCACCAAATGAAAACCTGGATCGCTAATTAAAGGGGTTCCCGCATCTGAAATTAATGCAATATTGGTGCCTTGTTTTAGCTTTTCTACCAATACATGAGCTTTTTCTTGTTCGTTGTGATCATGCAAGGCGAAAAAAGGCTTTTTGATACCATAATGGCTGAGCAACAAACCACTGTGACGCGTGTCTTCCGCGGCAATTAAATCCACTTGTGAAAAGGTCTCTAAAGCACGTTGTGTAATATCTTGTAAATTCCCGATTGGCGTGGCGACAATATATAAAATTCCGGTTAAATCATTCATTTTTGTTTGCTTTTACATTGTGAGATAAGTAAGATCGACCATTATTGATTTATTCATTATGGAGCGAATATGTCTATTCTATTACAAGGCGGTCGTTTTAAAAAACGTTTAATGCCGATTTTATTGTCTGTTGCGTTAGCAGGTTGTTCTAACTTATTTGGCAGCAGCTTTACCCAAACATTACAGCGTGATGCCAATGCGAGTTCTGAATTTTATATGAACAAATTAGGGCAAACACAGGATAAAGAAGATCAACAAACATACAAACTCTTAGCGGCTCGTGTATTAATTTCTGAAAATAAAGTACCCCAAGCGGAAGAGTTATTAACGGAGTTAGTTGACTTAAACGAAGCACAACAATTAGATCGCACGTTAATTGAAGCGCGCATCGCCGCAGCAAAAGGCAATAATGATGTGGCTGAAGGTAAATTACGTGCGCTTGATCTCACGAAATTAAGTCCATCACAAAAATCTCGTTATTACGAAACTTTTGCTCAAACAGCAGAAAATCGTAAAGACGTGATTGAAGCGGTAAAAGCACGCATCAAAATGGATGAAAACTTAACAGACATGCAACGTCGTAAAGATAATGTTGATAAAACTTGGTCGTTACTCCGTTCTGCGAATACCGCTGTCATCAATAATGCCTCAGATGAAGGTAGCGTGGCATTAGGCGGTTGGCTCACCTTGATTAAAGCTTATAACGACAACATCCGTCAGCCGGTACAATTAAGCCAGGCGTTACAAAGTTGGAAATCAGCTTATCCAAACCACGTTGCGGCAACCTTTTTCCCTAAAGAGCTAGAAAGCTTGTTGAATTTCCAACAAACTAATTTAGCTCAAATTGGTTTAGTCTTACCTTTAAGCGGCGATGGCCAAATTTTAGGTACAACTATCCAATCCGGTTTCAATGATGCAAAAGGTGACTCAACCATCCCTGTACAAGTATTTGACTCATCAACTACACCGATTAACGACATTATTGCACAAGCAAAAGCATCAGGTATTAAAGCGTTAGTGGGGCCATTGCTTAAACAAAATGTCGATGCCATCATTGCGAATCCAAGCGCAGTACAAGGCATGGATGTACTCACATTAAATGCAACAGCAAATACACAAGCGATTAACCAAGTCTGTTATTACGGTTTGTCTCCAGAAGATGAAGCTGAGTCCGCTGCTAACAAAATGTGGAAAGATGGTATTCGCAATCCAATCGTTGCAATGCCGCAAAATGATTTAGGACAACGTGTGGGTAATGCTTTCAATGTACGTTGGCAACGTTTAGCGGGTACAGATGCGAATATTCGCTACTATAACTTACCAGCTGATATTACCTACTTCTTCCAAGGTGCTCCACAAGGTACAAGTGCACTTTATGTCATCTCTTCACCAGATGAATTGGCTGAAATTAAAGGTTATTTAGATACCAGTAATCCGAATGTCCGTATTTATGCAAGTTCTCGTTCTAACGCAGCAAGCAATACCCCTGAATACTATGCAAAAATGAATGGCGTTCAATTTAGTGATATTCCATTCTTTAAACAAAGCGATTCTTCGCAATATCAAAAAGTGGCTGGCTCAACCGGTGGTGAATTCCAATTAATACGTTTATATGCAATGGGTTCTGATGCATGGTTGCTCATCAATCACTTTAATGAATTACGCCAAGTACCAGGTTACACCTTAAGTGGTTTAACCGGTCAGCTTAGCGCTGATTCAAACTGTGATGTGGACCGTGATATGACATGGTATCAAGTACAAGATGGTAATGTGGTAGCGGTTGCGAACTAATACATGTTTTCATTAAAACGTCAACAAGGGGCGGGCTTTGAACATCAAGCCCGCCTTTTCTTAGAGTCTAAAGGTCTCAAATTCATCGCGGCGAATCAACATTTCAAATGCGGTGAATTAGATCTCGTTATGCAAGACGGGCAAACCATTGTTTTTGTTGAAGTACGTCAACGATCCAACTCAGCATTTGGATCCGCTGTTGAAAGTGTGGATTGGC
>SKES01001876.1_pt1 | contig 11042 bp, 12 predicted proteins | sample 4826851 | NCBI WGS metagenome assembly SKES01 (sample SAMN11008803, study PRJNA524170) | human gut metagenome | biome: Human fecal sample; material: Feces; isolation source: fecal sample from pouch patient p52 | host: Homo sapiens | place: Israel: Tel-Aviv | collected 2016-09-04 | reverse complement strand
GTATAGATGACGATGTTGTAGATTTTCTTGATTTAAATCTTTTAGAAAAAAACTTATCTCTTGAAAGATATTTATCTATGACTGGATTAGTAAATTATAAAGTTGTTTATGAATCAAATCTACCAGAAGGTAATCATCTATTAGAAGAATATAGAGTAATAGATTTGAAAGAGATACCTGCAGAGTTAAGGTTGGTCTATGCTGTCAAATTAGTAGAAGCATATCCATTAGATTCATATTTATTTGAGGTCGAAGAAGGTTCATATATATCTATTGTAAGTAACAATGACAGATTTTATTGTTACAAGTTTTCTCTCAAGTTTTCTGGGGATAAATATGATGAGAGGTATGGCCGTAAGCAAAAGCATTTAATCGAATTTTATTTACTTTCAATTTATAATCTACAGCCTACAATAAAATATGCTATAAAGTGTAAAAGTAGATATGTGAGCATAATAGAACGGAATAATGTCGTTTGTTAGTTGTTATATTTATAATAATTAATATTTTGAGCTATGATAGTTTAGTCTTTTAGCAAAGAGGCAGATATGAAAAAAGAGGAATTACAGAATAGAATAGACAATGCATTGGAACTAGAGGATCTTTTAAGTTTACCTCAAGGTTTTCATGTAGCAAGAAATGTCTTTGGTCAAGAGATGTATATAAGGAGAGAAACCGTTGGTGAAGGATATAGTTTAATGTTTAGAACCCATAATAAGAATGAACTTTATGTTGAGGATTTTAATGAGGCGGGAGAGTTCATCAATTGTAGATATGAAGAAGTAGAATTAGATTAAATTTATATTTACTATTTATAAATTAAAACAGGAAAAGAACTCTTTCGATTTCTTTTCCTGTTTAGATATGATATAATTTATATCAAAGTGAGGCATAAATGGTTTCGACGCCAGACTTCGCTTCTAGATTTATTGAATTGAAGAAACGGTCTGACTTCTATGTCGGGCCTTTTTTCATGTCCCAATTAGAAAGCTAGCCTTCAGCTAGAGGTCAATCACTTTGCTGCCATGATAATGGTCGCTACAAGTATGCCAAAGGAAATCATCAACGATAACACTTTGAATGTACTCATATTGATCACCGCCAATCTCTAGAAGATTAGCAAAGGCTGGACCCATTTAGAGGCCTCAAGTTCAATATAATGTTGTGAATAATAAAAGTAAATAGATTAGAGGTTCCTAATAGTCACCTAGGTGACCAATAGGAACCTCTTTCGTTTTGTAATTAGTTCGGGGGATTTAACAGTATCTTTTATGCAGACCTCGTTTGCCGTATATTTTTAAGATTATAGCAATAATTGTATTTAATACAAATAAAAGTGCAAAGCATACTAAAGCTGTAGTATAGCCATATCCTGCTTCGTGAAAGTATGACACGAGCATAGGCCCAGCGATGCCTGCTAACCCCCAAGCGGTTAGAATGCGGCCATGAATAGTAGAAAGCTGGCGTATGCCATAGAGGTCTGCAAGATATGCTGGCATACAGGCGAATCCGCCGCCATAGCAGGTGATAATGAGAAGAATTAAAACTTGGAATGTTAGAGCATTATTGGTTTCGGCAAGTACGTAGAATGCGATGATTTGTATAATAAAGAATAGTATGTAAGTTTGTGCACGGCCAAAGTAGTCGGAGATAGTGGACCACGCAATGCGCCCTCCACCATTGAAGATACCGATGATACCAACCAGCGATGCAGCTGCTGCAGGTGTCATACCAATGGTTTCTTGTGCCATAGGGGACGCTAAGGATAGAAGACCTATACCACAGGTAATATTAATAAAGAAAATCCACCAAAGGGCACCAAATTGCCAAGTTTTCATAGCATCATTGGCTAGCATGCCATGGTTATGAACGTACATAGTGGATTTATCTTTCGTAGTTCGAGGTGGTTGTTTTGGTTGAGGTGCTTTCAAATAGAGAGAAGAGGCGCCCATAACCACTAGATAGATTACGCCGAGGATAATGAAGTTATTTACTAATCCAACTTGAGCTACGAGGAATTGCATAAGCGGGCCTGCAATGAGTGAAGCAAATCCAAAACCCATAATGGCTAACCCGGTGGCAAATCCTGGACGATTTGGAAAGTATTTTACCAGTGTAGAAACTGGTGTTATATAACCAATACCTAATCCGATACCACCGATGATACCATAGAAGAGATAGAGTAAGGTGAGATTATGTATGCTAAGTGCATAGGCCGTACCTAATAGGCCTGCCACCCAGAATAACATTGAAAGAAGTCCGCTTTTCTTGGGACCTATTTTTCTGCAAAAGATCCTAAAAAGCCTGCAGATAATCCAAGCATCAGAATAGCTAAGGAGAAGGTCCATGTTGTTTGTGACATAGTAAAGCCCATATCTGCCATGATAGGTCGTGTAAGCACGCTCCATGCATACACACTACCGATGGATATATGCAGACCAATGGCTGCTAGAGCAATAAGCCAGCGATTTCTCATAAGAAAACTCCTTTCATATAGGTGAAATGATTAAAAATTTATATAGCATATTTGCTATGAGAGAATAAAAAAAGACCACCTGAACAAAAGCTTGCCCAGACGGTCGGCTATCACACGATGTGTGCTACTGTGCATGTAGTCAATTCTACGAATCCGTCAGCCCAGTAGTAATATATTATAAATATAGCAATTAAGAGGATATATTGTCGATGATATAAGTCACTCTGTTATAACAACTGTAAGGTTTATAAACTAAATAGGGAAAGAAATCCTTTGATTTCTTTCCTTATTTAGATATGATATAATTTATATCAAAGTGAGGCATAAATGGTTTGGTCGCCAGACTTCGCTTCTAAAGTTTTAAAATTGAAGAAACGGTCTGACTTCTATGTCGGGCCTTTTTTCATGCCCCAATTAGAAAGCTAGCTTTCAGATAGAGGTCAATCACTTTGCTGCCATGATAATGGTCGCTACAAGTATGCCAAAGGAAATCATTAATGACAACACTTTGAATGTACTCATATTGATCACCGCCAATCCTCGAGTTGATTAGCAAAGGCTGGACCCATTTAGAGGCCTCAACTTCAATATAGATATGTAAATAAAAAAAGTAAATAGATTAAAGGTTCCTAATAGTCACTTAGGTGACCAATAGGAACCTCTTTCATTTTGTAACTATTATAATGGAATAGATTAATTATGTTACAATACAAATAAGATAATAGTTTTTAGGGAGAGGGAGACTCATATGAAACGTTGTATTACATTAATAAGCTTAGGTTTGTGTTTAGCCGTACCGATGCTTTCACAAGCTAGCGATATTAAACCTCTTATGCATGTTACGAAAGTACATAATGGTCAATATGATGCGGCATTAGCTGCTATTACAGATACAAAGTTTTATGGACCGTATCAATTCCGAGTATTAAAGAATGCTATCGAAACACAGGGTGAAACGAAGGACATTGATGGTAGGGCGTTTAGAACCTCTGATGGGGTATTTATGCATGTAAAGGCTAGATCTATCGATAGTACGAGTTCCACGTTAGATGCTGAGGTTAATGAGATTGTTAAAGATAGGACGGTTCCTGAACCTACAGTTAAGATGGTATTGCCTGTTAAGCATGATGTAATAGAGGTCAATAATGATGGTGTGCGTAGTTTGCTAGCCGAATTTATGTATGGCTGGCCATTACATAATAGGACGGATATGGTATTAGTTACTGATTATGAAGATACTCGTTACTATTATAATTTGCAGTTTTATAGAGACAAGCTACCTGAAGGTATTCGCATTGAGCAGTTGCGCCAAATGATTATGGATGCGCAGTTCAGTTATAAATAAGTGATATCTAATTAGCACAATATAGTTATAAATAAAAGAGGTTCCTAATGGTCACAGTAGTGACTTATAGGAACCTCTTTTGTCGGGCAAGTAATTTACATGAATTTGTTATAGGTTATATTACTTATAAGTGTGTTTTTTGATTCGTGGTGGTTTTATATGTTTCACAATTACGATAGATATAGCAATTGTAAAAGCTATCAAAAAGGATTCTTTTGCGAAGCTAATGGCAATAGTTTCTTGTCCCATTAGCATATAATAAATGGATCGATAAAAGCTGAGGCCTGGTAGTAAAGGGAATAAGCTAGTCATTAGGAAAACTATAGCAGGGCATTTTCGTTTAACAGCCAATATTCTTGATGCTATGGCGATGATAAAACCACTGATGAATATGGAGAGCATAACATTAGACTGTAGTGAAGATAATGTTAAGAACAAGAACCATGAGATGAATCCTAATATTGTACAATCGATAAAATGTTGTTTAGCTACACGGAATAAGATTGCAAATGCTGTAGTACCAATACCAGCCATTATACTACGCATAAACATAGAGGTTAAGGAATTAGTATCTAAATTAGAGGTATAAAGAGGAATCATTTGTGTGTTGAAGAGTAGTGATTGTACTACTGCGACCCCTACAGCCATTGAAATACAGGTAAGTAACGCGCCCATCATAAGGGTTATTCCTGTATTATAGTTATTCTGGCTATACTCTCTAATAGCATTGACGAAAGGAACTCCGGGAACAATGTCAATCATGGCTCCTAGTAATATAACTGATAGGTTGGAGCCTAATTCAAAGTGGATAAAGAGATTACCCAATAAGGCTATTAGAATACTACCTAAAATGGTAATCAATACATCAGAGCTAAGTATGCGTTTGATGGTACACAAATAGATACCTAATGCCAAACCTATAATACCGGCAATTAAAGAGTCTGTTATAGAACTACCAATTGCATAGCTAAAGCCCGAAGCTCCTAACGTATAAGCTACTAATCTCCAAAAAAAAGAATAGTCTGACATGGTATCAATTTGATTAAGTTCACTTTCAATCTCCTCAATAGTAATATTTTTTTGTGTGATACGTCGGGAGAGAGCATTAACAGATTCAATTTTACTGAGGTTAATATCGACTTCAGGAACGTTATAAATACGAGTAATTTCAGTTCCATCAGCTTTCTTAGCAGTTGCAAAAATGCCTCTATTTGATACGTAGGCTTCTAAATCTTTAAAATTCATAGCTCTTGCTATGTAATTCATAGTATCCTCTGTACGACTGATTTCGGCGCCACTGCTAAGTAGTATTTTTCCAGCTTTTAGTATAATTTCTAATTCCACACCTGTCATTATTTCCTCGTTATTCATTTTACTTCATTGTTATTTATATTGGACTTTTTGATAGGTCTATCTTTAGAAGATTCAGTTGATTTTGATTCTTCCTGTTGTTCTTGTAGGATATTGATATTTTGATGTATAACTTCTTCGTCTATTGAGAGATGCTCTTCTACATAGTCTTTTAGCTCTTGAACTGTTTCCGTATTTGAAAGTATTTCTTTTGCTTCATTATGAATATCTTCTTTAAGAGATTTTGTATCTGCTTGACTAATATCACCTAATGTATGGAATAGTTCGCGTTCTTTTTCTGAAAGATTTTTGTGAGGACTATGTTTTTTTAATGATAAATGGAGCATCTTTCTTCGGAAGAGTTTTTCCATAATGATATCTTTACGATCACGGAGCCAGCCATAAATAAGAATAATTAGGAGTAATAGTCCCATATAACCGAGAATTGGGTAGAGGATACTAATCAAATCTTTAAAACCAAAGAAACTACATATATATCCTATGATTACTACAGAAATAATAACAATTCTCATTCTTTTTGTGCTGCCGTTGGCAAAACGTCTAGCAATAGAATAAAAAAGAGAGAATGCTGTATTAAAAATAAGTGAAAAGACTGTGATTGCATATATATATGCTAGCCAAGGATGAATTTGATTGGCAATAGCAAGAATCGGCAAATCTGCATCTTTTACTGTATCTAGATTGGCAAAAATAGAGATAGCAGCTATAAAAACAACTAATCCGACTAATAGGCCACCACGAGTGCCACCTTTTTCTGCAATACCAATACGAACAACAGAACCACCTAAAATAAAGGCCATAGAAACAGCTGTCATAGCACATAGAGAATAATAATTAATGACAGAAAACCATACATTGCTTGTGGCTGGTTTGATTGTGTGGGCTATAGTATCTAACGCAGCCCAATCATGACTTTTACCAATAAAAGAGTAACCTGTAATGATGAATATCATTACAATCATGATAGGAGTAAAAACACCTAGAACATTGGTAATTTTATCAAAGTCCATAAATGATACGGTTATGATTAAAAGTGAGCAAATTAATCCGCCAATCCAAAAAGGAAGTCCAAATTGTTGTTCTAAGTTTGATCCTGCACCGGCTATCATAACGAAGCCCATAATAAAACTACCAGCGATTAGTACAAAATCAAGTATTTTTGTAATAATAGGATGGGAAATCTGTGTAAAAACTTCTTCATGATTGTCTGCACGATAGTAGCTCCCCAAAGAAAGCATGATTTTACCAAATGCGGCATTTAATAGACCTAGTAATAGAACACCAATAAGACCTATTTGGCCAAAACTTATAAAATATTGTAGAAGATCTTGTCCACTCGAGAGTCCTGCACCTACAATAACACCTATGTAGGCAAATGCAATTTTCCATGATTGTTGCATTATATTTTCTTCCTTTCAAATACATAACTTAATAATTTAATATTATATCATACTAATGATTCAATTGATGGAAATCTTACTGCCAATCTCTATAAGATTAGCTAAGAATGGAGCTATTTATAGGCCTTAAGTTCAATACACTAACTATTGAATTGACGGCGTGTACATGTGAAAGTACTGCCTCATAAATGTAACATATATCACATTTTTAAGGCAATAGATTGGAGATAGTATCTATGCGTAAAAAAATATAATGTGAAAGTTGAAATAAATTAGAGAAAATAAAAGAAAAACCGCGAAAAATGAGAGATTTAATATTTTAATTCCCATTTTTAAGCGGTTTTAAGATGTAAATCGTTTATTTTATATGAATTTGTTATAGATTAATAATTATAATTTAGGATGTTATTTATTTAAGTTTTCCACAATGCTTAGAATATCTTCTGCTTTATGGGCAATATGTGTTACGCCTAGTTCTTGGTGGAGAGATTCTTCTCTAAAGCCCCAGGTAACACCGATACAGAGTAGGCCAGAGTTTTCTGCAGTAGCAACGTCAACTTCAGAGTCACCTACATAAATAGATTCTTCTGGTGTAGAATCTAGTTCTTTTAAGGCTTGGAGTACCATGTCTGGTGCTGGTTTACGTTGTAATCCTGGTCTTTCACCAATAGCAACAGGTAAGCGATCACCGAAGTATTCTTTGTTGAGAGGTGTTACACCTTCTTGGATTTTGTTAGATACGATAGCCAATTTATAGCCTTTTTCACGTAATGCATCTAGCATATCTAGAATGCCTGGGTAAGGAGCTGTTGTATCTTTTAAATGCTCACCATAGTAAGCTTTGAACTCTTCAATGTATGGCGCTAGTTCATCATCTGCTACAGAACTTGGCAAGCATTGACGCATCAAGTACGTTACTGCATTGCCTAGTGCTGCCTTTACCTCTGCTAGAGACTTTTCAGGGAAGTTATGTGTACGTAGTACATGATTTACAGCATTCGCTAAATCTGTAGCCGTATCAAGTAATGTGCCGTCGCAATCAAAGACGATGGTTGTATATTTCATGGGGACCTCCAATACGAAATCGATATATACTATATAAGTATATGATAAATATGGAGAAAATCAAGAGAATAGCCGTATTTGTTACTATAATTATGTTACAATAGTAGCAGTAATTATTACAGCGTATAGGAGGCGTAGTATGACTGAAATACAAGCTCTTTTATTGATAAAATCTATTCTTGAATCCGCAGATATTCACGGCATTGAAAATATTCTAGCCGAGGATTGCGAGTACATGTCCACAGGGCGTGGTATTATTGGGCGCAATCGTAATGAAAGTATTGAGTTTTTATCCTCTATGACTGAGTCTATTAAGGCTGATAATCTACCTGTTACGTGTAAGGTGATGCATATTACCGATGTGTACGAGGAGGATGCGCTATTCCATGAGGGCCGTCATGGTTTGACTGTTTCTTATGAAAGCAGCGATAATTATGTGTACATGATTTTTGTTGATGTAAATGATGAGGGGCTCGTAGACCGCATCGTATCTAGTCAGGAAAACTATAGTATTGAGTATGATGATCTTCGCTTTGGCGATGATGACAGTGAGTATGCTTTTATTTCTGCCCCAACTACTGTGAAAGATTGGATTACAGCCCTCAGCATGTGGCTTGAAACCGGGAATGTTGATGTGGATGATTTTTATCAGTACATCGATGAAGACACACGTGTTGTATTCCAAAAAGGTGATGCTGAATCCATCACCCTTGAAAGCGGCCTTGATGTAGAAGATTACTTTGATCAGCTCATGAACCAACACTTTGATGCGGTACCTCATATCATTCGCGATGAAGAAGATGGCCTTATTTTAACCTATGGTCCTATGAGTGCTATTGCAACCCTCAATGGAGAAGGCGCACTGGCCCTAATTAGTATCTATATCGACACACGCGACGAAGACGAAGCTACTGATGAAGTTGGCTATATTGAAGAAGAACTAACCAAGACAACAACTACTGAAGAAGATTTATTTTAATTAACTCTATCAGTAAAATGTACTATACTTAGTCTAAATGTATATGGTTAGCGAGATACCACCAGCTAAAACTATTATGTTTAGTCTAACTACATATGGTTAATGAGATACTACCAGTTAAAAGAATTATGTTTAGTCTAACTATATATGATTAATGAGATACTACCAGTTAAAAGTATTATATTTAGTCTAGAAATGTAAAAAACTACCAGTTAATTTCACGTTGTAGTAGATCGACCTCCTGTTATTGAAGATCGGTTTACAAAACAACATGACTAACTGGTAGTTTTAAATTTAATTAGAAATAATTATTTTTAACTGGTAGTATTTACATTTCATCATGGTCCTTAATGAGACCAGCTTTTTTCTTTTTCCAATAGGAGTAGTAGAATGGCAAGATTACAATACAGCCGCCTAGACCCCATAGTAATTGGTTAGTTTGTGCTTGGGCGAGCATCCATAGGGAGGTGCCGATCGCAATAACTGGGATTAAATAGCCACCAGGGATTGTATAAGAACGAGCTTTGTCTGCCCATTTACGACGGAAGATAATAACCGCTAAACATGTTGGTAGGTATTGTGTAAAACGAGATACTGCACTGATGGCTGCTAGTGTAGTAAAGGAACCAGACCATGCAAGTAATACACTGGCAATAGCAGTAACAATCGCTGCTACATATGGTGCATTGTAACGATTACGTTTTGCTAAAGCACTTGGTAGCATGCCATCTTCAGCCATGGATGTAGCCACACGAGGAGCATAGTAAGCTTCCGCAAAGTTGATACCACCCATAGAGATTAAGGTACCTACTAATACGATATACATACCAACAGGACCAACGATCACATTGAATGCATCTTGTACTGGAGCCTTAGTATTTGCTAAATCTGTACCAAGTACACCAATAGATACGGCAAGGATTGCCATATAAAGGACAGATACGAGAAGCATACACATGATAATAGCACGTGGTAAATTCTTTTTAGGATTTTTCATATCCTCTGCAGCAATGGCAATAACTTCAAATCCTGTATAGGCAAAGAATAGAAGAACCGCAGCTTGCGCAAATGATCCATCTACATATACATCTTGAGGGAAGACTGGTGTAAAGTTCGCTCCATTAATAAAGAAAATGCCAATTGCAATGAATAGAGCAAGAGGGACTAATTTAGAAATAGTGATTAAGTTGTTAACGAATTTAGATACGTTAACACCAAAGATGTTTACAATGGTAAGACCTACAATCAAGATGAATGAAATGACATCCTTGGCAAAATCACCACTTAACGCTGGTACAGCAGCACCTAATGCGGTAGCAAAGCCAACGGCCATGGCTGCCCAGGCAATAACGGTTACAATCCATTTTAAAACGCCTACTTCAAAGGCCCAAAAGTCACCTAATGCGTGTTTTGCATATAGATAAGGGCCACCATTACGTGTAAATAGGCTAGCTGCCTCTGCAAAGCAAAGGGCGATACAGCCTGCAATAACAGCGTCAAATAGCAGGACGCCTAAACTAGCTGAACCAATTATAGAATACGCTTTATTTGGTAGTAGGAAAATACCGGTCCCTACAATACCATTGATGCCTAGGAGTACAATACTCCAGAAGCCAAATTTTCCTGTTTCTTTCATAATAAAACCTTCCTACTATTTAGTTTTATTGTCTCGAGCTGCTTTTACAAAAGAAGCAAATAAACGTTTTGCATTGTCATCTGTTTCGGACATCATTTCTGGATGGAATTGGCAGGCTACTAACCAAGGATAGGAGGAGTCCTCTAAAGCCTCTACGGTACCATCCTTAGCTCTAGCTACTACTTGTAATCCTTTACCAACGTGTTTTACTGTTTGATGATGGTGAGAATTTGTAATCCATGTAGAACGGCCGATAGCACTAGCCAATTTGGATTCAAACTCAATGTCTACTGTATGAGTCCCAAGAGATGGCGTTTGGTTTTGTGAATGTTTAATCGTACAGTTTTCATCATATTTTAAATCTTGGTATAGAGTGCCACCACGATATACGTTTAAAATTTGGATGCCTCGGCAAATACAAAAGATAGGGATTTGTTTTTCTTCTGCTGCTTTCAGTAACGCAAAATCGAATTGATCTCGTTCTGGGAATACGTCGCCTAGACCTTGTAATGGTTCTTCACCGTAATTTAGGGGAGATACATCATGGCCACCAGATAATAATAGGGCATCTAGTTTTGCTACTGTTTCGCGAGCCACGTCAAGATTTTTAGTGAATGGAATAATTACTGGAATGCCACCCGCTTCTTCAATAGAACGTGGGTAGTCTTGATTTACGTAGGAACGTAATAAATCTACGTAAGCACCACTAGTATCTCGTAAGATATTACCAGATACACCAATGAATGGTTTTGTCATAATATCACCTCATA
>SKES01001874.1_pt1 | contig 11054 bp, 7 predicted proteins | sample 4826851 | NCBI WGS metagenome assembly SKES01 (sample SAMN11008803, study PRJNA524170) | human gut metagenome | biome: Human fecal sample; material: Feces; isolation source: fecal sample from pouch patient p52 | host: Homo sapiens | place: Israel: Tel-Aviv | collected 2016-09-04 | reverse complement strand
ATTTTATATTTCCTCCAAAATGTTGTTTAATGTATTAATAAACAAGTCGATGTCTGTTTCTTTTATAATTAACGGCGGTGCAATTCTGATTGTGTTGCCGCCGCAAAGGCTTGTAAGCATTTTATTTTCAAACAACTTATTAAATACAGTCTTAGCTATGCTGTCCTCCAACTGAATACCAATCAAAAGACCCGCATTTCTGACATCTGTAATTTTATCCGAATATTTATTTTGAAGTTCTGTAAGTTTTTCTTTAAAATACTTACCCATCTTACCTGCATTTTCAACAAGATGTTCCTTTTCAAAAATATCAAACACAGCCAATCCAGCTGCCGTTGCGAACGGATTACCGCCGAATGTTGTTCCGTGGTCACCCGGTTCAAATGCAGACGCAACCTTTTTGCCCGCACATACCGCGCCAATCGGAATACCGCCGCCAAGTGCCTTTGCCGAAGTGAAAATATCCGGTTCAACGCCGTACATTTGATGTGCAAAAAGATAACCTGTTCTGCCCATACCGGTCTGTACTTCGTCAAAAATAAGAATAATATCTTTCTCGTCGCATAGCTTTCTAAGCTTTTCAACGTATTCCTTATCCATCGGATGAACTCCGCTTTCACCTTGAATAAGTTCAATCATAATTGCCGCAGTTTTATCAGTAACCGCGTCCTCAATCGCTTTAAAATTATTAGGCTCAACCTGCTTGAAACCCGGTGTCAATGGTCTGTACGGCTTTTGATATTTTTCCTGACCTGTAGCTGCAACGGTTGCAAGAGTTCTGCCGTGGAATGACTTATCAAGCGTGATTATCTCATACTTATCCAAACCTTTTTTATAATAATAAATCTTTGCAAGTTTGAATGCACCCTCATTGGCCTCTGCACCGCTGTTTGCGAAAAACGCTTTTTCCGCACAAGTATTTTCAACAAGCTTTTGTGCAAGCTTTGCTTGATTTTCTATATAATAAAGACTTGATGTATGCACTACTTTATCAAGTTGATTTTTAAGTGCGTTTATAAAATCTTTGTGTCCGTGACCCAACGCATTTACGGCAATTCCGCCAAGAAAATCGTAATATGTATTACCCTTGTCGTCAAACAGTTTCATTCCCTCACCCTTTTCAAAGCATACAGGAAGTCTGTCGCCGAAAGTATTCAAATAATATTTTTTATCTAATTGTATAACTTCATCAAGCATTACTAACCCTCCAAAATTTCAAATACGTTTATGATTATACTCCTTTTTGAATAAAAATGCAAGTCTTTTTGACAAAAAAGTTTAAATCATATAAAAACAGTGCATAAATATTCATTGCGTATGAATATTTATGCACTGTACTGAATAATTAATCAGTTTTAATCATATAAATTCATCTATTGCGTCCTCGTAATCGTCAAGAGAATGTGCGCCGACAATCTTCTTAACAGGTTTGCCGTCTATAAATAAAATTACAGTCGGTATTGAAACAATAGCATTTTGAGCGGCAAGCTCGCCTTGATCGTCAACATTAACCTTGCACACCTTGACTTTACCGTTGTATTCCTCTGCAATTTGAGAGATTATAGGCGCAACCATTTTGCAAGGTCCGCACCAAGAAGCCCAAAAGTCAACAAGCACAGGCATATTTGACTTTATAACTTCACCATCATAGTTTTCCTTTGTCAATTCGATTTCCATTTGTATTTCCTCCTCTATGAACTGTGTTATTTATATGACGGGATTGTTGTAAACACTCTGTTTACAGCACCGGATTCATACACGCTCTTTTCGGAAAATCCCGTTTCTGTGTGTGTATATTGCTTTATTGTTGTTCCCGCACCGGTGAAAACATATACATTTATATTTTTCGTACCGTTGTCGTTTTCGGCAACATCGTAATAAACACTTCCGTTACTTACATTTTGGTCAAACAATGTATAATATCCGCCGTTACCGTCCGATACTTCAAGCACCCACTTTTGACTGTCGTCCCAAATAAATTCATCACCGTCTTTTTGTGCGGAAGTGTATAATGTAAGTGCACCGTTATCGGTTGTGTTGCTCGATGATTCAACTGTACTCCACGTTGAATCAACTGCTGACTCATTCGATTTATTTATTATTCTTACATCCTCTTTCGGTTCAGGCACATCTTCCGACGGCTTACTCTCAGGTTCAGCACTTTCTGAAGGCTCATTGCTCTCTTTCGGCATATCGAGAATATTTTTAGGCAGTGCCGATACGATACTGCTTTGTTTTGCTCTCTGCCCTGCCACATATCCGCCGCCGACAAGTATAACGGCAGCCAATATACAGCATATCGCTTTAATTACTTTCTTCATCCCTCTTCCTCCTTAATATCAACATATTTTTTATCAATCTTTTCACAAACCGCTCCTGCATTCGTCATATTGATTATTTCCGCAATAACTTTATCGGTCGTATCAATCGGACACGATATGATAAAAGTAACCTCATCTTCGTAAATAGTGTCCTCAAGCAAATATCCCTTAGTCATAATCTCATGTTGCATTTTTCCGAGCAAAGAATAATCAACTTTTACAGAAACTATATCGCAAAGCTTTCTTATAACTATTTCCGACTCAATCAGTCCCTGTTTTGCCGATGCTCCGTAAGTATGTACAAGTCCGCCCGTTCCGAGAAGTGTACCGCCGAAATAACGCGTAACCACCACAACCACATCAACTATCCCGGATTTACGGATTGCGTCAAGAACGGGCATTCCTGCCGTCCCCGACGGTTCGCCGTCATCACTGTAACGAAAAATATTATTTTCGTCAATCACATATGCGTAAACATTATGCGTTGCATCCGAATACTTTGAACGCATTTCATTCAAAAACGCAAGTGCGTCATCTTCATTGTCAACAGGTTTTACATTTGCAATAAATTTTGATTTTTTCTCTATAAGCAGTGACTGCGACTGCTTTTTTACCGTTTTGTATACGTCTTTTTTTGACATTTTACAAAATATACTCCCTTATTTTATCATACATTTTAGCATCTACCATAAGCTCCATTACAGTGCCGTTTTCGCCATATTCTTCTGATATTACTTTTTGATTTTCATGAAGTTCATTCACAAGCGAACCTGCACTGTACGGTATGCAAGCCTTAATTTTCTGCTTTTTACCCGGTGCGGTGTCGGCTATCGCTTCAATCAATTTATCAATATTTGTTCTGTGCTTGGCACTTATATATACGCACTTGTCACTCTTTAAATTAGTTATCGGATAATCTTCAAGTCTGTCACACTTATTAAACACCGCCACAACCGGCTTACCGACCGCACCGATGTCAGACAAAACTTGTTCCACGACTGTGATTTGATTGTCCATTTCTTCCCCCGACGCATCAATGACGTGTAAAAGCACATCTGCCACAACCGCTTCTTCAAGTGTTGATTTAAAAGCCTCAATAAGATGGTGCGGAAGTTTTCTTATAAAACCAACAGTATCGACAAGTAATATTTTTCTGTTATCGTCAAGTGTTATCGCTCTTGATGTAGGGTCAAGCGTTGCGAAAAGTTTATCTTCCGCAAACACCTGTGCGTCTGTAAGCGTGTTTAAAAGCGTTGATTTGCCTGCGTTCGTGTAACCCACAAGTGCCGCAGTTATAACACCGTCTTTCTTGCGTCTGTCCCGAATAAGTCCGCGATGTTTTTTCAGTTCCTTGATTTCTTCTTCAAGTGCCGAAATTCTTCGTCTTATATGACGTCTGTCACTTTCAAGACGCGTTTCACCCGGACCTCTTGTGCCTATTCCCGCACCTGTACGGCTCATTTCCACACCGAAACCGCGAAGTCGCGGCAAGCGGTATTTAAGCTGTGCAAGTTCAACTTGAAGTTTACCCTCGCCGCTTTTTGCACGCATTGCGAAAATATCAAGTATAAGCATAGAACGGTCAAGCACTTTTATTTCAAGAAAATCACTTATATTTCTCATTTGTACAGGCGAAAGCTCATCATCAAACACAACCATATCGGCATTAAGCGTTTCTATGGCAATTTTGAGTTCATCAAGTTTGCCCTCGCCCATATACGTTGCACTTTCCAAATCAGCCTTGTTTTGAATCATTTCACCCACAACAATACCGCCTGCCGTTTTCACCAATTCGCCAAGCTCATGTATTGATTCTTCAGTTGTATCCCAAAGTGCGTCACGCATACCGCGATGTACACCCGCTAAAATTACACGTTCCTGTTTTTGCTCGTTATACTCCATATTTACCTCGCTTTTTGTTTCTATATATTCAGTATAACAAAAAAATCGTTTTTAGTATACCCTTTTGGTGAAAAATTCAAAAAATTTTAATATTATAAATAAAAAATATCGGTATGATTTTTTCCATACCGATATTTTAAGTTATATCGTGTGTTTTATATTTGCCACCCCTCAGTCGGCTACGCCGACAGCTCCCCTCTATGGGAGCCGAAAGTCTCACCTTGAGGAGAGGTGGCACATAGTGCCGGAGTGGTGGTTTTAATTTTATATTTACTCGGGCGACCAATGATCGCCCCTACGGATTTATTGTATACGCAAACAGACGATTTATGCTTTTTCATATTTGCCACCCCTCAGTCGGCTACGCTGACAGCCCCTCTATGGGAGCCGAAAGTCTCTCCTTGAGGAGAGGTGGCACATAGTGCCGGAGTGGTGGCTATCTTTTCACATATTTTTGAATGCAAATTTTAATTGATTCGCTCATAATTTCGGTACACTTTTTAAGTGACATACCAATACTGCCTGCTGCCCAATCCTCAATAACCGAAACATAACCGCCGATAAACAATCTCAAATTCATTTCAAACGATTCTTTATCGCTGATATACGAAGCTTCGGACGCATCACGCATACACTTTTCAATAACTATATCGCGAAGTCTTTTAAGAAACTTATCCGCACCGTCTGTATTCAAGAGCATTTTATACATTTCCTCGTCGTCCTCAATAAATTCACGAACGTGATTCATAATATCATACGGATCTTCAAGAACACTCTTAATTGCGTTTTTATTTATCGAACCGAACAGTTCATTTATAACGTCCGTCTGAATTTTTTCGCGAACATCGTCAGCCGTTTTGAAATGTGCGTAAAATGTACTTCTGTTAAGATCAGCCGTATTGACAATATCGGTAACGGTTATCTTCTTATTCTTTTGCATAAGTTCGACATACGCATGGACAATCGCTTTTTCAGAACGTGTAAAATTCCTATACGTTTTCTTTTTCTTTACTTCTTCCATGTTTTTTTATCCTCCTAAGCACAATGAACACAGCCATCAGCAAAACAGCCGTTCCCCCACAAATCACAATCGGTACAATCGGCGATATTTTCTTATAAAGCAATACATATTTACAAGGTTTTGCCGTTTCAAAAACCGCATAACTGCCGTCAATCGTACAATCAACCATACTCCATTTACCGTCAATCTGTACTGCAATCTTTGCAGCCTTTTTCTTATCATCACGAATATGTACTTTTATAACATCATAAGCATCTTTACTTAATGTAAATGAGTATGTCTTACCGTTTTTGTAGCCGTCAAAAACGTGGTCAACATCTTCCTCTTTGAGCGACAATGTTGTATTATCCGCAAATACGCTTTCGGCAAGCATTAACGGCGGTTCTTCGCCTGATGAAATAGTCGTTGTTGCCTTGTTGTATTCTGCCGAAAATGTAGTGTGACGTATGATAGGACTTTTCACGTCCTTATCCCACATCGGAACTTCACTGCCGTCAGCGGTAAGCTTTGGTATATCGCTGTCATTTAATACAGTACCGTAATCAACTGTCATTGACTTCAATTCTTTATCTTTATCCTTGAATATAACATTGAAATGAAATCTTGAAAGTTCTGTTGACTTTGACTGCAAAATCGCACCTATACTCTCGGCGTCATTTTGAGCCAAACTCTTTATTTGCGGAAGGAATTTATCTCCGTCCGCCATATAGAAATTACCGTTATCCAAAAGCGGCATACGGCTCGGGAAACTGCCGTCAGACGTTGTCATATCGTCAGGCTTGACAGCCTCTGCTCTGCCCTCAAGATTCATTCCGCTTATACCTGAAAGTCCCTCATCAATAAAATAACAACCCGTAACGTCACCGTCAACAAATCCCACTATTGCACCGGCATCATCTTTTTTACCGTCCAATCTCGGAAGCGAATATGACGTATTAATATTTTTAGCCGAGCCGGCAATACCGCCGATATGGTCGTTACCGTCAACATCATTTATCGCAATACAATTATCTATATTTCCGCTTGTATATCCTGCCGTACCACCGCTGTAACTGCCGTCATTTACAGTAATTTCGCCTGTTGTAAGCGAATTTTTTATATCGCCTATATCACTCTTACCGCAAATACCGCCCGCATATTTCGATTCTGCGGTTACATTACCGAAACTTATACAAGAATCAATTACAGCTTTCAAAACAGAATCGGAATTTACTTTAGTGCCGTCAGGCAAAGTAAGGTTTTCACCGGAACGAACTATCGACTCAAAGCCGACACATCCGACTACACCGCCTGTCGATTCGGTTCCGTCTACGGTACCGTTATTTATACAATATTTCACAAGTGCCGTATCGGCATTTTCATCACCGATAAGTCTTGGCAATGAAATATCCGTACTCTTCAAATCACTTATTGCAGTTTTTTCATCATCTGTTTCCGCCGCTTTAGCCGTTGTGAACAACATATCCTTTAGCATACCGACAACAGACGGTTCAACGTCATAACTGCTGTCAAGCTCACCGTCAGGTGTTACGTTGTAGCCCGGATCAATATCGTCCTCAGATTTTACACTTTCCGAAGAAGTATCATTATTGCTGTTGCTTCCACCGCTGTTACCGCCACTACCGCCATTGCTTGGCGTTTCCGTAGGTCTTGTCATAGGACCTAATGTAGGCAACGGCTTTAATGTAGGAAGTGTTGAGCCCAACTTATCAAGTACGTCTTTAAATGATTTAATTGTATCTTTTAAGCCTTTCAATTCCTTGCTCATATTCAAAACAAGGTTGTCAAGATTCTCCATTGTATCACTGACCGAATCACCGACATCACCCGATACATATTTAAGCTGTCTTAAAAGTTTCTTCAATTCTTCATTTGTATCGTCAAGATTATCAATTACATCATCAATATCTTTTTCCATCTTGTCAAGACGATTTGAAAGTTTGTCTTTTGAATCGTCAACATCATCTTTGCCCTTATCAAGCGAATCGTTCAAATTGTCGATAAGGTCTGACAATTCATCACCCTTGCCGTCAAATTCGTCAAGGAAATCATCAAGCGATTCAAGAGAAGTATTAAGCGAATCACTCACATCTCTGATTGACTGCTTTGATTCGTCTGTGAACGAAGATATATCTCCTCTTGCTTGGTCAAGCGTATCTTTCAGCGAACCTGTCACATTACTGTCAGACGCTGAATTTACCGCATTTGTTATACTGTCCATCATATTGACGGCTGAATCCGTAAGAACGTCAAGCCTTGAACGTGTATTATTTTTTGCGTCACCCAAGCCTAAAAGCGACATAAGTCCCGATACATCATTTGAACCTGTCAACAGTTTCAAACCGTATTCAATCAACTTTGTTCTTGCACTTGAAATATCGTTTTGGAATGTATCTATATCTTTTTCTATTGCCGCTTTTGCACTCTGATAAGACAAGTCAATATCTGTATACGGTTCAAATCGACCGACTACACCGCCGACACTTCTTCTTCCCTGAACAGCGGCATTATTGATACATTCTCTTACTTCACCGCTTTGTGTACCGACTATACCGCCGATATTGTCGCCGAAACTTTCGCCGCCGACAGCGCCGTTATTTGTACAAATAACAACCGCACCCTCGTTATTACCGCAGATACCGCCGGCGTTTACCGTATTTTCGTTTGCGTCCGGACACACTTTTCCGTCATTTCTACTCAGCTTTATTCTGCCCTCATTGTAACCGACTATACCGCCTGTTTCACTGTCACCAACAACTGTAGCCAAATTTGCGGAAGAATCGACAACACCTGTCATTGCATTGTAGCCGACAAGTCCTCCGACCTGTTTCTGACCTTTGACATTTCCGCCGTATGAACAGTTTACGATTTTACCCTCGTTATAGCCGACAAGTCCGCCTGCACCTTTTGAGCCTTTATCAAAATTTTGAGTATTTATATCAGTCTTACTCAAAATCGAGGTGGCTTTTTGTCTAAAAATCGATTCCGTATCTGTTCCGACTGTAACCTTTATATCTCCTGTTATGTTCAAATCTCTGATCTGACCTTCTTTTGTCACTGAACAGAAAAGTCCTTTATTTGAACCCTCAAATGAAAGCTTGACATTCTTTATACTGTGACCGCCTCCCTCGAAAGTTCCGCAGAATACCTCCGCACTTTTTATTTCCACACCGTTTAAATCAATATCATTTTGTAATACGAACTTCTTATTTTTTGAATACTCGTCATATACGCACTTTTCAAAAAATTCTTTAAGGTCGTTCACTGTCGATATTGCAACAGTGTCGTCTGCCTGTACAATGCACATAGGTAATATGTTTAGCATTATAACAAGTGCAGTCAGAAAAGATATGATTTTATTGTTCTTCTTCGTTGTTCTCATTATCCTCATCCTCCTGCTTTTCATCTATTTTTATATTATCTTCCTTACTCTCTGTAAGCAACAAATCCTGTTGATTTCCAAGTTCGACTTTCGCGTCTATATCACCCTTTACCAAGCCGTAGAACACACCGTCCATAAAGCCTGAAACGTGACCTCTGACACGACCGTTGACGAACATAATGCCCGACATTTCTCTCTTTGCCGCCTTGTCTTTATCAGTCGCTTTTTTACCGAATGCGGTCTTTTCAATAAACTTATCGCACAGCAGTACAATTTGCGGAAGTACCATCATTACTATAACTATTGATATTAACGTTCCGCGTCCAAGTACCGTACCGAGTGCCGATATAATAGCATTTGTCGAAATCATACCTATTAGAAATCCCGCAAGTGTAAGGATTGAACCTGATGTAAGAATTGTCGGGAACGATTGGTTAAGCGCGGTTGCCGCCGCCTGTTTATTATCCATTGTTTCCTTTAATTCAAGGTATCTGTTCGTAAATACGATAGCATAGTCAATCGTAGCACCCATCTGAATTGAACTTACAACCAAGTATGCAAGGAAGTACAATCTCTGCCCTGTAAGGAACGGAATTGAGAAGTTAATCCACACACTTCCCTGTATCGCAAGTACCAAAAGTACAGGAACACCTGCCGAACGGAATGTGAACATCAGTATCAAAAGCAATGCCAAGATTGTGATAAGATTAATCTTATTATTGTCTCCGCCGAACGAATCACCCAAGTCACGGCTGTTTACGCTGTCGCTGACAAGCAAACATTCGTCATAATACTTTTCAACATCACTTCTGACGTCTTTAAGCATTTGATATGCCTCGTCACTTTCAATATCACATTTATATGTAAAGATTATTCTTGAATAATTATCGCTTTCAAGCTGGTCTTTCGCGTCTGTCAGCTTGTCGTAAAGGTCGTTAATATCATTCGTTTGATCCTCGTCAAGATTGATTACACCCAAATCCATCTTCTCGTGTACATACATAAACAAGTCGATTATAGGCACTTCATAATCATTTACGTCACCGAATATTGCACTGTATTCATCGTGTTCCGCGCCGTATGCCTGGAACAGAAGACAACACAAATCATAATCGATATTCATAAGCTTTGAAGTTTCTCTTGCGTTGATTTTTTCGGTAAGTATGTGGTCATCATCAAGCTCCGTATTTGCAAGACCCAAAGCCGAATTTATGCTCGGATTTTCCTCGACAAGCGATATAACTTTTGCCTCTCGGTCATAGTCACCTGACGGAACAATTACAGCAAGCTGATGATCCGTACCGAAAATTTCGTCAACCTTTCGTTTTGCGATTGAGTTTTCGGTAGGCTTTTTAAGCTGTTCGGCTGTGGCGTCAAAAGCATAGTTACTCATTGACGAAAGCACCGCACCGACTGCTATAATCGCAATAAATATGTAAGGCACAATGTTCTTTAATTTAATAACAACCTTACACCATTTCTCGATACTCGGCACAAAAGAACGGTGAGTTGTTTTATCAATCTTATCCGAAAATGCCAAAAGTAAACCGGGCATAATAAAGAACACCGTAACAAGACTGCATATGATACCTTTACAAAGTACCAAACCCATATCCATACCGATTCTAAGCTGCATTACCATAAGTGCGGCAAGACCTGCAAGTGTTGTAAGACTTGATGAACTGATTTCAAGGATAGCCTTTGAAAGTGCGGTTACTATCGCGTCATACGCATTCTTTGTCTGCTTTTCCTCCGCAAATCTGTGCGAAAGGATAATCGCATAGTCAATCGCCAGTGCCAACTGCAACACCACCGCAACCGACTTTGTAATAAACGAAATTTCACCGAGCAGATAGTTCGTACCCATATTCAAAAGTGCCGCCACACCGAATACTATAAGGAATATCGGCACTTCCATAAAGCTCTTTGACGTGAACAGCAAAACCGCTATAATTATCACAAGTGCTATACCCAAAATAACGGTCATTTCTTTTTCAAGCTGTTTAGAACTGTCGTCTATACTGTCGGAATAAGCATAGAAGTCATATCCGTCAAGCTGTGCTTTCAAATCATTGACAATTTCAAGTTCCCTGTCCAAATCGTCACGCACGCTAAGCGTAACCGTAAACAATGCCGCAGAATCTTTATAGTGGTCGTCGTCATTTTCAAACTCAACCTCTTTTACTCCGTCAACCTTTTCGAGTTTATCTTTCAGTTTTTCCGCTGTTTCGGTCGTTATGGTCGTAACCATTATTTTTTCCGTATCGTATGTAATAAACTCATCGTCCATTAAAGTAAGTCCGCGTCTTGTTTCCGTTTCTTCGGGAAGATATGAACTTATGTCGTTGTTTACCTGCACTTTCGGTATTGATATTACGCACAATACAAGTGCAAGTGCAAATATTAAATAGAATGCACGTCATTTATC
>SKES01001860.1_pt1 | contig 11126 bp, 10 predicted proteins | sample 4826851 | NCBI WGS metagenome assembly SKES01 (sample SAMN11008803, study PRJNA524170) | human gut metagenome | biome: Human fecal sample; material: Feces; isolation source: fecal sample from pouch patient p52 | host: Homo sapiens | place: Israel: Tel-Aviv | collected 2016-09-04 | reverse complement strand
CTGGAAAGATTTTAACCTGCTCCATGCCGGAATTACTTGGACTGCCTACAATTCCATTACGGTTCTGATAGCGACTGGTGTTTGTGCATTGGTCGCTTTCCTCTACTACCGTTACGGATATGACCGTATCAAGCGGTTGCTACACAGACAAAAGCTGGCTCGCATGGTGCTGGAAAATAAATGGTATGAAGCGGAGAACACCAAAGACAGCGTTTTTTTCACTGACCTGCAAAGCAGATCAAGAGAAAAAATCGTGTGGTTTCCGAAAATTTATTACCAGATGGAAAATGGATTGCTCCATATCCTGTGTGAAATCACAATGGGAAAATATCAAGAACAGCTTCTGTCCTTAGAGGACAAATTGGAATCGGGGCTGTACTGTGAGCTGACTGATAAGACACTGCATGACGGCTATATCGAATACACCCTGCTCTATGATATGATAGCGAACCGTATTTCGATTGATGAAGTGGTTGCCGAAAACGGCGGTCTGCGGTTAATGAAAAATCTGGTGTGGGAATATGATTCACTTCCCCATGCCCTTATCTGTGGTGGTACTGGCGGTGGAAAGACCTATTTTCTGTTGACCATCATTGAAGCCCTGCTTAGAACCAATGCGGATTTATACATTCTTGACCCGAAGAACGCTGACCTTGCAGATTTGGGAACAGTCATGGGAAATGTCTACCACACGAAAGACGATATGATTGACTGCGTCAATGCCTTTTATGAGGGCATGGTCACACGCTCAGAAGAAATGAAACTGCACCCGAACTACCGCACAGGAGAAAACTATGCTTATCTGGGGCTTGCTCCACAATTCCTTATCTTTGATGAATATGTGGCGTTTTTGGAAATGCTGACGACAAAGGAAAGCACTGCCCTGTTAAGCCAGCTAAAGAAAATCGTTATGCTCGGCAGACAGGCTGGATACTTTCTGATTGTGGCTTGCCAGCGTCCAGACGCAAAATATTTCGGAGATGGTATCAGAGATAATTTCAATTTCCGTGTGGGACTTGGTCGGCTGAGTGAACTTGGCTATGGTATGCTCTTTGGAAGTGATGTGAAAAAGCAGTTTTTCCAGAAGCAAATCAAAGGGCGTGGATACTGTGATGTAGGAACAAGTGTCATATCTGAATTTTATACTCCCCTTGTACCCAAAGGCTATGATTTCTTAGGTACGATTGGGGAACTTGCACACATAAGGCAGGACGGACAGGTGGCGTGCGGAGCGAAAGCCACAGGTACGGACTAGCCTTGCTGGTGTGGCGGTAGCCACGCCAGCATATATCAAGCCCCTCGGTATCTAACAGAGGGGCACAAATCACAAGGAAACATACACAAAAGTTACCGATTCTTGGCTGAAATCAAGCGTTTGGTAGCTTTTTTTATTGCTGTGACATCGGACTAAAAATGTCACAGTTTTTTCGTAAAGGGGGTATCGCACTGAATGATACAGAGTGGATACAGGATTTTGCAGACAGGCGTTTGCAGTACGGTGTATCCCAGACGAAACTTGCGGTCATGGCTGGAATCAGCCGTGAACATTTAAGCCGTATTGAATCCGGCAAGGTGGCGGTCACAGAAGAAATGAAAGTAAAACTACTGGAAGCTCTGGAAAAATTCAACCCAGAAGCACCGCTTACCATGCTGTTTGATTATGTGAGGATACGGTTTCCGACACTGGATATTGGACACATCATTAAGGACATCTTACAGCTCAATATCCAGTACATGATACATGAGGACTTCGGGCATTACAGCTACACGGAACACTACTACATCGGAGATATTTTCGTATTCACTTCTCCCGATGAAGAAAAAGGTGTTCTGCTGGAACTGAAAGGAAAAGGCTGTCGCCAGTTTGAAAGTTATCTGCTGGCACAGGAACGGAGCTGGTATGACTTCCTTATGGACGCTCTGGTGGACGGCGGTGTGATGAAACGCCTTGACCTTGCCATCAATGACCATACAGGAATGTTGGATATTCCAGAACTGACCGAAAAATGCCGGAATGAGGAATGTGTATCGGTGTTCCGTTCCTTTAAGTCCTATGCTTCCGGCGAACTGGTCAAGCATGAGGAACAGGACAAGGCTGGTATGGGTTATACGCTTTATATCGGCTCGCTAAAAAGTGAGGTGTACTTCTGTGTCTATGAAAAAAGCTATGAGCAGTACATCAAACTTGGGATTCCCATTGAGGAAGCACCGATAAAAAACAGATTTGAAATACGGTTGAAAAATGAACGTGCTTATTATGCTGTCCGTGACCTGCTGACCTACTATGACGCTGAACGGACGGCATTTTCTATTATCAACCGCTATGTACGCTTTGTGGATAAGGAAGCAGACAAGAAACGGAGCGACTGGAAATTATCTGTCCGCTGGGCGTGGTTCATCGGGGAAAACAGAGAGCCGTTAAAGCTCACGACCAAACCCGAACCCTACACACTGGACAGAACCCTACGCTGGATTCAACGGCAGGTTGACCCGACACTCAAAATGCTGGAAACAATCACAGCGAAAACAGGGATTGATTATCTGAAAGAAATCCGTAAATCCACGAAACTGACGGAAAAGCACTACAAGATAATCGAACAACAGACCACATCAACCGAAGATGTGATTTTAGAAAAGGAGAATTGAAAAATGCAACGATTATTATTTGACTTCCTGTTCTTCTCTTTAGGTGGAACAGTTGGCGTGATTGCCATGTGTATTTTACAGGCTGGCAGACAGTCTGACCGAAAAATGATGGAACTGAAAGGAGAAAAGAAAGTATGAATTTTGGACAGAACCTTTATAACTGGTTTTTAAGCAACGCACAGAGCCTTGTGCTGATGGCGATTGTTGTTATCGGTATCTACTTGGGATTCAAGCGTGAGTTTTCCAAACTTATCGGATTCTTGGTAGTTGCCTTAGTAGCCGTTGGTCTTGTATTCAATGCGTCCGGCGTAAAAGACGTATTGTTACAGTTATTCAATAAGATTATTGGAGCGTAAAGCCTATGGAAGAATGTAGCGTATTGATTGAAACGACCAAATCAGCAGAGGATAAAACCTCTCGCTGGTTTGATTTACCCATTGATTATGAGCTGTTCCGTGACCTGCTCGGTGTGGAAGCTGACAGCAATGATTATCAAATCATTGATATGAAGCTCCCCTTTGCTGGCGACATTGTAAGGACAACATCTGTCAGACGATTAAACAAGCTGTACTTTGCTTACACGGATTTATCGCCAGAGGTTCAGCAGGCTTATAAAGAGTTGATTCCCTACTGTGGCGGTGTTGAGGATTTATTGCAGAAATCGGAAGAATTTCTGTTTTATCCAGAGTGCCACAACATCATGGACGTTGCCCGTTACCGCTTGGAGCATAACATTGAATTTTCTGCCCTTTCCGAAAAAGGAAAGAAATATTTTAATCTGGAAGCCTACGCCCATGAACTGGAAGAAAAAGGACGTTATGCTCTCTGCAACAACGGTATGTTCAAACTTTGACAGGTGGTATTGCTTATGGCAGAAATGAAAGTATTTGTTATCAATCTTGATGAACAGGAAAAAGATACAGGCTGTGCGTGGTTTACACTTCCCTGCAACATAGAAGCATTAAAACAATCCATTGGTTTACCGCCGGACAGTGACCGTTATCTTATCAGTGATTATGATTTTCCTTTTGAAATCCTGCAAGATACAGACCTTGACTTGCTAAATAATGTCTGCCTTGCAATTTCAGAGAGTGAAATCCCACACGAAGATATACCTGCAATTCAAAGAGAATGGTTTTCAAACCTGCAAGAGCTGGAAGCCGGACTTTGCAATATTACATACCATCGGAACTGTTCAGATATGGAAGAAACATCAGAACATTTCCTGTGTGTGCATGGCAGATTTTATGAATACAATGAGTGAAAGGAAGTGACCGCTTATGATTGATGATATGCAAGTCTATATAGCCAATCTTGGCAAGTACAATGAGGGAGAACTGGTCGGGGACTGGTTCTCTTTTCCGTTGGACGAAGAAGTGATTGCAGAACGTATCGGCTTAAATGCAGAGTACGAAGAATACGCAATCCATGATACGGACAACTTCCCGATGGAGATTAGCGAATACATTTCCATCGAAGAACTGAACCGTATCTATGAGCAGTTGGAAGAATTACCGGATTACCTGCTGGACGACTTGGACAGTTTTATATCCTGCTATGGAAGTCTGGAAGAACTGGTGGAGCATAAGGACGACATCATTCTGTATTCCGGCTGTGAAACGATGACCGATTTAGCCTACTATCTGATTGATGAAGAACAGGTACTCGGAGAAATCCCGTCCTCTTTACAGAACTATATCGACTATGAAGCCTACGGGCGTGACCTCGATATAGAGGGGACATTTATTGCAACAAACGCTGGTATCTGTGAGGTACTGCGTTAAGGGCTGGCAGATCAGCACCGCCACTGGTGCTACTGTCAGCTTTTCTCTTGGGGGCAGTCTGGAAAATCCGGCTGTCCCTGTTGTTAGGAAAATGAAGAAAGGAGCATTTACAAGTGAAGAAAATCCGAAGTTATACAAGTATCTGGAACGTGGAAAAGGTTCTGTATGCCATCAATGATGTCAACCTGCCATTCCCTGTGACCTTTACCCAGATTACATGGTTTGTGCTAACGGAATTTATCATTATTTTGTTTGCAGATGTACCGCCACTTTCCATGATTGAGGGTGCGTTTTTGAAATATTTCGGGATTCCCGTTGCCCTCACATGGTTTATGTCACAGAAAACCTTTGACGGGAAAAAGCCATACAGTTACATCAAGACGATGGTTCTGTATGCCCTGCGTCCCAAAGTGACTTATGCCGGAAAAGCCGTGAACCTGCATAAGCAGAAATTTGAGGAAACTATCACGGCAGTAAGGAGTGTGACCTATGTTCCCAATTAAATATATCGACAATAACCTTGTCTGGAATAAGGACAATGAGGTGTTCGCCTACTATGAGCTGATACCGTACAATTATTCATTCTTATCCCCAGAACAGAAATACCTTGTGCATGACAGCTTCCGTCAGCTTATCGCACAGTCCCGTGAGGGAAAGATTCATGCGTTGCAGATTGCAACTGAAAGTTCAATCCGAAGCATACAGGAACAGTCAAAGAAGCTGGTCACTGGAAAGCTCCGTGAGGTAGCAATCCAAAAGATAGACGACCAGACCGAAGCCCTTGTATCCATGATAGGCGACAATCAAGTGGATTACCGTTTCTTTCTGGGATTCAAGCTTATGGTCACAGAGGACGAAGTCAATCTGAAGAACATCAAAAAATCGGTATTTCTGACATTCCGTGAGTTTTTGAATGAGGTAAGGCACACGCTGATGAACGACTTTGTTTCTATGAGCAATGATGAAATCAACCGTTATGTGAAGATGGAGAAATTACTGGAAAACAAAATCTCCCGTAGGTTCAAAATCCGCCGACTGGAAGCCAAAGACTTTGCGTATCTGATGGAACACCTCTACGGCAGGGACGGGATAGCCTATGAAGATTATGTGTATCCTCTGCCAAAAAGAAAATTAAAAAGAGAAACACTGATTAAGTATTATGACCTTATCCGTCCTACCCGTTGTGTGGTGGAAGAAAGCCAGCGATATTTGCGTCTGGAACATGAGGACAGCGAAAGCTATGTATCCTACTTTACGGTCAATGCCATTGTCGGGGAGCTGGACTTCCCATCATCGGAAATCTTTTATTTCCAGCAACAGCAGTTCACATTCCCTGTGGATACGTCTATGAATGTTGAGATTGTGGGGAATAAGAAAGCCTTAACCACTGTCCGTAACAAGAAAAAGGAATTAAAGGACTTGGATAATCACGCCTATCAAGCCGGAAATGAAACAAGTTCAAATGTGGTGGAAGCCTTAGACAGTGTCGATGAACTGGAAACAGATTTAGACCAGAGCAAGGAAAGTATGTATAAGTTAAGTTACGTCATACGGGTGTCTGCACCCGATCTTGACGAACTGAAACGCCGTTGTGATGAAGTCAAGGACTTTTACGATGATTTGAATGTGAAGCTGGTTCGCCCTGCCGGAGATATGATGGGACTGCATGGAGAGTTTCTTCCAGCCAGCAAACGTTATATCAATGATTATATCCAGTATGTGAAATCCGACTTTTTAGCCGGACTTGGTTTCGGTGCTACCCAGATGTTGGGAGAAAATACAGGAATCTATATCGGATATTCCGTGGATACAGGAAGAAATGTCTACCTGCAACCGTCCCTTGCCAGTCAAGGGGTAAAAGGTACGGTCACAAATGCGTTGGCTTCTGCCTTTGTGGGTTCGCTTGGTGGTGGAAAATCATTCTGTAATAATCTGCTGGTGTATTATTCCGTTCTGTTCGGTGGACAGGCAGTTATCCTAGACCCGAAAAGTGAGCGTGGAAACTGGAAAGAAACACTGCCGGAGATTGCAGAAGAAATCAACATTGTAAATCTTACCAGCGACAAGGAAAATGCAGGGCTTCTTGACCCGTTTGTAATTATGAAAGATAAAGAGGACGGAGCTACACTGGCAAAAGAAATTTTAACATTTTTAACAGGTATCTCAACCCGTGATGGAGACAAGTTCCCTGTGCTTATCAGTGCAATCAGCAAAGTATCAGAAAGTGAACAAAGAGGATTGCTAAATGTTATCACAGAATTACGGAAAGAAAATACGCCTATTTCAAACCACATTGCAAATCATATTGACAGTTTTACAAATTATGATTTTGCACACCTGCTCTTTTCAGACGGAACAGCGAAAAACACTATCAGTCTGGATAACCAGCTCAATATCATACAGGTTGCGGATTTGGTTCTGCCGGATAAAGATACTACTTTTGACGAATATACGACCATTGAATTATTATCGGTGGCAATGTTGATTGTAATATCTACCTTTGCCTTAGACTTTATACATTCAGACCGAAGCATTTTTAAGATTGTAGACCTTGATGAAGCATGGGCGTTCTTAAATGTGGCACAGGGCGAAACACTCTCAAATAAGCTGGTGCGTGCTGGTAGAGCCATGAACGCCGGAGTTTATTTCGTGACACAATCCTCTGGGGACGTATCGAAAGAAAGTCTGAAAAATAACATCGGTTTAAAGTTTGCGTTCCGCTCCACAGATACCAATGAAATCAAACAGACCTTAGAGTTTTTCGGACTGGACAGTGAGGACGAAAACAACCAGAAACGGTTGAGGGATTTGGAGAACGGACAATGCTTAATGCAGGATTTATACGGGCGTGTCGGCGTGGTACAGATACACCCTGTCTTTGTAGAACTGCTCCATGCCTTTGATACCAGACCGCCGATAAAAAGTGAGGTGGATTTGGAATGATGAAATCTGTCACAAAAGAAAAGGTATTCCATGTACTGAAACTTGTTCTGCTTTCCGTGACCGTCACACTGGTACTGCTGTCCCTGCTTGGAACGGTAGCTCATGCGTCTGGACTGGTCGATGATACGGTCAATGCAGACAACCTATATTCAAAGTATCCGCTTTCCAACTATCAGCTTGATTTCTATGTGGACAATAGCTGGTCATGGCTTCCTTGGAACTGGCTGGACGGCATTGGGAAATCGGTGCAGTACGGGCTTTACTGTATCACAAATTTTGTCTGGACAATCAGCCTGTATCTTAGCAATGCCACAGGATATGTGGTGCAACAGGCGTATAAGCTGGACTTTATCAATGACATGGCAGACAGTATCGGGAAAAGTATCCAGACACTTGCCGGAGTGACCGAAAACGGATTTTCCAGCAGTGGATTCTATGTGGGATTCCTGCTCATTATCATTCTGATTGTAGGTGTTTATACCGCCTATACAGGGCTTCTCAAACGGGAAACAAGTAAGGCACTTCACGCTGTTATCAACTTTGTGGTGGTGTTCATTGTGTCTGCGTCCTTTATTGCTTATGCTCCCAACTATATCCAGAAAATCAATGATTTCAGTTCGGACATCAGCACCGCTTCTCTGGACTTGGGGACAAAAATCATGCTCCCCGATTCACAAAGCAAAGGGAAAGACAGCGTAGACCTTATCCGTGACAGCCTGTTTTCGATACAGGTAGAAAAACCGTGGCTGTTATTGCAGTTCGGGAACAGTGATACCGAAGAAATCGGGGCTGACCGTGTGGAAGCTCTGGTATCTGCCAGTCCGTCAGACGAAGATGGAGAAACAAGGGAAAATGTTGTCAAAACAGAGATTGAAGATAACGACAATGACAACCTTACCATTCCACAGGTCGTCAACCGTCTGGGTATGGTGTTCTTCCTGCTCATTTTCAATCTCGGTATCACAATCTTTATCTTCCTGCTTACCGGCATGATGTTATTTTCCCAGATACTATTTATCATATATGCCATGTTTTTACCTGTCAGTTTTTTACTGTCCATGATACCGACCTATGAGAACATGGCGAAACAGGCAGTTGTCCGTGTGTTCAACGCCATTATGACAAGAGCCGGAATTACGCTGATTGTGACCGTGGCATTTTCGATTTCCAGTATGTTCTACAACATTTCCACGGACTATCCGTTCTTCATGGTGGCGTTTTTGCAGATAATCTGTTTTGCAGGAATCTATATGAAGCTCGGAGAACTAATGAGTATGTTCAGCCTTAATGCCAATGACAGCCAGCAGATAGGTCGCCGGATATTCCGTAGACCGATGGTGTTCATGCGACACAGGGCAAGACGTATGGAACGCCGACTTGCAAGGGCTGTCGGTGCTGGAAGTGTTGCAGGTACGGTGGCAGGTGCAAGTATTGCCAGAGCCGGAAAGCCAGCAACGAACCAACCGCCAAAGAAACGGGAAAATACCTCTGCCAGCATGGGAAGCCGTATTGGTTCTGCGGTAGGTGCTGTAATGGATACGAAAAATAAAGTCCGTGACAGTGCTTCTTCTCTGAAAGAAAATGTGAAAGACCTGCCGACACAGGCTGGTTATGCCGTCCATTCTGCCAAACAGAAAGCAAAGGATAATGTATCAGACTTTAAGCGTGGCGTTGTGGAAGAACGGGAAAACCGACAGGAACAGCGTACACAGAAACGCAACCTGCACAGGGAAAATATCTCACAGAAAAAGCAGGAATTACAGAAAGCACAGGAAGCAAGACAGACAGTTCATGCGAATGGATCAGCGACAGCCGGAGCTACCAGAAGCCATGAACGCCCTGTTGCCACACCTGTTCCAAAACCTGCACAGACCGATACAGTCACAAAGCCGGATATAAAACGTCCTGCTACTTCTCCTGTGATAAAAAATGCAGAAGTCAAGGCTGGAAAAGAAACTGTCCGAACCAATATCAGACAGGAACAGCAGGTCAAATCGGTTGCCAGAAAGAACCAGACAAACGTAGCGGAATCCAGAAGTAATCGAAAGAAAACAACCGTACAGAAACAGGTCAACCAAAAACAAAATCGTAAATCTGTTACGAAACAATCAGAGAAAGGACGGAAGAAATGAGATTAAAGCGTATCCTTATCATAGGTACGATATTTCCTGTCCTTTTCTCCATTGTCCTCTTTTTCGGGATATTGATTTCCGGCGAAGATGACGACAGTTCAAACAGCTATTCGCCTGTCTATTCTGGCATGAACCTGTCAGCCGATGTCCTCAAACATCAGCCAATGGTAGAAAAATACGCCAGAGAAAACGGTATCTCGGAGTATGTGAACGTCCTGCTTGCCATCATACAGGTAGAAAGTGGCGGTACGGCTACTGATGTCATGCAGTCCAGCGAAAGTCTGGGACTACCGCCAAACTCATTAAGTACAGAAGAATCCATTAAGCAGGGGTGTAAATATTTTGCGTCCCTGCTTTCTTCCTGTAAAGCCAAAGGCATGACGGACATTAACGTGGTCATTCAATCTTATAACTATGGTGGTGGCTATGCAGACTATGTGGCGAAGAATGGGAAAAAGCACAGCTTCAACCTTGCAGAGAATTTCGCAAAGAATAAATCCGGCGGTACAAAAGTGACCTATACAAATCCGATAGCTGTCAGTAAAAATGGTGGCTGGCGTTATAACTACGGAAATATGTTTTATGTGGAGCTGGTCAACCAATATCTGACTGTAAAGCAGTTCAGCAACGCAACCGTACAGGCGGTTATGAATGAAGCATTGAAGTATCAAGGCTGGAAATATGTCTATGGTGGCAGTAACCCGAACACCTCTTTTGACTGTTCTGGTCTTACCCAGTGGTGCTACGGAAAAGCCGGAATCAGTCTGCCACGAACTGCACAGGCACAGTATGACGCAACCCAGCATATCCCATTGTCACAGGCACAGGCTGGCGATTTGGTCTTTTTCCATTCCACTTATAATACCAGCGACTATGTAACCCATGTAGGAATCTATGTGGGAAACAATCAGATGTATCATGCCGGAAATCCAATCGGCTATACCGATTTGACCTCTGACTACTGGCAACAGCACATCATTTGTGCCGGAAGAATCAAACAATAGAAAGGACTTGAAATATGTTTAAGAAGAAAGAAAAAACAGAGAAAGCACCTAAGAATAAGAAAGTGCATACCATGAAAGTCGGGACACATAAAAAATCTGTCCTGTTGTTGTGGGCGGTGCTTCTGGCAAGCACCAGCTTTGGTGTGTATAAGAACTTTACCGCCATTGACACCCACACGGTACATGAAAAAGAAATCATTCAGCTAAGATTGAACGATACCAACGGTATTGAGAATTTCGTCAAGAACTTTGCGAAAGCCTACTACTCATGGGATACCAGCAAGGAAGCCATTGAAGCAAGGACAACAGAAATCAGTAAATACCTTACCAAAGAATTACAGGACTTGAACGCTGATACCATCAGAACGGACATACCAACCAGTGTTACGGTTACAAATGTGCTGGTCTGGAATGTGGAACAGTCTGGAATGAACGATTTTACCGTTGCCTACGAAGTAGATCAGCAGGTAAAAGAGGGAGAACAGACACAGGCAGTCACAGAAAACTACACCGTGACCGTTCATGTGGATAAGGACGGTGCAATGGTCATTACCCAGAATCCAACCCTTGCTCCGGCGGTACAGAAATCAAAGTATGATCCGAAAGTACAGCAAGCA
>SKES01001839.1_pt1 | contig 11260 bp, 6 predicted proteins | sample 4826851 | NCBI WGS metagenome assembly SKES01 (sample SAMN11008803, study PRJNA524170) | human gut metagenome | biome: Human fecal sample; material: Feces; isolation source: fecal sample from pouch patient p52 | host: Homo sapiens | place: Israel: Tel-Aviv | collected 2016-09-04 | reverse complement strand
GGACATCTGTTTTTTTTGTGTCATAATAACGGTAACCGACCATCACACCTTCCCTGTACTCCACACGGTCTTTCTTTCCAAATGTTCCGATCGTATGTGCCGGACACTGCGACGCATCACGGATAAATGTTTCTGACAGCTTTCCGGATGGATTTACTTTTCCAGACAAGATCTCTGCCAGGGCTGTTCCCCCTTCCATACCGGCATAGTAGCTCCAGAGGATTGCTTTTGCCTTTTCTGCCCACGGCATCTCAACCGGTGCACCTGCATACATGCAGACCACCGTATCCGGCACGGCCTTTAGCAGAGCATCGATTACTTCATCCTGCCCGTATGGCAGTTTCATGTTCACGCGGTCAAGTCCCTCCACATCAAAATCGTGGTTCAGTCCGCCCACAAAAATAACAATGTCACTTGCTTTTGCCAGCGCAACTGCTTCCGCTAAGGCTTCCTGCTGTTTTTCATCCAGTGTTCTTCCACTTACAGTGCTTTCCTTTTCGGTATTCTCTGCAGTCTCCGTGCTCGCCGCCTGCCAGTTGATCTCAGATGTCTCTTTCTTATCCGGAATCACATAGCCCGGTGCGTAAGAAACTTTCACATTTCCACCAAGTAACTTTTTGATTCCCATAAGCGGTGAAATCTCATACAGTGCCTTGATTTCTGCACTTCCTCCTCCGTTTGAATGGATTGCAGCGGCATTTACACCGATCACGGCAACCTTACAGCCGGATTCTGCCTGAAGCGGCAATACCTGATCTTCATTTTTCAGTAAAATCATGGACTCGCGCGCCACATCGAGCACTGCCCTGCGGTGTTCCTCCGTATTGTATGCGCCTGTCTTACGATGTTTTCTCTCCGGTCCGATCATTTTTAAGCGCAGCATCATGCGAAGGATATTGCGCACTTTCTCATCCACCAGCGATTCTTCGATTTCTCCATCCTTCACTGCTTTTAACAGAGGATCTGCCATGTACTGTTCGTCGAACTGATACTTGACATCCATCTCAAGATCCAGCCCGGACTCTGCCGCCAGTTTCGTATCATGCACAGCACCCCAGTCGGAGATTACCACGCCGTCAAATGCCCAGTCTTTCCGCAGTTTTTCATTGAGCAGGGATTTACTCATACAGCAGTGCTCACCGTTTAACAGATTATAGGCTCCCATCAGAGCAAGGGTGTGTCCCTTTTCTACCGCCGCTTGAAATCCCGGAAAATAAATTTCTTCCAGTGCCGTCTCATCGATGATTGTATCCACCCAGAGTCTTTCAGTTTCCTGTGAGTTTGCCGCAAAATGCTTCACGCATGCCGCAACATCGTTTTCCTGGATTCCCTCGATCATCGGTACAACCAGTTCTTCGATGAGTCCTGGATCTTCGCTCATATATTCAAAATTCCTGCCACAGAGCGGACTCCGTTTGATGTTGATGCCCGGAGCTAAGATCACATCTTTGCCCCTGCCTCTTGCCTCCTCACCCAGCACTTTTCCGGCTTTCTTTGCCAGATCACGGTTCCAGGTGGATGCAATGGCGCTGTTGCACGGAAGATAAGTCACATAATCTTCCGTCGTCCCGACACTCCGCCATTCATTGTCCGCAAATTCTGCGCGCACTCCCATCGGTCCATCCGACATATAGAGCGGTGGGATGGAAAGCCGCTCCACTCCTTCGGTGCGGAATAAACCCGCACCGTGGATCATACCGATCTTTTCTTCTAAAGTCAGCTCTTTTAAAATTTCTTCAATGTATGTTTCCTGCATTAAAATACAACCTCAGCCTTGCCGTCCCCGTGAAACTCTACGATGACATTTTCTCCATTCTGTGTATAGGATGCACCGTTTACCTGCTTTGGAGCACCGACATTCATCAATGCCACTTTGGATGCCTTTTTGCTCTCCACTGTGATTTCATAGGAAGTTCCATTCTTTACAACGTCTGCAGATGCTTCTTTTTCATTTTCTGTTCCATAGACAACAGTCTCCGCTTTAATGCCATCCTTCAATGCATAAGCACGGAATGTCACTCCGTCCGCATAATCATAAACCGCATTGTCATTTCTTGCACCCATAGCCACGATGCTGCCCTCTTTGACATAGAGAGGAATGCTTAAATAACCATGTTTTTCTGTATACCATTTACCGCCCTCTTTGACTTCTCCGGTCAGTAAGGATGTCCAGGTTCCCTCCGGCAGATAGTACTCTGCGATGCTGTCATCACGGAAGATTGGTGCAGCCAGTAAGGAATCACCTAACATATACTGGGTTGCCAGGTAAGCACAGTTCTTGTCCTCGGTAAATTCAAGCACCATGCTCCGCATCATCGGGATACCGGTCTTTGATGTCTCGATCGCATTGCGGTACAGATACGGCATTAAGGATGCCTTAAGCTGTGCGAAATAACGTACCACATCTACTGCTTCCTCATCATATGCCCACGGCACACGGTAAGAAGTAGATCCGTGCAGTCTTGAATGGGAAGAAAGCAGTCCGAATGCACACCATCTCTTATAGACGTCCGGTGTGGATGTACTCTCAAATCCTCCGATATCATGGCTCCAGTATCCAAAACCGGAACTTGTCAGTGACAGGCCTCCGCGAAGGCTCTCCTCCATGGATTCATAATCAGACCAGCAGTCACCGCCCCAGTGAACCGGGAACTTCTGTCCGCCTGCAGTTGCAGAACGTGCAAAAAGAACAGCCTCTTTTTCACCTTTTTTCTTCTTTAATACGTTAAATACCACCTTATTGTAAAGGTATGTATAGTAGTTGTGCATCTTGACCGGATCAGAACCGTCGTAATATACCGCATCTGTCGGGATTCTCTCACCAAAGTCGGTCTTGAAGCAGTCAACACCCATATCGAGCAGTGCCTCTAACTTTTTGCTGTACCACTCGCAGGCTGCAGGGTTAGTAAAGTCCACAATGGCAAGTCCCGGCTGCCACATATCCCACTGCCATACATCGCCATTTGGACGTTTTAAGAAGTAACCGCCCTCGACACCCTCTTTGAACATGGAGGACTCCTGTCCCACATAGCTGTTGATCCAGACACAGATCTTTAATCCTTTTGCTTTCAGACGTTTTAACATGCCCTCCGGGTCCGGGAATACTCTTGAATCCCAGGTAAAATCACACCAGTTGAAATCTTTCATCCAGAAGCAGTCAAAATGGAATACGGATAACGGGATCTTGCGGTCAAACATTCCATCGACAAAACTGTTGACTGTCTTTTCATCATAGTTTGTCGTAAAGGATGTGGACAGCCAGAGACCGAATGTCCACGGTGCCGGAAGTGACGGTTTTCCGGTAATGTCTGTATAGCGCATCAGCACTTCTTTCATCGTCGGCCCGTTGATCAGGAAATAGTCAAGGTTTTCACCCGGTACGGAAAATTCAACCTTGGTTACCATCTCTGTTGCAACTTCAAAGGACACGCGCTCCGGATGGTTTACAAACACACCGTATCCTTTATTGGAAATATAAAACGGGATATTTTTATAAGACTGCTCTGTGGAAGTACCGCCGTCCTCGTTCCAGATATCCACGCTCTGTCCATTTTTTACAAACGCAGAAAAACGCTCGCCAAGTCCATAGATCAGCTCGCCAACGGAAAGTGATAACTGCTCTCTCATATAAGCATCTTCCGGTCCTTTATCATAGGCAAAACCTTTCCAGTCGGTCTTCATGTATGCAAGATCTCTCCATCCGCTTGCAGTGATTTTCTCCTCACCGCGGTAAAATGTGAGTGCTCCGTTCTCTTTCTGCACTTCCAGACGCAGTGTACCGCTTGAAATGACCAGCTTGTCCTCCGTATCTTCTGCCTTTAAATGTCCGCTCTCCGCAGGTGCGATCTCAAATGACGGTGCCTTTTTCTGCACGCCCATGTGATGATAAGTCTGAACCCTGAGCACTTCCTCATACGGTGCTGAAATCACGATCGTGAGGTTGATTCCGCCAAGGGTATCGCCGCGCTGTGTGATCTTGCTTGTCGGCGCACAGATCGTCACCTGATCTTTCTCGATTTTTGAAAAATATACTTCTGCCGGAGAAAAGCACTCGCAGCGCTCTTTCTGCAGCCAGCATCCATTACTGAATTTCATATGATAATCCTCCCTGTTTTCCGGAGAAAAATGCATGCTATGTTTTTTATAGCATTTGCCTCTTGCAGGCGCAGAGGATTTTCCTCCCTGTAATTATCTCATTTTGTCTCATCTTACTATACCCACCCTGCAAAAAATACCCTCTAAATTGTACATAAAACACTCGATAAATTTGACAAACAAAACGTTCGCATTTATACTTACGTTTAGTATTTTTATCATTGGAACAGGAAGGTTATTTTTATGTATCGCGTTTTAATTGCAGATGATGAATCCATTATCCGGGAAGGTATCAAATGTCTGTTCGACTGGGAATCTCTCGGCTATACGATCGCCGGAGAAGCTGCAAACGGTGAGACCGCCTATCAGCAGATTCTTGCCTTACAGCCGGATATCGTTCTCTTAGACATCCGCATGCCGGGAATGTCAGGGCTTGACGTTATCCGGGAGGCAAGAGCACAGGGTTTTACCGGAAAAGTCATTATCTTAAGCGGTTACTCTGATTTCAAATATGCGCAGGAAGCCATCCGTTACGGAGTGCAGTATTATCTGACAAAGCCGATCGACGAGGATGAACTTGAGGAGATTCTTCGTTCGATCAAAGAAAACTTAGACAAGGATGCTGCAACTGCAAATACCCGGGAACATTACCGTGAAAAGGCAAGAGAGACCATCATCCGCGATCTTTTAACGAATGATATCGATCTTTCCCACATAAATACAACAGATCTCCATCTGACAGCAGACACCTATCAGGTTGTGATCTATGAGAAATACAGTCACAATACTGCAGATGCCTCCTATCGTTTTTCGGATCTTCTGCGCGTGACGAATCAGGATAATAACTCCTACGATAACATTACGCTGCAGTATCATGAGGTTATTTTGCTGAAAGGCACTTTTGCCATTCAAAAGTTTAACGATTTTCTGGAGCGTTACCAGAGAGAACGGCGTCCACAGGAGAATTCTCCTCTTGACAGTCTCTTTATTACATATGGTGCGCGTGTGTCAGACCTGTCGGAAGTCTATATTTCCTATATTCAGGCGAAACAGCTCTTAGAACGCCGTTTCTTCTGCGAGCAGGAACAGCACACGATCGGTTATGCCGAACTGCCGGACCCGGACAGTTTAAAATCCATCTTAAACGACGCTTTTTTAAACCGTTACGCTACCAGCCTGTTTGAATATCTTCAGGCATTCAACCGCAATATGTTAGCGGAGACTTTGACACAGCTTACCAATGAACTTTACCATGCTGCAGATTCGATTGATTCCATACGGCTTTTCCTGACAGACCTTTATCTGCAGATCAAGGAACAGGCAAACCGGCTTTACAATGGTGCAAATATCCCGTTTCCGAGCAATGCGGATATCATCCGTCTGATCGAAGAAAAATATTATCTCTACGAGATCATCCTGTACTTCACGGAACAGTTTGAGATGATCATGTCCTCGATCGGTAACTCTTCCCGTGAAAGCGTGCTGGATGATATTCTGCACTACATCAACCACAACTATGCAAGCAATATCACATTAGAAAATATTGCACCGCTGTTTGGTTACAACAGCTCCTATCTCGGAAAGATTTTCCGCAAAAAGATGGGTGAAAACTTCAACTCATACGTCGACCATGTCCGCATCAAACACTCGATGGAGCTTCTCTGTTCCTCAGAGTTAAAAGTTTATGCGATCGCAGAAAAAGTCGGTTACCGGAATGTCGATTATTTCCATATCAAGTTCAAAAAATACGTTGGAAAAAGCCCGGCAGAATACCGGAAAGAACATAAAAATGAATAAACTTTCATAAAAACTGCCGCCTCCGGGTGAATATATGTACCCTTTTCTCTGTAAGTTCAGAAAAAGGGGGACATATCACCGTGAGGCGGCAGTTTTTATTTATAAGATCCGGGTGTCAAATGGTGTTTTCCGGTTTTTCGATTGGCAAATGGCACCGCAGTGCCTGTCATTTTAAGAAATCATACTGTGACATATAAAGTTTGTAATACTCACCCTTCTGTTCCATCAGTGCGTCATGATTTCCACGCTCTAAAATATCGCCTTTGTCTACATATAAGATGCAGTCGGCATTTTTGATCGTAGAAAGTCTGTGTGCAATGATAAAAGAAGTCCGTCCCTTCAAAAGTTCGTTCAATCCTTTCTGCAAAAGCAGTTCCGTCTCGGTATCAATGCTCGAAGTCGCCTCATCTAAGATCAGGATCTTCGGATCTGCAAGCAGTGCCCTTGCAAAGGAAATAAGCTGCCGCTGTCCGGCGGATAGCCTGCTTCCTCTCTCATTGACTTGTGTCTTATATCCGTTTTCCATTTCCATAATAAAATCATGGGCGCAGACTGTTTTTGCGGCACGGATGACTTCCTCGTCCGTCGCACTGCGGTTGCCATAGCGGATATTATCCATGATCGTCCCCGCAAAAATAAAGCTGTCCTGCATCATGATTCCCATCTGGGTGCGCAGTGAATGAAGTGTCACCTTCGAGATATCAATGCCATCGATCGTGATTTTCCCGGAATCCACATTGTAAAAACGGCTGATGAGATTTACGATCGTGGATTTTCCTGCCCCGGTCGGGCCGACGATCGCATACGTTTCACCCGGTTTTGCCGTAAAATTGATATCCTCCAAAATCTTCTGCCCCGGCTCATAACCAAAGGACACATGGGAAAACTTCACTTCTCCTGCCACCTCCGGCATCGGGATTGCATCCGGCTCATCCCTGACACCCACCGGCTCATCGATCGTCTCAAAAATCCTCTCAAGATAAGAGATTGCTGTCAAAAGAGAATTGTAAAATCCGGCAAGTGTGTTGATTGGTGCCCAGAAACGCCCAATGTACGCGGTAAATGCGATCAGAACACCGACGGTCAGTGTCATATCCGGTGCTAAAATCCAACGGACACCCAGCACATAGATCAGTGCCGTCGTAAATGTCGAAATAATATCCACGCTCGGTCCCATCGTAAAGTTAAACATTACCGCACGCATCCAGGATTTCCGGTAATTTTTACTTAGGTTATTAAAGATTCCGGTATTCTCATTTTCCCTTACAAAAGACTGCGTCACACGGATTCCATTGATGCTTTCCGCAATATAAGCATTCAGGTTTGACTGTTTATTGCTCTGGATCTGCCATGCCCTGCGCTGTTTTTTCTTGATTAAGATAATCACAAATGCAAGAACCGGCAATCCGCACAGACAGATCAGCGTCAGCCGGACATCGAGTGCAAACATAAACATCAGAATAAAGATCAGGTTGCACAGATCTGTGAATGTGTTGACAATACCATTGCTCAAAAGATCACTTAGGCTGTTCACATAATTGACCACGCGCACCTGTATCTTTCCGTGTGGTCTGTCATCATAATAGGAAAACGGGAGTTCCTGCAGATGACAGAAAATATCGTAACGGATATCATGCACAATGTCCTGTCCGATCACACTCATGGTCTTGATCTTGATCCGCAGGGAAAGACCAGAATAAAGTGCGATCAGCAACGTTGCAGCGCTGTAAAAGATAATGGAGCTCATATCTTTTTCCGGGATGCTGTGATCCATCACATTCTGAAAAAAGATCGGGATTGCCATGGTAAGCGCCGATGAAGAAAGCATTAAAAGTATAACGCCTGCCATCTTCTTTTTGTATGGGGCAATATAGCCTGCCAGACGTTTGAGCTGGTTTACATCAAAGCTGTCCTCTAATATTTCATCCATATCATATCTGTTTCTTGCCATCTCATTTTTCCCCCTTTCCGCTTAAAATCTCCTGTGGGATCTCACCATACTGGTTATGGAAAGCTGTCGCATAATAACCGCCTGCTGCCACCAATTCCTCATGGGTTCCCTGTTCAATGATACGTCCGTTATCCATGACAAGGATCAGATCTGCATCTTTGATGGAAGAAATACGGTATGCTATGACAAAGATTGTGCATTTGTTATCCAGTTTTTTCAACTGGCTCTGGATATAACTCTCCGTCTCCATATCCACCGCTGACGTCGTATCATCCAGGATCAGAATTGACGGATCTTTTAACAACGCCCTTGCAAGCGAAATACGCTGTTTCTGTCCGCCGGAAAGTCCGACACCACGCTCACCTACAATTGTTTCGTAACCATCCGGAAGTGCCCCGATAAAATGATTGGCATCCGCCATGATCGCAGCCTGTTTTACCTCATCAAAGGAGCAGGATGGCCTTCCGTATGCAATATTCCCTTCGATCGTGTCCGAAAAAAGGAATACATCCTGCATTGCCATACCGATATTATCCCGCAGGTTATAAAGATCCATGTCGCGGACATTCACACCATCCACAAGTACCTCTCCCGAAGTCGTGTCATAAAACCGGCAGAGCAGATTCATGATCGTTGATTTTCCGGCTCCGGTAGAACCGATAATACCGACGGTCTGCCCCGGTTTTACCTTAAAATTGACATCCATGACAATGTCTTCATCATCTGCACGGTAAGATACATTTTTAAACTCGATCTCACCTTTCAAATGCTTCTTTACCACTCCGGATACCGGTGTTTTTACATGCGGTTCCTCACTGTAGGTCGCATAGATTTTCTCCACGGAAGTTGTGAAATTGCTGATATCATTGACCAGCCATCCTGCCTGACGCAGCGGGTTGTTTAACATCCATAAATATCCGTTTACGGTAACAAGCTGCCCTAACGTGATTTCTCCCTGAATCACCATATAGCCGCCATATAGGATCAGAATGATCGTCAGTGCATACGAAAGCACCTCAAATACCGGCACATATTTCATCCAGATCTTTGACGCATCAATCTGTGCCGCACGGAATTTATCATTTTCCTTATTAAATTTTTCAATCTCAAAATCCTCTTTTGCAAATGCTTTTACCACGCGGTTTCCACTGACATTTTCCTGCACAAACGCATTGAGTGAAGAAAAACAGTCACGGTTGCGCTTGAATGCCGGACGTACCTCTTTTGTCTGACGATAAGTTGCAAATGCAGTAAACGGCAGTACCACAAGCATGGCAAGTGCCAGTTTTGTATTGACGGTAAAGATCATAAGCAGCGCAAACACAAACATCAGCACACTCTGATAAACCATGTAGACCACATACGCCACAAAATGACGGATCGCATCCATATCTCCGGTCTGCCGGCTCATCAGATCCCCGGTACGCTTCTTGTTATAAAATGCAAAATCCTCTTCCAAAAGTTTTCGGTAAACCTTATCCCTCATATCGTACAAAACACCCTGCGACGCTGTCTCAAATGCTACCTGAAACAGAAAACGTAAGATCCCCATCACGACCGTAACGCCGATCAGACAGCCGATAAACGGCATCAGCTTATCATATCTGCCCCCGCTTATGACCTGATCCACGATCTGCCCGGATATGTACGGATTGACCACCGATAACACAGATACCGCTGTGGTCAGCAAAATACCAATTATCATCAGTCCCCGGTACTTTTTCAGAAATGAAAAGAACCATTTCATTGGTGTCATAATAACCCTCCTACTCCCTTTTTGTTTTTCTTTCGGATTTTCAGTATAGTACTTCTGGGGTAAAAAGGAATGTACTATCTTGCACCGTTCATGTTATTTTTTGCAACGGAAGGGATGGTTTCTGGTGGAGAATATGTTATACTGTGATGTGGATCACAAAAAGTGTATTTAGACTTTGAAACTGGAAATTTGCGCGAAGCTGGTTTTCATTTTGTTCCATTGTCCGAAAATAAGAAAAACTAAGTATGCCTGCTTTATGCTCTTTCAAAGTGACGTGTACGTCTTAAACGTGCCCTCCATGGCACGTTAAGACTTGCGCTGCCATCCGTGGCAGCACAACACTGTGTATTTACAGGCATACTAAGATTTTCTAATTTTCTCCCAAGTCACAAAAAGATCTCCAGCTTCGCGCAAATTCCCATATTTCACATTTTGACACACTTTTTATGATCCACATCGCATTGTATTTTAAATATAGACAATAAGTTTTTATCGGCGATAAAATGAAGAAATGGAGACCTTACTATGTGCTGTGACAACCGGGAACAACTGCTTGACCAACTGAATCCAACTTTTCTATTTACCTGGAAAGGCACACGTTTGAAAGATGAAGCACGCTATCACAGCCACGATTTTATCGAGATGGCATTTATTTTGTCCGGCCACGGCAAATACAAGATTGCGGACAGGCTCTATGATGTGTCCGAAGGAGATATCATTATTTTAAATCCGGGGCAGAAGCATCAGGCACTCTGCACGGATCCTGCCAATCCGACCACGGAGTTTTTTGTCGGTTTATGTGATGTCCGTTTTCCGGATTTCCCGGAAAATTATCTGCCGCTGCATTTAAAAGACCCAGCCGCTGATCCTGCAGAGCAGTCTCCGATTTTACATACTTCCGGTGAATTACGGCAAAAACTTTTTAAGATCTGTACTGCCATGAGTGCTGAAAATGATATCTGCCGCTGCGGGCGTTATATCATGTTAAAAAGTTACCTGATGCAGATGTTAATACTGCTGCTTCGGGAACAGAGTGAACCGGTAAAAATCAATACCGGCTGCTCTTTTGAATCTACCAGCAAAAAATATGTAGTTGACCAGATCGTAAATTATTTTGAGGATCATTACAGTGAAAAGATTTCTTTAGATCAGATTGCAGAAAATATGTACTTAAGTCCTTTTTATATCTCACGTATTTTTAAAAGTGAGACAGGCGATACACCGATCCGCCACCTGATCAATATCCGCCTTGAAAAAGCAAAAGAATTGTTGGAAAACGGCTTTGACGGCAGCATCCCAAACCGTTTTTTAAACAGCTTGCTGAAATGATAGACATCATCATAGCCGACTTCGGCTGCAACTTCCTGATCAATATCCGCCTTGAAAAAGCAATAGAATTGTTGGAAAACGGCTTTGACGGCAGCATCCAGGAAGTTGCAGCCGAAGTCGGCTATGATGATGTCTATCATTTCAGCAAGCTGTTTAAAAAACGGTTTGGGATGCCGCCGTCAAAGATCCGTAAATTATTATGATTCATTTAAAAATTTTTTCCAGAAATCTTTCGAGCCTGCGAATTCCAGTTCCTTGCCATTCTGGAATCTTTTACTGATAATGCCATCCTCTCCAAAACTTGGTGTGTATGTCAGATTTTTATATATTCA
>SKES01001833.1_pt1 | contig 11329 bp, 5 predicted proteins | sample 4826851 | NCBI WGS metagenome assembly SKES01 (sample SAMN11008803, study PRJNA524170) | human gut metagenome | biome: Human fecal sample; material: Feces; isolation source: fecal sample from pouch patient p52 | host: Homo sapiens | place: Israel: Tel-Aviv | collected 2016-09-04 | reverse complement strand
GGCGTAGCTTAGATAGTATTATAGATCAGTATATCAGTGTGGTCAAACCTATGTATCATCAGTTTATTGAGGCAACCAAACGCTATGCGGATGTGGTGTTTCCTGAAGGTGTTTGATATACTGTTGCTTTATATGTACCTTTTTGACCAATCTGTACATCTGTATTTGTACTTGAAACAACTACATTATCAACGTCTGCTCTTACAAAATCAGCTGTAACTGCAATAGCACTTTCTTCACCTGTAACTGTGTATGTATATTTTCCATCTACTGCTGTAACTGCTGTTCCGTTTACCTTTACAGCTGATAGTTTCTTTCCTGCAGGAACTGTCGGTGTAATAGTAATTACATCGTCTTTTACAACTTGTGCTTTATCTACAGTTACGTCTGTTGCTGTAACATTAATCGGTGTTACATATGACGGATCATTGATGTAAAGATTATCAATTTGCATATTTGCGTTTGCTGTATTTGAATGATAATCCATAGCAACAACACCTGCTACGGTGTTATCTCTAAAGTCAACAGTCTTATCATATAGTGCTGTTTCCTTTGTATAGTTGTTATTTGCCTTATAGTCATATACCTTAATAGCAACTTTCTTTGTTTTATTATTTACAACTGCGTCAACGTGATACCATTTAGTAATAATATCTGTACCTGTAATTTCATCAACAACATCTGCACCACTATAAATTTTTATAACAGCACTACCCTCAGCACCGATTGTAAAAATTCTACCTGCTGCATTGTTGTTTCTATCATTAGTTCCAGGTTGTGTACCTCTTACACTTACCCATGCATTTCTTGTTGGTATAGAAATATCAAATGATGTAGCAACCGCCTCACCTTTTGCAGGAAAAGCCACAGTATATGGATTGTATCCAGCTCCTGAGCTACCGTTCCCGGTTTTCAAATTCTGAACTTTTGTTGTGTTACCGTTAACACCATCTGCGATACTTACCGTTACTCTGCTGTAATCAACAAAGCTGTTTGCAGCACCTTCTGTATCATATGTGTTTATTCCGTCAGCATATGGAAGAACAGCTTCATCTTTTGAAGTAACTGCAAGATTTGTAACATTAGCGTCTGTAACTGTTACTTCTGTAGTTTCTGTATCGCCAACTTTAATTGTATAAATATCCTTACCGCTGGCAGCTACAGCTGATACTGTATATGTACCGGCTTTAACACCTGTAAACGTTACAGTTGTATCTTCGATTTTACCTGTAATTGTATTTTCAGCTTCTGCTTTATCTGTAAGAGTTACAGATTTAACACCTGCGTCTACAGTACCTGATACTGCATAAGTAGGAACAGGTGTAGCTGTCGGAGCCGGTGTATCTGTCGGAGCAGCTGTTTCTGCCGGAGCTTCTGTCGGCTCAGCTGTCGGAGCAACTGTTTCTGCCGGAGCTTCTGTCGGTTCAGCTGTCGGAGCCGGTTTAGCTGTAGCTTGAGCGGCACCGTTCTTTATTGTATAAGCACTTGCAAGCGGTGTCATAGTCTTTAGACTATCCCAAACCATTATCTTATCATTTGTTGTGAATGCATCTAAATCTGTTGCAGGAACTGTATAAGCTGTACCTGCTGTTAGAGCAACATTAACAACTTTCTTAACTGAATCCAATGTATTATCAGTTCTGTATGATGCTTGAACAAGAACTGCATTTGTATCCTTATCCGATGTCAATGTAACTGTATTTGCCGTTTCATCAACGCTCATTGTAACCTTTGCAGGTATCGGAGCAGGTGTCGGAGCTGCTGTTTCAGTTGGAAGATACTTAGCATCAAGTGTATCTGTAATCTTATATGCAACTACATTATCAATCAAGGCTTTTGAATAAGCTGTACCACTGTCTGACTTTGTATTTTCAACTGCGAAGCTTGGAAGATGAGTTACTTGAGCTGATGTTGAACCGGAACCAACCTTAGTACCCTTAACTGCAGGGCTAAGTTTACCTTCACCATCTTTATATTTACCGTCAATAAATACTCTGTATGTACCTTCTGATACTGCAACAACTACAGTGTGCCAACCTTCTGTTACCTGAATACCGATTGGTGTATCACCGTTTGTATATCCGCTTGCATCTTCGGTTGTAATAACTGCAAGTATATCTCTTGCACAACCGTTACCATCAATATTTGTTGTGTTGTCAATCAAGAACAATCTTGGAAGACCACCTTCATCAGTACCCTTTGCGGCTGAAAGATATGTTGTAAATCCCATAATTGCAGTTTCGCCTGATGAAATTTCTTTTGTATCATCAAGAGTTACAACCGGTCCTCTACCATTTGTTGAAAATTGGTTTGCAGCAAGTTTTAGTGCATTATCACCTACAGCAACCTTTGCGATTGCAGCATATGTCTTTGTATCAGCAGTGTCTTTTCTTGAACCAACCTTAACTTTCATACCATCAACAACTGTTTTTGCATCTTGATCTTCTGTTTCGATTGATGCAACAGTTCCTACAGTAGCATTGTTAAAGTCAGCTGTATAAGCATCTGTTACTGATGCCGGGGCTGCAAGAGTTTGTGCTGAACCGGATACCGTTTCAGGTTCAGGAATTGGTGTAGCTGCTGCTACGACGCCTCTCAAACCATCTGTTGTAAGTGTTTCTGCCTCACCCGAATAAATTTTGATGTTATCAAGGCATACTTCACCAGGTCCTGTAACACTGTCATCACCACGACCGGCTGTTACATAAATAGTATCAAGTTTTGTTGCACTGTTGATATAATCAACACCATCAACTATTTTATTATTATTTACATCTATTACTGTTACTTTAGCTACATCACCTTTAACGTATGTCTGTACTCTAACCCACATATCATCAGCAATGCCTGTTACTGATGTATTATCAGCAGCCAATGTTTCTGTACCAGGGTCATTTACGATTGTACCGTCAAGTTGGTATCTTGCAGACAATGAAGATGCCACACCTGCTGTATATCCTTGACCTGTTTCAGTACTTGAATTACCGCCTGAGAACAATGCACCGTATGGGCCATAGTCTCTGGAGTCTTTAGCTGCATTTGACGAATCGATGAATGCAACTTGAGTATATCTTCCGTATCTACCCATACCATTTGACTTATGAAGTCTTGCATCGTATTCGATTGTGTAGCCGTCAGCACTTGTTAATTGTGCATCTGCAGGTAAAGTCAATGTTGCAGAATATGTACTGCTGCCATTAGCTTTAATTGAGAAATATTCACCCTTGTCATCACTCACTTGTGCAAGAGTTCCATTACCTGAAAAGCCTGTGATGTCACTTCCATCAAAGGTGTAAACAGGTGTTGCCGCGCTTGCTGTTACTGTCAAGCCTGCGAAAGCAGATGCTGACATAGCAGCGGCGCAAAGTAATGAAATTAGTTTTTTACTTTTCATTTCTTCTCTCCCTTTCTTTCCTTAACTTGTTTCCAAGTCTTGTTTAATTTAACAGGTATCGTATGTCGATTTAAGTAAATCTGCACAAACTCAACCCATCTATATGGTATATATTGTATCATATTTTTTTTGTATGTGCAATATTATTAAGAAACTTTGAATGAAAATATTGCACAAAAAAGCACATAATTTTTTATTCAAAATGCAAAATTCAAGTTGTACATTTTTTATTTTTGTAGATTATTTTTACCAAAAAAGACCGCTTTTCGCGGTCTTTTTAGTGGGTTATTTGATACTCCATTTGCGAGCTAAATTTTATTCTGTGTATTGGTCTGCACTGAATATTTCTATATTATCAAACGATATAGAACCATATGCCTTTTTACCATACTTAAAATACAATCCCGACATTCCCGTTGCATCTGTATCAGCCATATCAACTTCACCGTCAAAATAAGTCTTACTTGAGTCAAGCGATTTTGCCACTACATTTACTTTGTGTGTTGTAAAATCGCAAACTGCAACTACCGATATCCATTCATTATTTGGAATTGTTGTCGTTTGTCCGTTTATTGTGGTTGTACCGTCCTTTGCTTGATTTAAATACAAAACATATCCGCCTGTACAACCATAATTTTTATTTCCACCATTATAAGTTATATTTCCCGAATGAACAGCAAATTCATTTGGGTCAGTATTTGCGGTTGTAAACTTAATATTCATTGCATATACAAGTCCATTATCAGATGTATATGTTTCTCCGAATGATTTTTCTCCGGCTCTTGAACTGGTATTTGCTCCAAATTTCAAATAATTGCCAAGACCTGAACTTTCATCATAGGCAATCGACATTGCATCTTGTTGATTCGCACTAATCCATCCATTAGCTTGCAATGTTGATGTTGTTAATGTTTTGAATGTTTCATGATACAAGTAATCATATTTATCCGGTACAGATTCTGTAAATACCGCAGTAAACTTCGCACTGTCATGCGCTCTTACAGTAAGTTCACTTGTGAATGCAAAGTTTTCTTCACTATCGTCCTTACGCCAAGCCAAAAGTTCATAGCCTTCATTTGCAGTAGCAGTCAAAGTCACCATATCATTCATATCTACTGTTTTTTCAGTAACTCCTGCCTCTCCTATATATGCACTTCCCATTGCGCTGTCACTTGAGTCTACTGTAATTGTCTTTTTAGGAAGATCCTCTTGTTCAAGCTTTCCTATCTTCAAATCAGATATTTTAACATCAACCGCAGCTTTACTTCCCGCTAACAAGAAATAAGTAAGCTGTGTAGGTGAAACCGCACCAAATGTGCTGTAGTTACTTAATTCATACGTAACAGAATCGAAGCCGTCTATTTGAATAGTACCTGTTCCGTTATCCATATCAAGAATATATCTTACGGTTGACCATTTACCCTTATTTATTGAGCCTACTTCTTTATTGTCAGCTTTAATTGAGCCGTTACTTGCTATATTAAATAGTGTAATTGACTGTTTTCCTCCCGGATTTCTATCATCTACACCGTCTGTCAAGCCAACATTAAGATTTCCACCCGAAACATATGACAAATCCATTTCTATAAGATATTTTCCGCTTGTGCCTATTACGGTTTCCGATGAATCTTCCGCCAAATCAAACTTCTTCAAAGCATAGAATGAACCATCTGAACTATTATCTGCTTTCTTACCTGTAGATGCAACTTCTGCATATCTTCTGCTTATTACATCATCTGCACTTTCTGCACCAAGCTTTCCTGTATTTACAGCACTACCTGCAATAGCCCAATTACCGTTTCCTGCTAAATCCTCATCGCCGCTATAAGTTTTACCTTCATAATTAAAGTCTTCTGATATAATCGAACTCTTCATTGTTATAGGTTCATATACAGATGAATATGTATCCGGATTATCTGTATCAATTATCAATCCTTCATCGCCACCCGCATCTTTGGCTCTGTAAACTACTGCAGTATATGTATCACCTTCAGCAAGAACAAGACCGTCTGTTGAAGTTCTGAACTCTTTAATTGTTTGTGTTCCGTTTACAGTGTTGTCAACTTGCGCATTTGCATAGATTTTACCCTTTTCTGTTCCGTCAGAATTTTTAATCGTAATAACTACAATACCGTATGCACTCATATCCTTTTCGGATACTGAATGTTTCAAAACATCAACAGACTGTATTGTTCCATCTTCTGCAAATACTACATTCTTTATAGTTGTAGGATATTTTGTTGGTAGCAACGAAACATATACATCCGGATATGCCTTGTTAGGTGCAGCACCCGCTTTTACGACATTTTCAGAAACTTCATACGGTGTTGCATTTCTCATACCTGTTACAAGAGGTTTTATTGCATTTGCTTCCACCTCTGTAATTACTGACTGAGCCTTGTTATTTTGAAGTTTTAATGCCTCTTGCATAAATAAGTATGCACCATTATCAGCACCGGCATCATTAGGGTGAGTACCGTCAATTCCGCCGCCTCGTACTCCACGGAAATAGTAGTCAACTGCATTTTTCTCATAAACTTCAGAACCACGTATTTCCTTTACCTTTGCTCCGGCTGCTTTCATCCAATCAAGCCAAGGTTGATTTAAGTCAATAAATACTACATCCTTTGCTCCGTTCGCAGTAATACCCTTTGTAATAACTGTATCTGCATACGCATAACCTGCATCTAATCCATCTGACGTTGCCTTAGCAACAAAGTTATCTGCTTCTGTTTTTCCGCCTGTTATAAGCACTTCTGTATAATATTGTGCAGCTTTGCTAAATCCGTTAAGTGTTGATTTCCATGTATTTGTTTCTGCATCAAATTGGTCTGTGTTATGACGGTCAATAGGTCCTACATAAATCGTTGTTGCTCCTACAGAATGAGCCTTTTCATAATACTTCGGTATTGCTTTTAAATATCCCAAAGGTCCGTCATCCTTATGGTTATGTCCGTATTGAACATATACAAAATCGCCCTTACCGATGTTTGCATTTGCCATATTCCAGTGTGCAGAATCAGTTGCATTTATACCTCCGTCACCTTGATTGGATATAGCAACTCCTGTCGGCAAATATTTCGATAAGAATGTACCTGTTCCGCCATAGTTTTGTAGCGGGAAGAACGGTTGTAATGCAGCATAATCACAGCCTGTTGAATCTGTATACATCCAAACAGTAGGACACGCTTCAACTTCTTCAACTTCTATCGCTGAAATTGCAACATTGTCACCAACTGCTACTACATTTAGCATATCATCAGCATATTTAAAATCTTTTGCTCCGTCACGTCCTTTTATGTATACGTTTTGAAGTGTTGCAGTAAATTTAACTTCCTTTGTTTCTCCTGCGGCAATTTTTTCTTCTGTTATAATAGGATGACGTCTTTCAGAAAATACAGTTGCAACAGCGTCTTTTGTCTGATTCAATCCCGTAACATAAACTTTTACTTTATAATAATGGTCATTTTCCGCATCCATACTGAAACGAATAGGATAATCACCCTCTATTGCAGGCTCGCCTTTTATCGGAGCACCGCCAACAGCCCCCAAAAAGTCATCTGTTGCAGATGTAACCGTATTCTTTTTACCTGAATTTACAACAACAACCTGTCCTTCTTGAGTATCTATACCATCGATATGAGTTCCTACTTCATATGCCTTTTCATCAGTTCCTAACAAACCAAACTTTTTACCGTCAGATGTCTTTGTGGTGTTTGTTGAATATGCGGTATCTTTTGTTACCGAATAATATCCTGTAGCCACATTATCGCTGTCGCCAAAGTCAAACTTCCACATTTTTCTCGGAACATTTACAGGCTCGATAAGCAACGGACGCATATTTTGCAAACTGTCCCAAAGCATTATTCTTGCACCTGAAGGTACGTTTATTTTACTTCCGTCAGACACCTGCTGATAATCAAGTTTTTGCAATGTACCATTATCAGAATCGTAAGATGCAATAATCGCATATGCATTACTCGATGAATGAATTGTTGCAGTATTACCGTCAAGCGTTACTGCATAGTTTCCGCCTGTGGTATCGTCTGCACTTGCCGTCATAGGCAATACGATACTTCCCGCAATCATTGCCGTTGACAATGCCGCACAAAGCAATTTTTTTAGATTGTTTTTCATAAAACCTTCTCCTTTTTTATAAATTTCCTCTCTCAAATTTGCCGTTATAAATTATATTATCATATTCTCTCAAAAAAGAAAAGCAGATTAATAAAAAAAGTAGTTTTTTTATTAAATCTGCTCTGTTTTTTTACTTTTTCTTTCTAAGCATTGCACCCTCGCAAACAGGCTGTGCCGTTTTAAACTTAACTATCTGCTCCGCATGGTTTGCAACTTCGATTTCGTTACCGTTTTCGTCGCACATACTTTCAACCGTCTGTACGAAAAACGGTTTCATAGGCTGAATTATCTCTATTTCGTCCCCCTTAAAGAAACGGTTTCTCTGCGTAATTGTCGCAATACCCGTTTTTTCATCATAATCCTTTACTATGCCGATAAGGTCATAATCTCTGATATACGAACTTGACGTGTAAACCTGTGAATTTTCATCCGGCTTGCCGAAATAAAAACCTGTTGTATACGGTCTGTGACTGACCTTGCAAAGCTCTTCATATTCCGCTTCATTAAACACATAATTTTCGGGATCGGCACAATATCTGTCAATCTCACGTCTGTATGCTCCGACAACCGTTGCAACATAATAAGAAGTTTTTACTCTGCCCTCGATTTTAAGGCTCGCAATACCGCTTTGCACAAGCTCAGGTATATGACGGATTGTACACAAGTCCTTTGAATTAAATATAAACGTACCTCTTTCGTTTTCAAACACGTCCATATATTCACCCGGTCTTGTTTCCTCGACAAGTTTGTAATTCCATCTGCACGGATGTGCGCAAGCACCCATGTTTGAGTCACGTCCCGTCATATAGTTTGACAAAAGACATCTGCCAGAATACGATATACACATAGCGCCGTGTATAAATGCTTCAAGCTCCAAGTCCTCAGGAATTTTCTTTTGAAATTCCGCAATTTCTTTAAACGACATTTCTCTTGCAAGCACGACACGCGTCGCACCCATCTTGTACCACTTTATTGCCGAGCGATAATTAATGTTATTCGCCTGTGTACTTACATGAATAGGTATTTCCGGTGCAAGTTCCTGCATCATATCAAACAATCCCAAATCTGCCACAAGCACTGCGTCAAAGCCGTAATTCTTTATATCTTTGACAAACTCCTCAAATTCTTCAATATCATCATTATGCGGAAGAATATTTGCGGTAAGGTACACTTTTTTGCCTCTGTCGTGAGCGTACTTTATACCCTCCTGCATATCTTCCTTTGAAAAATTTTCCGCCGCAACACGCAGCGAAAACATTTCACCGCCGATATACACCGCGTCCGCACCGTAATCTATCGCTGTTTTCAATTTCTCCAAGCTGCCGCCGGGAGCTAAAAGTTCTGGTTTCTTCATAAATATATTCCTACCCTTTATTATTTCTTTACCGATATTGTAACACCGTCACCAAGCGGTAAAAGCGATGTTTCAAGTTCCTTATGCTCCATAAGCATATCAATATATTTTCTAAGACGTTTTACTATTGTGATTTTTCTTCTCACAACGTGGTTATCATCCGCTGTCATTCCCTTGTAAAGCACATTGTCGGAAATAAGCACACCGCCTTTTTTCAGCAATCGCACGCACTCGTCAAGCATATAAATATAATGTGCTTTCGGACCGTCAAGGAATATCATATCAAAAACTTCATCATCGTCAATATACGAAAGATAATCCTTTGCGTCTGCCTCAATAACCGATATTTTTTCCGCATATCCCGAAGTTTTAATATTCTCCCTTGCGATACGCACCATATCTTCGTTACATTCAAGTGTTGCTATTTCGCAGTCATCATCTGTAGCCTGTGCCATTAATATAGAAGAATACCCAATCGCACAACCTACTTCAAGTATTTTTTTCGGTTTAACCGTTCTGCACATCACCGACAAAAACCTTGCCGTTTCAGGCTCTACTATCGGAACACTGTTTTCTTCCGCATATTTTTCAAGCGAGTGCATAAATTCATCGTTATGCACTGTTTTCGCACGCAAATATTCCGTTATATACGGCGGAACAATCGCGTCTTTATCATATTCTATCATTTATCAAACCTCTTTATTGTTTTAAACTGTCTTGATTTTCAATCGCACTGTCATCGACCGAAATATTTTGCTCAGTACTCTGCATTGCCGCAAGGTGTTCTTCATATGTCTTTGAAAAGATATGCGAGCCGTCCTTGCCAAGAACAAAGTAATACGCATCGGTTGCCTCCGGATAAAGTGCCGCCTCTATACATTCCGTTCCCGGATTGCATATAGGGCCTATTGGGAATCCCGCATACATATATGTGTTATACGGCGAATCTATCTGCGTGTCGGCAATAGAAAGTACAGGCTTTCTTTCACCTAAAATATACTGTACCGTTGCACACGATTGGAACTTCATACCCGAGTTTCTTCTATTATAAAATACTCCCGCAACTTTTGCTCTTTCCGTTCCGCTGTCCGTTTCACGTTCAACGATTGACGCCATAGTTATAACTTCATCAACCGTCAACCCAAGCTCTGTCGCACGTTCATAATACTCCGGTTTAAACTGATTGTCAAATGCCGCAAGCATTAAATCAACAATATCGTGTGCCGACATTCCGTTCGGAATTTCGTACGTTGCAGGGAACAAATACCCCTCCATACGTCCGTCACGTTCAGGCAAGTTTTTCAAGAACGCATAATCATAATCGTCGGGATTTAAAGCCGCATAAAAGTCCTGCCAGCTTACAATACCTGCCTCATCAAGTTTCTGTGCAATCTGCTTGATTTCATAGCCCTCCGGTATTGTAATTTTCGCAGCCTCACGGCTCGGCGTTATTATAAGATTAAGTATGTCACTGTAACTCATTCCGTCATCAATCGTTGCCGCACCCGGCTGAAAATTACCGTCATATCCGCCGAGCTTTGACTGCACCTTAAACAAAAGCGGATACTTTATTATGCCGTTGTCCTTTAACAGTTTTGCAACAGATGACGTACCGTCACCTTCTGCAACCTCTATTCTCTTACTTCCTTCTTCTATTGAAACACCAAGGCTGTCGCTTAATAGTATGCCCGTTCCCGCAAGACTCAAAACAACTATAACAGCTATGATTATCACAGGCACTTTCCATTTGCCGTAACCTGTTTCATGCACCTTTACTGCCATAAAAGTGTCCTCCTTATTAATACATATTACTGCTATTCTATAACAAAATACACTTTTCGTCAAGTTTTGCGTTTTTTTTGTCAATTTATACGATAACTTTTCTTTAATTTTTACATATTCATAATTGAAAATTTTGAGAAAGTATTATATAATATTAATATGAGATTATTTTTAAGGAGGAGTTATCAATGGGATACAAGGAAACCTACAACCGTTGGCTTACAAGCGACGTGGTTGATGATGACACAAAAGCAGAGCTTAAATCTATTGAAAACAACGAAAAAGAAATAGAAGAAAGATTTTATCGTGAACTTGAATTCGGTACAGCCGGTATGAGAGGTATTATCGGAGCGGGTACGAACAGAATCAATATATATAACGTAAGACGTGCAAGTCAAGGTGTTGCGAAATACGTTCTTTCAAACGGTGAGGACGCCGCAAAAGCAGGTGTTCTTATTGGTTACGATACACGTAATTTTTCACGCACATTTGCTGAAGAAACAGCTAAGGTTCTTACCTGTGCGGGTGTAAAGACTTATCTTTTTCCTATCGTTCATTCAGTTCCGGAAGTTTCATTCGGTATTCGTGAACTTGGTTGCAGTGCCGGCGTTATGATTACCGCCAGCCACAACCCTAAAGAATACAACGGTTACAAGGTATAT
>SKES01001830.1_pt1 | contig 11343 bp, 7 predicted proteins | sample 4826851 | NCBI WGS metagenome assembly SKES01 (sample SAMN11008803, study PRJNA524170) | human gut metagenome | biome: Human fecal sample; material: Feces; isolation source: fecal sample from pouch patient p52 | host: Homo sapiens | place: Israel: Tel-Aviv | collected 2016-09-04 | reverse complement strand
ATCTTCATCAGAATCCAAAACGATGTTCACATTATACTTATGATGAAGTCAAGAAATTGAATCAAAAATTTAAAAAAGAAAGTCAGATCAGTCTTTATTTGAAAATAAAGTGTTGGCTTAAAGCAAGTAAAAAATTACGAACACTTATCTATCGGAAAAGAAGAAATTCAGAAAGCAATTATAAGAAAACCGTCGTAAATCCAATTTTACATGGCTCTTTTATCGTATACTCTAAAGATTATATAAAAAATGAGAAGTTCGCTTTTAATCCAAATACATTTTTCTATTTTGAAACAGAAATTCTGGACTATGAATGTGAAAAAAAAGGATACAAACGTTTATATACACCAGAGATAAAAGTTCTCCATCATCAAAATGTTGCGACAAATCAGGTATATTCAAATTTGGTAGAAAAAACTATCTTTTCAAACAAGTGTAATTTTGAATCTTCTAGTTATTTCTTAGAATTGATGGGGAAGGAAAGATAACATGAAAAAAATACTTTATGTAATGAACGTTGAATGGAATTGGATAAAACAACGACCTCACTTCATTGCAGAAGGATTGTCTAAGAATTACCATGTGGAAGTTCTTTATCGGTATTGGTATAATAGAAAAGGTCTCACTCTAAATAGGAATGAAAATAGTGTGAAGCTTTCCCGCATTTATAGTATCCCCTTTATAACTAGATTTGCAAAACTTAAGGCAGTAAATGATTGGATTGTTTCCCGAAAGATAAAAAAAGTAGCAAGAAAGTTTGATCCAGATATTGTTTATTTAACACATCCTAATCAATTTGAAAGATTTGATAATAACTATAAAGGAAAGGTCATTTATGACTGTATGGATTATCATACAGCTTTCATTACTGAAAATAGCGAGCAGCAACGAATCAAGGAACTTGAAACTAAATTAATTGCTAGGGCAGACCTCATTTTGGTATCTAGTGAAAAATTACGCTCCAATTTGTTGAAAGATTTTCAAGAAGTAATCGATGACTCTAAACTTAAAGTTGTTAGAAACGGATATAATGGGGAGATATTAGAAGTACCAGCAGAAAAAAGAAAAGGCCCAAAATATATTTTCGCTTATGTTGGGACCATCAGCCATTGGTTTGATTTTGATATTCTGTTGAAAAGTTTAAATGAATTTGAGGATATTGAGTATCGATTAATTGGGCCAGTAAGTGGAGTGACTATCCCTGAAAACGATAGAATCAAGTACCTTGGTAGTGTTGACCACCAAGATATTTATTCTAATATAAAAGATGCTGATGCACTCATCATGCCATTTACATTAAATGATATTGTTGAAGCAGTTGATCCTGTAAAATTGTATGAGTACATCAATTTTAATAAAGATATCTTGACGGTTAGGTATAAGGAAATAGAGAGATTTAGTAAGTTTACTTATTCATATGATAGTTATGATGAATATAAGAAACAACTAAAATTGTTATTGCAGGCAACAGATATTAAATACGATCAGGATTCAAGAGAGCAATTCTTAAATGCCAACAATTGGGAAAACAGAGTTTCTACAATTGAAAAATTAATTGAGGAATTGAGATAATGGAGGCAAATGTGAGACGAATTCGTATAGAATTAGTGGAATTACTTTATTATATTTCTGTAGCGCTTTCTGTGGGTTTGTTTTTGTTTTTAAATGTTAGTCTGTTTGTTCATAGAAATTTACTAACTGTGGTATCGATAACTACTCTAATTCTTATGATTCCAACGCTACTTCTAAATATCAGAAATATATCGAGATCAGCATTTTTTTTCGGTATTACTTTTTTGTCATGTGTTCTCTATCAAATCATAAGAGCAACCAATACTTATTTCTATTCTTCCATTGAAATTTTCTATGCTATAAGACAATATACTTGGGTTCTATTATTTTTTGTTTTGATTTATCTTTTTGCGAACGATGAGAAAAAAATGAAAAGAATTTTGGATAATACACTAAGTATTCTGTCCGTATCTTTGCTACTTCGATTTTTCTCGTGGTTCTCATTTACATTTTTGAAGGCCAATCTCTTTCCAAATATATTGATGGAATTTGGTAAATTATGGTATAGAAACGAAACATCAATTAGAGTGGATGGGACTCCTTTAATTTCCATTGCTATGTTTTTAACATTTTATCTCTTTCTCAAGTATAGAGATAAGAAATATCTTTATACTTTGATGTTTATGTTGTTATTTGCCATATTTGTAAATCAAACGAGAATGTTAATATTTCCTCAGATATTTTCGATGATTCTAATGTATGTTTATCATAAATTTCCTTATATGCCATTATATTTATTATTTGTCATTGCAGGCATCAGTTGTTTCTTCTTTTTAGGAGGGAGTGAATGGTTTAAGAATTGGATGGATGCATTTAATAATGGCACCTCTGATATGGGATTAGGATATAGATATTGGGAGTTAAAATACTATCTAGGACTATTAACAGATTACCGTTGGATAAATGGGCTGGGTATATTAACTACTTCAAACCCTAATAGTTATTTCATTTTATTTGGACCAGGAAGAGTTCAAATGTATTTAGACGACCTTGGTTTTATAGAGTTATTTGTTCAATTTGGTCTACTGGCTATTTTCTTATATGGTTATCTTTTATACATGTTAACGAAATTAATCCGACGAATGAAAACGAAACAATACATTTATGAACGATCTTTATTCATAGGCCTGATGGCAAACATTTTGATTACAGCCCCTTCTCTTAATATTTTTGGTAGTCAGAGAAGTTATTCCCTTGTAATAATTCTAGCTATGGTATTCTTTTATGATTATCAATTAAAGCGGAAGGACAATAAGAATGGATAAAGTATGTTTTATTATTTTGAACTATAATAATTATCAGGATACAATCGATTGCGTTAGAAGTCTACAATCAAGTATTGAGAATGAAAAATTTGATATTATTGTGGTAGATAACAACTCTTCCAATGATAGCATTGAAAAATTAAAAAATTCATTAAATAATATTGAGGTGATTCCAAGTAGAGTGAATCATGGGTATGCTAATGGAAATAATATTGGTATAAAAATAGCAGAAAAAAGAGGTTACCCATTTATCTGTATATTAAATAATGATACCCTTATTGAAGAGGATTTTTTGACTGCATGTGTACAAAAGTTGCATAATGATAATTCAATTGCTTTTGTCAGCCCTGCTCTTGTAGAATACAAGAATAGAGATCTTATACAATCGACAGGGGGAGATATTTTTTTAGATAAGGGATATGTTACATTAAAAAATCATCATTTATCAAGAAAAGAATTACCTGCTATTGTACAAAGTGATTATATTGGTGGGGCATGTATGCTCTTTAGAACAAGGCTCCTTAAGGAAATAGGCTATATTCCTGAGAATTATTTTTTGTTTTTTGAAGAAACTGAATGGTGTTATAAAGCTACACTAATGGGCTATAAAAATATTTGTTTAACAAATTATTTTATATATCATAAAGGCTCTGTTTCAATAAAATCGGTATCTGGCTTACAAGAGTATTTAATGAACAGGAACAGAGTAGTATTTGTGAAAAGAAATATAGGAAGTCGATATCAGTTTATCAAATTTTTATTATACCTGTATACTAGATTTCTTTTTAGGCTATTGATAGGTAAGGAAAATAATATAAGGATCTTAAAGTATTATTGGGATGGTGTAACAGATAGAATTGATGCAGCCTACCCTTTTATTGTAATCAAATCTTAATTTTTTGAGTGGAAAGTAGCATATCATGAAAAAAGTAATGTTAGTTTTTGGAACACGTCCAGAAGCGATTAAAATGTGTCCTTTGGTAAACGAATTGAAACAGAATGATTCAATAAAAACGATTGTATGTGTCACAGGCCAACATAAAGAAATGTTAAAACAAGTGTTAGAGGTTTTTAAAGTTGAACCAGATTATGATTTGGGGATTATGAAGGAAAACCAAACATTATTCACGATCACAACATCTATTTTGGATAAAATTCAAATGGTTTTAGAAAAAGAACAGCCAGAAATTGTTCTTGTGCATGGGGATACGACCACGACATTTGCAACATCCTTAGCTGCATTTTACATGGGGATTAAAGTTGGGCATGTTGAAGCAGGTTTAAGGACGTATAATTTAAAAAGCCCATTTCCAGAAGAATTTAACCGACAAGCAACTTCTATCATCTCAGAATATAATTTTGCTCCAACAGAAGTTTCAAAAGAGAATCTGATAAAAGAGGGACGAAAAAATATTTTTGTTACTGGCAATACTGTAATTGATGCACTTAAGACAACCGTTCAGGAAAATTATTGTCATCCTATTTTAGATTGGGCTAAGGGAAGTAAATTAATTATGTTGACAGCCCATAGACGTGAAAATCTTGGGGAACCAATGGAACATATGTTTAAAGCTGTGAAACGCATATTAAATGAGTACAAAGATGTGAAGGTAGTCTACCCAATTCACAAAAATCCTAGAGTAAGAGAACTTGCAAGTAAGGTTTTCGGAGAAAATGAACGTATGAAAATTATTGAGCCGTTAGAAGTTATTGATTTTCATAATTTTATGAATCAAAGTTACTTAATTTTAACGGATTCAGGAGGTGTCCAAGAAGAAGCCCCTTCCTTAGGAAAACCAGTTCTTGTAATGCGTGATACGACAGAACGTCCAGAGGGTATTGCTGCAGGAACCTTGAAGTTGGTTGGAACAAATGAGGAGAATATTTATGAGAATTTTAAACTCCTCCTTGAAGATGAAGCAGAGTACAATAAAATGAGTCAAGCAAGTAATCCTTATGGAGATGGTACGGCTTGTAAACAGATTGTTAGGATTCTGATGGATAATTAGGTGGAAACATGACTACAATTAATGAAAAGAAAATAGATACGAATATCGTAGCTTTTGATTTTTTTGATACGATTGTTCATCGTGATTGTGATCCTGAAACTATTTTATTTCAGTGGGCTAAGGAAATTTCATTATATTTAAACTTTTCTGTGACCCCATCCTCGATTTACAAAGCCAGAAAAAAAGTTGAATATGACACTAAAAAACAAGGGTTGGAAGAGGTCCCTTATGATAATTTATTAAGAGAGCTATTTAAAGAATTAAATAGATTAGCAGATTCGCCTATTATAGCAACGATAGAAGAATTTCTAACATTTGCAAAAGAGTTAGAAACTAAAATCGAGATCGAGCATATATACTTAGATAATGATACGGTAGAGTTTATTTGTCAAGCATATGAAAATGGGAAATTGCTTTATATTATTTCTGACTTTTATACAGATAGTTCTCTATTGAATCAAGTCTTAATTCATTTTGGAATCAGGAAATATTTTAAAGATATTTTTGTTTCAAGTGAATATAATGCTCGAAAATCGACAGGAAAATTATATGAAGTTTTTTTATCTCGGTTGAATGTGGCACCTGAAAGTGTAACGATGATTGGAGATAATTATAAATCTGATGTAATAAATCCAATGAATCTCGGTCTGGCATCTTATTTTAAAGAGTATAAACATGTAACAGGTTCTATTGTTGATAAGAAAGAACTAAAAAACTTGTATAGAAAAACGTTGTACTTTAATGCAGAAATTGCTCCGTTTAACGGATTCATTGCAGATATACTGTATTTTATTTCGAAGTTGCATGTCCAGCTAGTTAAAGACGGGGTCAAACAAATTTTATTTTGCTCACGTGAAGGTCAACTATTAAAAACGTTGTTTGATCAGTATCAAAATAGTTACTTCCATGAAAATAAAATCAATACAGACTATTTTTATGTATCGAGAAGATCAACTCTATACCCATCACTTGAAAAATTAGAAATAGAAAGTTTTGATATTATTTTTAGGCAATATAAAAGGATTAGTCTAGAGAATTTTTTACTTAATTTAAATTTTTCAAGAGATGAGATCAGCAATATATCTTCTGATTTGCAAGTTGATATGACTCATAAAATTGATAGAAATTCAGTAGTTCTTGAAAAATTGAAATCAAATCCATGTTTTATAAAAAGATATAAATTGGAGAAAGCAAAAGACAGTAATTTTAGGAATTATGTAACGAGTTTGACTCAAGATGACAGCATTTATATCGTTGATATAGGATGGAAAGGGACTATCCAAGATAATATTCAAAAGGCATTACCGGATAAGAAAGTTGTGGGATATTATTTTGGTCTTAAGTACAATGGTTATCAATCGATATCTAAAAATAATAAATTTGGGATCATGTTTAATGACTTCCCTCATAAGACACCTTTTTTTGATATTATTAGCCGAAATTATGAAATTTATGAGGATATTTTTGTTGCTGATCATGGTCCAGTTGTTGCCTATGATAATGTTAATGGTGAGATATTACCGATTTTAGACGAGCATTTCAAACATGTTAAAGTATTTGAAAAAGTTAATGATTTTCAACAAAAGTTGATTGAGGGGATCGATATCTTATTGGATGCCTATACTAGGACAGATTCTCTTCCATATGAGTTATATGATTTATTTCTTGTTAATTCGTTGAAAAAAGAATGTGTGTTTGTTCCAAAACTATACAATTTACGAAACTCTCTTAGAGAAGAGGTTGTCGAAAACTTCGGAGAAGTTGTTGTTAAAGAAAAAGTAAGATTTTCGAGAAAAAGATTACTAGTAGCGAAAAAAGATTTGTTATGGGTAGATTTTTCTTATCAATTGTTTGATAAAGTACCATTCTTAACGATACTGCCTAAAACATATTGCACGATTGTTTTTGGAATTAGAAGGTTGGTTTTGAAATTAAAGGATGGGATTTAAGAATGAAAGAAAAATCAATCAAGGTAAATGCAATTTATAATATTCTTTTAACATTATCTAATATTGTTTTTCCTCTGGTTACATTTCCATACGTATCTAGAATACTAAACCCAATTGGACTAGGAACCACCTCGTTTTTCACTTCTATCAGTAGTTATTGTGTTTTGGTGGCTTCTCTAGGAATTTCGACTTATGGGATACGAGCAGTTGCAAAAGTTCGTGAGGATAAAGAAGAATTAACAAAAGTATTTCAAGAATTAACATTGATTAATATTTTTATGTCGGTCATTGTCTCAATTCTACTTTTATTTGTTAGCTTTGGTGTTGAACAATTGAGATCTGAAATGGGATTATTGCTGATCACCTGTATTACGATTCTTGTATCCCCACTTTCTCTTAATTGGTTTTACAGTGGTATTGAGGAATATTCTTATATTACAAAGCGTTCTATATTATTAAAATTTGTATCACTGATATTAACATTCTTATTGGTGCGTAAGGCAGATGATTATGTTATATATGCTGGGATAACATTGTTTTCAGTTCTAAGTTCTAATGCTTTAAATATTATTCAATGTAGAAGATACGTCTCATTCAAGATAAGAAAGGATTTGAAATTTAGACATCATGTAAAACCGATGTGGTACTTATTTGCGTCATTGCTTGCGGTGAACGTCTACACTAATCTAGATACAGTAATGTTAGGGTTTATAAATGGAAATAAAGCTGTTGGACTTTATTCTGTTGCAACTAAGGTAAAGTGGATCTTACTGTCTGTTGTAACATCAATAAGTACAGTTCTACTGCCTCGTTTTTCATTCTATATAAGTCAGAAACAAACCTCGAAATTTAATTCTATTATGCGTGAATCGATATCTGTCATATTTTTCATCTCGATTCCATTAACTGTATTTTTTATGTTGGAGGCTAAAAACAGTATTCTATTATTGGGAGGCAATGAGTATGTGGAAGCCACTGTAGCAATGCAAATGCTAATGCCTATATTGCTGATTTCTGGTTTTTCAAATATCACAGGGAATCAGATTTTAATCCCAACGGGGAGAGAGAAATATTTTATGAACGCAGTGACTAGTGGGGCATTTGTGAATTTAATGTTAAATTTCTTCCTTATGCCGATGCTAGGCGTTTTAGGTGCAGCACTTGCTACTTTGATAGCTGAGTTTACGCAAATGTTTGTTCAGTATAGATATTCTGTAGATTATTTAAGGGGAAATATTCCATTTAGATCAATTATGAAATTCGCATCTTCAGCACTTCTGTCAGGAATTTTTGTTCTGGGGATAAACCATTTAGTTGTAATAAATAATCTTATTTTTCATTTAGGATTAACTGGAATTTTATACTTTTTATTCTACTTCATTATACTTGTGATACTGAAGGAAGCGACTATAAAAAAATTTTTAGAAATCTTATAGGTGGTAAAAAATAGATGTATATTTGAAAATGGAGAAGCCCAGTGCTATCTCCATTTTTTATCACTAATTTAGAAAATTTCCACTATAAAACTTTCAATCAATTAAGCCGTGTGGTAAAATAGGTAAAGTATAAAATATGTATAAGGGAAGAACGATGAGAAAGAAAGATCTAATCTATTTTGCAAGTGCAGCTTTGTTACTTTCTGTATCTGCACAAGTAGCGAAAGCTGATGAAGTGACTTCAAACGAACCAGTTACAGCGGATAACAATCACCAACAAGTGGCACCGTCTGTTGAAACGAAAACGGGAGAAGAGCTTGTCCCTGCAACAAGCTACACAGCTCCAGCGACTGTTGTCGAATCTACAGAAAGAGCTTCTCAACCTGTAGCTTCAGCAGTTACGTCGTCTGTGAGTTCTGAAGAAACAGCCTCTGCAACCGAATCAACTACAACAGCTCCTCAAGAAAAACCTTCAGTAGGAGCATCTACTTTTTTTGACGCGGGTTCTCATGCTCCTGCCAGTCGCTCAACAGATGTAGCTGTACAGCCAAAGACCTTCGTGGATGTTAGTAGTCACAATGGGGATATCAGTGTAGAAGACTATCGCGTTCTTGCAAATAAGGGCGTTGGTGGTGTGGTTGTTAAATTAACAGAAAACACTTGGTATAACAATCCAAATGCGGCTTCACAAATTCGAAATGCACAGGCGGTTGGGTTGCAAGTTTCCACTTACCATTTTTCACGTTATACAACGGAAGAAGCTGCGCGTGCAGAAGCAAGATTTTATATAGCTGCGGCTCAAAGATTGGGGCTTCCCAAAAGCACTCTTATGGTTAATGACTTTGAGGATGCTAAAATGCAACCAAACATTAATCGCAATACCCAAGCATGGGCTGATGAGATGCGAAAAAATGGCTATACCAATCTCATGTTTTACACAAGCGCTAGCTGGTTAGATGAAAATAATCTCCATAAAAAAGGACCTGTTAATACTGCGCAGTTTGGGATTGAAAACTTTTGGGTTGCTCAGTATCCAGCACCGAAACTTTCTGCGAATGATGCTAAAACTCTTCGTTATAATGGAAAGGCAGGAGCTTGGCAGTTCTCTTCTCAAGCAGAATTACTTCCAGGGAAACACCTTTTTGATCATAATATTGATTATACAGGGCGATTTACAGCAAATTATAAACAGACGTCGGATCCAACCCAAGGTAATTTGAGTGGAAAGATTTCCGTCATTAACAATGACACAATGACAGGACGCTTTGATGTTTTAATCTCAGATGTCAAGGCTCCAAATGGTGTTGCATCTGTATCCGTTCCAATCTGGTCAGATGTGAATGGTCAGGATGATTTGGTATGGTATGTGGCTGCCAAACAAAACGATGGTACCTACAAGGTTAGTGTGAAAGCCAGCGACCATAAAAACTCAACGGGTAAATACAACATCCATCTCTACTACAACCAGCTAAATGGGAAACAAATTGGCGTAACGACATCTTCAACAGAGGTATCTATTGGCAAACGTCCAAACGTACCAGTATCGGCAGATCTTTCAATTGATGTAGATAAGTCAGCAGGAACCTTTACGATAACCGCTAAGAACTTAAAAGGGTTTGAGAATTACAAAGAGATCAAGATCCCATTTTGGTCACATGCCAAAGGTATGGATGATATCAAGTGGTATACCCCAGTTCGTCAGTCAGATGGCTCTTATAAAGTTGTAGCGAAGGCAAGCGACCATGAAAATGTCGATGGGCGCTATGAAGCACAGATCTTCTATTACGATGCACAGGGCCAACGTAAATTTGTCCAAAAAGCCTTTGCGGAATATAAGAAAGAACAACCATTATCCGGTACCCTTTCTATCGAAAACAACAACAAGGATACAGGTACCTTTGACGTCATCATCAAGGATGTCTACAGTCCTAAGGGCGTTCGTACTGTTCAGGTTCCTATCTGGTCTGCTAAGGACGGCCAAGATGATATCCGCTGGTATGAAGCAGCGCGTCAAGCGAATGGAGATTACAAAGTATCCGTCACAGCGAGCGACCACAAAAATTCTACAGGCTTGTACTATGTCCACCTTTACTATATTCAAAATGACGGTAGTCGAGTAGGCGTGTTGGCTTCTTCAACTGAAGTTGAGTTCCGTAATGCCAATACGAAAACACGTGCCTTTATTAAAAATGTCAATGTAGAAGCAGGGACTTATACGGTAGAAGTGGATCAAGCCCCTCAGGGGCGTCAAATTAAGAATGTTCGTGTCGCAGCCTGGTCTCAAGATCACCAAGAAAATCTTTACTGGTATTCAACAGCACCGACCGGTACGCAGACGGATGTTCATGTTTCGGCTGTTAACCATAAGAACCTTGCTGGCAACTATACGACACACGTTTATGTAGACTATGTCGATGGTGGAGTTGAAGGATTTAACCTTGGTCAAACGGCCTTGAATCCGCGTGGTACAACTGGACAAACAGGCTTGAGTCCTCGTGTTGACAGTGGTCAACGGGATCGTGTTCTACGAGCTGCAGCCAGTCTGGTTGGGGTCCGTGGAGGTAGTGCGGCACATCAACAATTAGTGAATGATTATAACAGTGTGCGTCCTCTCCCTGTAGGTTATGCAGTGAAGAATACAGATGACTGGTGTGATGTCTTTGTAACAACGATTTTCCAACGTGAAGGTCTTAGCGATTTAGTTGGTCGTGAATGTGGGGTCGAACGTCACATTCAGATTTTCAAACGTCTTGGAATTTGGAATGAAGATGGAGGTTCTACACCAAAAGCAGGGGATATTATCACCTTCAACTGGGATCAAGATAGCCAACCTAACAATGGTTTTGCAGACCACATTGGAATTGTTGAGAGCGTTTCAAATGGGGTTATTCACACTATTGAAGGAAACTCAAATGATCAGGTTCGTAGAAAAACCTACCGAATCGGTCATGGCAATATCCGAGGATTTGCTAGCCCACGTTATCAATAATAAAGAAGAAACATTTGCTTCTTTTCAGATTGAAGAAAAAGTCCATTTTGGACAATTTTCTTCAATCTTTTTCTTATGTGACTTTCAGTCCGTCTCGCTCCGTTAGGTGCGAGACAAAAAACC
>SKES01001810.1_pt1 | contig 11464 bp, 11 predicted proteins | sample 4826851 | NCBI WGS metagenome assembly SKES01 (sample SAMN11008803, study PRJNA524170) | human gut metagenome | biome: Human fecal sample; material: Feces; isolation source: fecal sample from pouch patient p52 | host: Homo sapiens | place: Israel: Tel-Aviv | collected 2016-09-04 | reverse complement strand
TTTAGATATTCCATAAGCCTTTCTCTCTTTTTTCAAAATATTTAACCAAGTAGCATAATCCTCATGTTTTAGATTAGGCATTTCAAATTTTCCAATTTTTTCAATATCAACTACTACAGTTAAACAACCTATACGATTTCCCTTAAGAGCCTGATTATAATTCAGAATTTTTGGAACTTTTATTTTTTTCAAAAAATTTCCTTTTTCATCAATAAAACTGTACTCTGTATGAGACATTTCAACTTTCTCTTTAAGCATATAATTTATTTGAATATCTAATTTACTTTTCTCCCATAAATCGTCGCTATCTAAAAATGCTATAAACCTTCCTTTTGACTCTTTGATTGCTTTATTTCTAGATTCTACAACTCCCTTATTTTTTACTTGATTTAAAATTTTTATTCTTAAATCTTGTTTTGCTAGATTTTCTATAATTTCTTTTGTATTATCTGTAGAACAATCATTAACTATTAACAATTCCCAATTTTGATAACTTTGATTTCGAACGCTTTTAATTGATTCTTCTATAAATCGTTCAGCATTATATGCTGGCATAATTACACTAACCAAAGGTTGATTCATTTTAAATCCCCCTTAAATGATAAACTTCCGTATAAACTTTCTACTATTCTAGGCTTTATTCTATGAAGAATTCTTTCTCCACATTTTGGAAGTTTTATTAGTATTATTTTTTTATTTTTTTCTTTAAGTATATATTCCACTATCCCTTTTAGTGATAAATCTTTTTTGTCTTTTGGAATAAAAATCCCCTCTTTTTTATTTTGAATAACTATATCTGTTTCAGTAAGTAATTTGTCCACATGAACAATAGTTCTTTTGTTCTCATTATTTCCAAATGGTAATATTGGCAATAAATCAACTAATTTTTCTAACCTTTTCATATTTCCAGGACAATCTTTTCCATATACCATAGGTGGCCTAAGAATACATATTTTAAAGTTATCATTTCTTAATTCATTTAAAATTTCTTCAGCTTCATACTTACTTTTAGCATATGGAGTTAAAGGATTAAGAGATGTTTCTAAAGTTATTACTTTATTATGATCAAAATATCCATGAGTTCCCCAAACTGCTACAGTTGAATAAAATACAAAATGCTTTACACCTGCCTCTTTAGCCGTTGTTGCTAGCCTTCTTGTTAGCTCCGTATTTACTTCAAAATATTTTTCCTCTGGTGCACCCTTCATTTGGTGAACTAGCGCTGCTAAATGTAGAATTGTATCAACTCCAGTATAATCTAAATCCTCTGGTTTATTTTCTATTAAACAAACTGGAATAATATTATACTCCTCACTATATTTCTTTATAAAGTTACTTCCTATAAATCCACTAGCTCCAGTTATCATAAGAGTTTTCTTCTTCATTAATACTCAACTCCTATTAGTTTTACAATATTTTCTTTTTTATTTAAAAGCTCTCTGTATTTAACTATATTTTCATTTTTTACTTTATTAAGTATTTTAAGTAGTGTTGCAACTATTAACCAAATATCATAGAAGAAACTTTGTTGTTCTATATAATATAGATTAAGCTCTATTTTATATGGCATAATCTGCTCTATATAAAATCTCTCTGGGTCTTCCACTTGATTCATTAAATACTCTTCATCTGAAAAAACTATACTCGCCGGAGATGAAATACCACTTCTCACAGAAAATATTCCCTTTTGTTTTTCTGTATAGTATTTTAATCTTCTTGGTAGTTCTGGTCTTGGACCTATAAAGCTCATATCACCTTTTAAGATATTCCAAAGCTGAGGTAACTCATCTAATTTTGTTTTTCTCATAAACTTCCCTATTGGTGTTATCTCATTTGAACTCCCCTTTATTTGAACAGTATTTTTCTCACGAAGCTCATTACTTACCATGCTACGAAACTTATAAATTTTAAACTCTCTCATACCCATAGTAAGTCTTTTTTGTGAGAAAAGAATTGGTCCTGGAGAAGTTATCTTTACTATTAAAGCTACTATCAGCATAATTGGAAAAAATATAATTAATCCAAGTAGTGAAGCAACTATATCAAATATTCTTTTCATCCCTATCCCTTTCTATCTTAAGCTACCATTCCCTCATGGCTTGGTTCTTGATATGTCTCCACAAATTTTTTCATTAACTCTTTTAGCTCGTCCTTCTTTGGATTTTTTACTGCTGCTTTTAACTTCTCTAAGTGATACTCTAAATCTACATTCATTCTATCTATATCAGTTATAAATATCTTGTTGTTATCTGTTTTCGTCGCTTTAGTCACATCATAAAGAAGCTCTTCATAAAGTTTTTCTCCTGGACGAAGTCCAACTATCTCAATATTTACTGGCGCATTTGATAACTCAATCATAGTTTTAGCCAGATCCATTATTTTTATTGGTGCTCCCATATCTAAGATAAATAGCTCTCCACCATTTCCTAAAGCTCCTGCTTCTATAACAAGTTGAGCTGCTTCAGGTATTGTCATAAAGTATCTTGTTATATCTGGATGTGTTAGTGTTAAGTTTTTACCTTCACTTATTAACTTTTTAAATATTGGTATAACTGAACCATTACTTCCAAGCACATTTCCAAATCTTACAGCCATAAACTTAGTGTTACTTCTATTATTCATCTCTTCCACAACTAACTCACAAGCTCTCTTTGTAGCTCCCATTATATTTGTTGGATTTACAGCTTTATCTGTACTTATAAGTACAAATCTTTCCACTCCATACTTTATAGCCATTTCAGAAACATTTTTTGTTCCAAAGATATTATTCTTTATAGCTTCCTCTGGGTTATGCTCCATAAGAGGTACATGTTTATGAGCTGCTGCATGGAAAACTAGATTTGGTGCATATCTTTTAAATAGTATCTCTAACTTATCCTGCTCTCTAATATTACAGATCTCACTTTGAAGATTTAGATTTTTATACTTTCTTTTTAACTCTAACTCTAAGAAATAAAGATCATTTTCATTTACATCTATTGTTATAAGTTTTTTAGGATTGTGCTTTGCTATTTGACGAGCTAGCTCACTTCCAATACTTCCCGCTCCACCAGTTACAAATACAACTTTGTTTTCAATAAGTTTATGAATACTATCTCCATTTACAAGTATCTGCTCTCTTCCAAGAAGATCCTCTATACTCACATCTCTTATCTGGTTAGAAAGTTTATCATTTGATAACACCATTCCAACTTGTGGAAGAATCTTTACTTTTACATTTTTTTTCTTACATCTTTCCACTATACTTTTAATACTCTCTTTGTCTATATCTGATATAGCTATAATCAAACCCTTTGCTCTTTTTCTTTCTAAAATTTCCTCTAACTCACCAATGTTTCCAAGAACTTTTACTCCATTCACATATATTCCACGTTTTTTAGAATCATCATCAACAAATCCAAGTATATTGTATTGAAACTCCTTATTGATTTTAGCTTCTCTTATTAGATTAACTCCCATCTCTCCAGCTCCATAGACAATAACTCTTTTCTTATCCTCATCTTCACCCTTTTTAGGTAGAGTATATGTTCTATTTAATCTAAAAATAAATCTTCCACCAAGTTGTAAAACTATAGTAAAAACTGCTGTTAAAAGAACAGTTGCCCTTGAGTAATTCATACCTAAACTTGACATATAAACTATTGTTGTAACTAGTGTTAGTATATGAGTATACATTAAATTTAAAACATCTAGTGAATTAGTAAAACTCCAGCTTTTTATTCCATCTCTTTTAAAAAGATAGAACATTAAGAAGAAACTACCGTAGATAAACACATACTCTTTTTTAGCGTTAATTAACCATGAATCTTCAAATCTAGCCAGTAGTGCAAATCCAACACCTAAAACTATTGATAATACATCGATTCCTAGCTTTACAAAATTACGCTTATTTGACAGTAACTCATCTAGTAACTTTTCTTCTACCATTTCATTCCCTCCCTTAAATTTTCAGTGCCTCTACTATCTCTAACTCTCCTGCCCTTTTAGCTGGGAAAACTCCAAATATTAGACCAACACCCATTGTAAGAATCAACGATCCTACCAATTTTATAAAGTTAAAATATGGTGGTATTTTTAGTAAATTTCCAGCGCAATACGACACCGCCACTCCAAGGATTACTCCTATAACAGCTCCCGCAGTTATCACCACTGCTGCCTCTATTAAAAATATTTCCATCAAACTGCCCTTATCCATCCCCACTGTTCTCAGTATCCCTATATATGATGTTCTCTCTCTCACCGCCGAAGCTATTAGATTTAAAATCCCAGCTCCACCAACAATTAAAGAAATAAAAGAGAGGATAAATAAACTTTTCCCTACAAAGCTTTTTATCCTCTCCACTTTTTTATAGACTGCTGGCGTTTCTAAAACACGCACCTGGTTGTAACTAAACCGAGACCTATTAAGCTCCCTTAGTACAACTGGTATATATTCTTCCCCGTCTTCATCTTGTGGAAAGGAGACTACCAAGCTATTGTAGTCCTTCCTTCCAAAGATTCTTTCAAAAGTTTCGTCACTAACTATGACTCTATCACCCATTTTCATAGTTTCAAATGGACTTTCCTCTTGATACAAATCCCTAATTGTAAATTTCCTTTTTCCTAACTCAGTTTCTAGTACAATCTCTGCCCCCGCCTCTGATCCTAAAAACTGTTGTTTATCTAAAACTACCTCATTCTCTTTAAGAATGGGTAATCCCATTGCACTTAAAGCTTTTTTACTATAACCTCTATAAAGTGTGTTCCCTATAAGTTTTCTCTTTTCAGGGAAAACTACATACTCTACAAAAGGCATTTTTTCCATTAACTCTAAGTCTTTACTACTCAGTGACCCACCACCTACGAGAATTCTATTACCTCCTATGGCAGATAGATCTTTATCTATAATATTTTTTGCTCCATCCCCTAGTGATAGAGTCATAACTAAAGACATAGCTCCAACTATAACTGCCATCAAAGGAAACGCTGCTCTTTCTAGATTTCCCTTTAAAAATCTAAATGCCATCCAAAACTTCATTAGATCACAGCCTTTACTCTTTCACCATTACTAACTTTAAATGGATTTATTACAACCTCAGTTCCCAGTGGTAAGTTAAGCACTTCATAATCAGTTGATGTTTTTGCTCCAATTTTTATCTCAGTTTTACGAACTCTTCCTTCATCCACTATGTAAACATAACTACGCTCTCCCTCTTCTATTACAGAAAAAGATGATACAGTTGCTACACTACGACTACTTTCACTACTTATCTCAACATCAGTTATAAATCCTGGTTTTAAATCATTTGCTCCAGCAACTTTTACTTCAACCTCTATAACTTTGTCGTTTTTTCCACCTAAGATACTTTCACGAGCTACACTAGAAACTCTAGATACAACTCCTTCATAACATAGATCTCCACCAGAAGATGAACTTCTTACTACAGCTTTTTGATTTTGCTTTACACTACTCGCTCCATACATTGGAACTTCAACTTTTACTATACTCTCACCCTTTGGTGAAATAGCAAGTAATCTCTGTCCACTAAAAGCGTTACTTCCCTCTGTTACATCTATTGTTGTAATAACTCCAGATACTGGTGCTTCAAGAGGTTTTTTCAGTTGTTCTGCACGACGAACTAAAATCTCATGATTTAGTTCTAACTTTTCTAAGCTTGACTTTAGCTTTGCTTCCTCTATTTGTAACTCTCTTGTTAAACTTTCAAAACTCACTGCTGACAATTCAAACTTTTGTCTATTTAGCTCTAAACTAGTTTTCAAATCCTCTAGTTCAACTGTTTTTTTCTCAGCTTCATTCACAGCTTTATTTGCTTCTGTACTAGAAACTCCATCAGCAGCTAATAGCTTTTTGTAAGCTTCAGCTTTCTCTTTTAAAGTTCTAGTCTCTGCTGTTAGCACTGGAAGTCTTCTTTCATCCCCTCTTATCTTTTCCTCTAAGTTTCTCATCTCAAGTTTTCTGTTATCTAACTCTAACTTTAGTGATCCACCATCTAGGTCAGCTATTCGAAGTTTTATATCTTTTATATCTAACTCATTTATTCTTAGCTCTTTATCATTTTCAATAACACTCTTAGAACTAAAAGTCATCAGTTTATCCCCTGGTTCAACCTCTTGTCCCACTCTTGCCATTACTGATTCAACTAATACTGGAGCTTCAACATAAACAGGTATAACCTCACCAGGTGCAACCATTCCAGCATAAAGTATTGAACTAGATAGATTTCCCATCTCAATTTTTGAAACTTTAACATCTTTTCCAGCTACTTTATCAACTAGAAGATATCCTCCAAGAGCTAATGCTGCTATTACAGCACCAATCATTATTTTCTTATTCATAACTCTCCCCTACTTATATAGATTCTCATACTCAATTACAGCTAAAACCAAACTTCTTTGAAGTTTATAGAAATCCTCTTCAGCTGTTCTAAGTTGATTTACTGAATTTAAGTAGTCAAAAGTTGTAACTAACTCATTATCATATCTTAAGTTATCGATTTTTAGGTTTTCTCTAAGTAGTTCCACTCTTTTCTTTTGAGCTTCACTTTGTCCTGTAAGAGATTCTATCTCTCCAAGTTTATTTCTCATATCTAACTCTATTCCCTGAATATTGTTATCATATTTTATCTTAGCTTGTTCTAGAGCAAACTTTTTCTGATCCACAGAATCAAGTGTACCTCCCCACTCAAATCTATAACGGAATCCAACCTCTACCATTCCCTCATTCTTTGTAACAAGTTTATCTCCAACTTTTTCTTTAAACTTATGAGATGGTTTTACGTAAAATGATGGATAAAGGTCAGCTTTTGCAATTTTTACATCATACTCAGCTATATCTACCATTAAACTCTGTGTTTTTCCTAAAGTTGTATCTCTTGGGTCTTCAACTTTTTTAATTGTTCCCAGTGACTTTAGATAATCCATAGCATTAAACTCATCTAGTGTTATCTCTTTATCTAAATCATATCCCAGAAGTTGCATCAATGTTTCTTTAGATGCTCTTTCTTTTTGAGCATTTTCAAGGTTAATAGCTCTATTGTTTTCAATATCCGCTTCAACTTTTAAAACTTCAGATTTAGGAATCATTTTATTCTCTTTATATAGTCCATCAAGTCTATTACGTTGTTTTTGCAGTGCTCCTATTGTTAAATCTGTTATCTCACGCTGCTTTCTAAAGTTTAGTGCTTTAAAATACTCATTCACTGATGTTTCTTGCCAAGTATAAACAGCAAGTTTTGAGTTCTCCTGAGCCATCTCTAACTCTTTTCCAGCTTTTTTATATCCATACATCATTCTTCCACCTTGGAAAATTGGAATGTATGCCTCTATCTCTTTAAATCCCACTCCCTCATCTTTTACAATTTGCCAATCTTCCTCTGTAGAAAGATTAACTGGAGGTAGAACTAAATTTTTAAAAGCTTTTGTTTTCCCCTTCTCTTTTATCTTTACATCTAACTCTTTAACTCTAACCTCAGGGTTATCACTTTCTACTCTTTTAAGAATCGCTTCTAATCCAAGCCCCTGCGAATATGCTCCTAAAGAAAGAATTAAAAACCCTGTTAACAGGTTGCTTTTTCTCATGCCCCTTATCCTCCTTTTGAATTTCCCTATAACTTCGTCTCTCCACTCCATGAGCGTCACTGCCTAAAAAATCAATATGTCTCTCTTTTTGCAATCTAACTATATGTTTAGGTTTCTCTCCCCCTATGTTTACCTGAAGTTTAACTCCAAGTTTTTTTAGCCTCATAAGATCACTTCCCCTAAAGTTACTATATCTTTCCACATGAGCTAAAATTGGGTTGAATCCTGCTGCCAAAACTTTTTTTATTAAATTTTCACCTGCTGGCACTGAAGTCAAAGGTGAAAACTCTACCAGAAGAACATTTTCCCACATTACGTTAAATTTTTTCTCTTTTAAAACTGTATCTATATTTTCATCTAAGTAAACTTCATTCCCTTTATGAAGTTTTACTTCAAGTCCTAACTCTTCACATCTAGCTTTTAAAATCTCGTAATTTCTATCATAGTTATTATTACAAAATCTTCCTTTGTTATAGTGAGATGTAAGATAAAACTCATTAAAACCAATTTTTTTAGCATCCCTAATCATCTCAATAGATTCCTCTACTGTTTTCGGTCCATCATCAACTCCAAACAACAAATGAGTGTGGATATCTACCATCTTTTCCCCTTTTGGTCCCCACTTAGCTGTCTCTTGTAATCTCTTTTTAGTTTTTCAATAAACCCTTTAAATCCTTTTTGAGGTTTATACGCTTTTGCTAGCGCTTCTCCCTCTTCTGTGTAATAATCCTTATAGTATGAATAGTTATTGTTGTAATATCCATAGTTTCCATATGACAATCCATTTTTATCAACTTTATTTACAACAAATCCATATATGTTTGCCTTGGCATTATTTAACATAGTTTTTCCAAACTCTAACTCTCTTTTAGCAACTTGATCATATGCCACAACATATACAACTCCATCGCAATGTTTTGAAAGTATCGCTGCATCACTAGCTATTATTAGTGGTGGTGTATCTAGTACTACTGTGTTGTACTTATCTTTTAAATCTTGTAACAACCCCTTCATTTTATCCCCTAAAAAAAGTTCAGTTACATTGTGAGCTACGTTCCTAGTAGGAAGAATATCTAAATTCTTTTCCACATCTTTTAAAATTACATCTTCAACTTTACATTCTCCTGATAATACTGACTCTAACCCACGTTTAAAGTTAACTCCAAAACTCTCATGAGCTCTAGGTCTTCTAATATCACAGTCTATCAACAACACTTTTTTTCCAGTAATAGCTATACTCATTGCATAGTTAGAAGCTATTGTACTCTTTCCCTCTTTAGGTGTAGTACTTGTAACAAGAACTGTTCTCGCCACCTCTTTTTCATTTAAAAAATGAAGATTTGTTCTAATAACTCTAAGTGCTTCATTCATCTCATGATTATCAGCATCTTTAAAAAATATCTGTCTTCTTGTTTTATTTTCCATCTTTACCTCCATCTACTAGAGAAAGATTGAAATCTGGAACCATACCAAGCATTGATGTTCCTAAAATTTTCTCTATATCTTTTGGTTTACGTAGTTTACAGAAGAAGAACTCAACTATAAACGCTGTCATACAACCTACCATAATTGAAAGTACAAAGGAGATAGCAATTATTAATGCACGCTTTTTAGGCAATGCCTCTCTTGGAATCTCTGCTGGTTCAACAACTTTTATATTTTGAAAGTTCATAACCTCACGAACTTTTAACATAAACTCATTTCCAATCTCATTTACCACAGCTGCAGCTAAAGCAGGATCTCCATTTTTATATGTCAATTGAAGTAGCTCTGTATCTTGAACTGGAGATATTGTTACACTATTTTGTAAACCTTTTAAACTTGTTTCTAAATCATATTTCTTAATAACACTTTTTAAAATAGCATTACTTTTAGCTATCTCTGCATAAGTTGTAGCTAACTTTTGATTTACTGATAACTCTCCACCATCTAGTGAACTAGCGCTGAAATTTCTTCCACTTGATACCATCATAGTCATCTCAGCTTTATACACAGTTGGTCTAGTCATTGCAAAGAAAACTCCAAGACCAAATATAGGTAACGCTATTAATCCTATTAACTTCCATCTTCTTAAAAGTGTAAAAACAAGATCCATAAGATCTAATTCTTCCTCATCCTCATAGAAGTCATCTTCATAAAAATCCTCTTTTCTCCTCATCCTTCTCCCCATATTCCAATATTTTTTCATAAAAAAAAGCTGTTCTCTGAACAGCTTTTCACTTTAATTATTAATAATTATTTATGTGTTGCTTTCAGTGTTACTTAATTTTATTTCTTATTTGTAGCTGTAAGGTGTATTTTGTAAATGTGTTAAACTTATTGCACTTCCATGAGCTGATGCATGAGCCACTGTTGTTGATCCTGTTTGATTCTCTTCTCCATCTGGAGAATCTTTCATTCCAAAAGCTACTAAAAACGAATCGCTTTTTGAAAGTGTTACTGCTGGAGTTTCTTGTGCTGCTGGAGTTTCCTCTGGTTCAGCTGCAAATGCCAAACTACTTACTAGTAGAAGTGACGTTATTGTTAATAGAATTTTTTTCATTTTTACCTCCCATTAAAATACATACGCTGCAGCTAAAGATCCAATTGCTGCTACTTTATCATTTGATCCCTGTTCATTTATATTTGTTGCTCCTAAAGTAAGTGAAACTGGATAATCTGGGAATGGTACTAAACTTACCCCTGCTGTTAATATATTACTTGTATAATCTACTATTACACTTAATTGAGGGTGTACGTAAAGTGCTACTGCACCAAATCCATCAATCTTATCTTTTCTATCGTTTTCTCTGTTTATATCTGCATATGAGTTATTTCCAAATCCAGCTGTAATAGCTACTGGTACAAATTCATTTGCCCATAATTTTGTAACTGCTGTATAAAAACTTGGATCTTGATAGTCTCCATCAAGTCCGTTGTCATGCCAAAGGTCAAGTCCTATCATACCTACAGACCAACCAAATCCATACTCTTTAAAATGATGTCCTACATTTAAGTTTAAGTTTCCTCTATTAAAAGATCCACCATCTCTTGGGTCGATACTTCCAATTCCTAGAGATACTGCTCCTCCTATTTTATTAGCATCTCCAAATCCCATTCCAAGAGCCATTGCTCCATCTGTATTATCGCTGTCTCTTCTTCCTGAAATACCTGCAAAAGCTACTCCATATGATGAAACTAATCCAGAAGGTGCTCCTAAAGAGAAACTAGGCAATGTTGCCATCTCATGAAAATTATCAGCTAAATATATTAACGGTTTATCGCTTGCTACATCTTTCTTTGCCAAAGCTGCTGTATTTTCCGCAGTAACAGTTGATAAATCAGATGCATAAAGTGCTGAGCCTAATAACATTGTTCCCACTAAAACTTTTTTCATCATGTTGTCCCCTCCATATTTTTCATTAGTATGAAAAACTTTTTTATATATAAAAGTAGTATACTCGATAACTCATATTTTTTTCTACTTGAAAAATTTTTATTTTTTTATAAATTTATTGAATATAAATTCTACTTTGAGTCCATACTTATAATGTAATAACAACTTGCATTTAATGCAGGTCCCATCCCCCCATTATTAATGAAAAAGCGCGCAAGCGCTTTTTTTGTTATTTATATTATTTTATAATGGAGAATCACAATACTCACAATCTGCATAACTACTAACTACTTTATTTTTTGCTCCACAACAATTACATACTACAAGCTTTACTTGCTCTTCATTTTCATCTTCGTCTTCATCATAATTAATCTCACTAAAGAAAACTATTGAATTAGTTACATCACTTACATATGCACCTTCAATATAATTATTCTTAATCATATAAGAATAATTATATTGAAGGTGCATATGTAAGTGATGTAACTAATTCAATAGTTTTCTTTAGTG
>SKES01001807.1_pt1 | contig 11480 bp, 8 predicted proteins | sample 4826851 | NCBI WGS metagenome assembly SKES01 (sample SAMN11008803, study PRJNA524170) | human gut metagenome | biome: Human fecal sample; material: Feces; isolation source: fecal sample from pouch patient p52 | host: Homo sapiens | place: Israel: Tel-Aviv | collected 2016-09-04 | reverse complement strand
ATATAGCATAAATTGTATGATTTATAAATACTGTTATTGGGTTGTACAAATATTTTTATATTAGTGCATTACTGCATATTCTATCTATATAAGCACTATAAATGGTATAATAAAGAGTATTAGATTTTATTGTGAAGGAGGTAAGAATGAATCCTTCTTTTTCTCATATAAAAATGGTAGCTATCGATTGTGATGAGACGTTACTTCGAAGTGATAATACAGTTTCTGCGTATACAGTTGATGTATTGCATCGCTTGCAGCAGAAGGAAATTGGTATAACAATTGCTACTGGACGCATGTATCAAACGGCAAAACCAATTGGATTAGCATTACAACTTGGCAATGTTCCTATGATATTGTTCTCTGGTGGTTTAATCCAGGAGTTAGAAACGGGATATAAGCTATTTGAACAAACTGTTCCTATAGATGTAGTACATCGTGTTTTTCAACTCGGCCAACAATATAGTTGGCATATACAATCGTATGTAGATGATCATTTACTGTGTCATCATAAAAATTGGCAATCCGATCATTATGAACAGCAAACAGGGGCTGTAGCTGAGTTTTTAGGTGATACAATTTATACACTTTCTTCAGAGCCTAATAAGCTCATTGCTATCGATACAGAGGAAGGAATCGATAGAATTATTGAGATCTTGACCCCATTAGTTGGTAATCAAGTTACATTAGTGCGTAGTCAACGAGATTTCCTCGAAATCACTGCACCGAATGTATCAAAAGGGCGTGCATTAGCTCAATTAGCTTTAGATAATAATCTTAGCCTTGATAATATAGTTTCCTTTGGAAATGCAGAGAACGATATTTCTATGCTTAGTGAAACAGGGTATTCAGTAGCTGTTTCAAATGCAACAGAACATGTAAAATCTGTGGCTAATGAAGTATGTGGTCATCATAATGAAGATGGTGTAGCTCACTGGATTGAAAAGAATCTTTTATAATGGAGTAAAACTATGGAAGCATTTCGTTTATTAATTGTTACAGGTATGTCTGGTGCCGGCAAAACTCAAGTTCTACAAGCATTAGAGGATATGGGCTATCTATGTATTGATAATATTCCTCCTATACTGATTCCTAAGCTAAGTGAAATTTGTCGACAAGGTGGGGAACGTACAAACCGTGTAGCTTTAGTTGTAGATATTCGCGGTGGTGAATTCTTTGAAGCCCTTTCATCATCTCTTGAAACATTAAGAGAAATGAAGGTAGATTATGAAATTGTCTTTATGGATGCCACAGATGAGACGTTAATTAGACGATATAAAGAAACTCGTCGCAGCCATCCACTGGCTCCAGATGGGATGATCACTACAGGTTTGAAAGAGGAACGTCAGATATTAAATTCTGTACGACATAAAGCAGACTTCATTATTGATACAACGAATATGAAAACTGCGAGCCTCAAAGAGTATTTAAAAACTCGATTTACTCAAGTTGATGAAGGTCATGGCATGTCTATTACAGTTGTAAGCTTTGGCTTTAAATATGGATTACCATTGGATGCGGATATGGTTTGGGATGTTCGATTCTTACCAAACCCATTCTACATTCCAGAATTCCGTCATAAAACAGGTCGTGTGAAAGCTGTAAATGAATATATTCATTCCTTTGAAGTTACAGAGGAATTTAAAAACCGTTATTTTGATACTATTGATTTTCTTGTGCCTAATTATGAACAAGAAGGGAAGTCTCAATTTATCGTTGCTGTAGGCTGTACAGGTGGTATGCATAGATCTGTGGCTATGGCAGAAGCATTATATTCTCACCTATTAGAAAACGGCTATCGCGTTTCTGTAGAACATCGAGATATGATGAAAAATAATGTAGAAGAAGATTATAATCCTCATGAAATTAAAACATTTGGTAACTAGATAGGGGTTCATATGTTGCGAAAAAGATGGTTTCGGTGGCTTATTCCGGGCCTAAATATAAAACGTTGGCTTGCCCTTTTTAGTTGTGGTGTAGGTCTTTTAATCATTGGTATTTCGTTGATGTTTAACTATCAATGGCTTGCCGTTCTTGAAGATATTGTATTAGCTTTTTCTTATAATATGACGGGCTTTTACAATTATAATGTGCTCATTGCTGTAGGCGTTGTTGTACTATCGATTGGCGCTGTTTTAATGTTAATCGGTACGAGTAAGGTTATTAAAACGATTATTCGTGCTGTATTACCTAATCCTGATAGTAAGGTGTCGGATATTATTTTCCAAAATATACGCCTCGATAAAGGTCCTAAGATTGTTGTTATCGGAGGTGGTACAGGGCTATCAAATTTATTACGTGGATTAAAAATACACACCTCTAATTTGTCTGCTATTGTAACCGTAGCTGACGATGGTGGTTCCTCGGGACGCTTGCGTAAAGATTTTAAAATGATTGCTCCTGGCGATTTACGAAACTGCTTGATTGCATTAGCTGAACAAGAAGGGGTTATGGAAAATCTTTTCCGTTATCGCTTTGAAGGGGAAAATGAGCTATCTGGGCATAGTTTTGGTAACCTCTTTATCACAGCACTTGCTCAAGTATATGATGGCGATGTGGAGGAAGCGCTTGAAGCGGCTAGTAAATTGTTGCGTGTACGAGGTCGTGTAATTCCGTCGTCTACTGAGTTCATTAAATTAGTAGCGGAGATGACCGATGGTACTATCGTAGAAGGTGAAAGTAATATTCCTAATTCTGGTAAACGCATTCGTCATATGTATAGTGAGCCAGCACAGCCAAAACCAGAAGGTGCTGCGCTACGTGCTATCGATGAAGCAGATGTTATCATCTTTGGCCCGGGTAGCTTATATACAAGTATCATTCCGAATTTGTTAACTGATAAAATTGCATCTCATATACGCGCTAGTAAGGCAAATAAAATTTACATTGCTAATGTTATGACTCAACCTGGTGAAACTACAGGTTATACCTTAAGTGATCATGTGGAGGCTCTCATTGCACATGGTGGTGAAGGCATTGTAGATACTGTACTTGCTAACGATGGACCGTTACCAATTCAAATGGTAGAACAATATAGTGCTGTAGGTTCAGAGCCTGTAGCATTAGATACTAAGAAGCTACAAGCTAAGGGAATACGTACGATTCGGGCTACATTGATAAGCCCTAAAAAGCCGGCTGTTCATGATCCTGAACGGTTAGGTAAAGTAATTATGGATATTGTGCATGCTATGCAATCAGATACTGAACCACATATCCTAGAGTATTATCTCCAACGAGATGATCATTAATGAGAAGGGATACCTATGTCATTTGCTGAAGATGTAAAAAATGAATTATGCCAATATGAATCCTCTAGTGATGCAGATTTGGCCATGAAAATTGAAGCGTCTTGCTTATTGCGCATGGGTGGATCTATCATTCTGGGGATGAAGGGTGCTGTTGGCATTAGATTGGCTACTGCAAATAATGCGGTAGCTCGTCGCTTGTTAGGCATATTAAAAAAACAATATGAATTACCTACCAATGTATTAGTACGACAAGGACTAAATTTGCGCAAGAAAAATATGTATACTTTATCTGTAGAGCCATCTATAGAAGGGCGACAGGCGTTAGAAGATCTTGCTTTATGGCCTGTGACTGAACAAATTCCTCGTAGTTGGCTTAAATCTATGGAGGCACGACGTGCTTTTTTACGGGGGGCCTTTTTAGGCGGTGGATCTGTTAATAAGCCACAAAGTGACTATCATCTCGAGTTTATGACGGGGAATGAGAATTTTGCAAAGGAAATTATACATGTATTGCGGTTATTTCATATTCATGCAGGTTTGACTGAGCGTAAGGAAGAGTATGTAGTATATCTTAAAGAAGGGGACGCTGTAACGAGTTGTTTGCAAATTATGGGTGCTCAATCAGCACTGATGGAATTTGAAAACGTGCGCATAATGAAAACTGTGCGAAATCAAATTAATCGACAAGTAAACTGTGAGACTGCAAATTTGCAAAAGGTTGTAGATGCTGCAGTACGCCAGGTAAAGGCTATTCGAATTATCGATAGAGAAATTGGTATTGATGAATTGCCTGAAAAGTTGCGGATTGTAGCAAGATTGAGATGGGACAATCCAGAAGCGAGTCTGAAAGAACTTGAAGAATTGATGGATGGCGAATTATCTAAGTCGGGTATTGGACATCGTTTAAAGAAAATCGAAGCATTAGCACTTACGTATGACCCTATGGGGCTTGAAGAAATATAGAGGTATTAATATATGTTTTCTTATAAATCAAAATATTGTGTAGCCGCAGCGATGGCCGCCATGGCTGCTCTTACAGGCCATGTAGAGGCTCGTGATATAGATTTACAATCAATTGGATATTTTCAGTTTTCTCCGTTGCCACCAAGTTTGGTGTCTCAAACGGATACATTGCTACTATCAGATAGCCCTGAATATGTAGGACCAGTAGGTGGTACACTTAGTGCAGGTACAATTAATGGAAATGGTCGTATCTATTTTTACCATGTAAATGAAATGGATCAGCCCCATAAGATTGCTATCGTATTGGAGAATCAATCGGCGTATCCCAATACTGTTCATGTGATGAGACAGTTGAAATCTGTGGCCACACCAGATTATTTCGCTGCTGGTCGTGATTTATCCCGGAAGGACTTAGAGCATCCTTTAGATGAAAGTCCCAATGCGAGACCTTTATATTCGCTAAGTATTCCGCCACAAGGGCGCCAATTAATCTTTAGTGATTTGGAAAATACACCAGTATATCGAGATGCATTATTTACCGGTATCGTAGATATTAAAACAGAGGCACCAATCTTTGCTCGTGTTATGATGTTGCCTATGGGGATGGATGCTGTAGATGCATCTCATTGGGCGAAAAATTTGCCTATTGATGAAATTCAGTTGCGTGGTACCTATACTGGGTCTAAGCGTAATATGGAGGTTACCACACCATTTGATACGACATTAGGTGGTGCTTTTGTAGAAATCGGTAATGATCGTGAAGATATGTTTATCAACGGTGTAGACGAAATGCAAAATAAAGCATTTGTTCGTGACCGTGGTAACTATGGTGTCTCATATACTTTAAAAATTCCTACAAAAGGTAATGAACCATTTAGATTGTATTTTAACCCTCTTGGTGGTCCCTATTCTGGTTCCTTTACGGTGAAAGCATTACACCAACAAGGTGCTCGTCGCGGTCAAACAGATACACGAACCTATCATATTGGCGGTGCTGATGGTATCTCTGCACTTGGGGATGGAACTATTTTAGATAGTCGCATCATGGGTAACTATAACGCAGGTGATTTATTAACATTAAACTTTATGCCTGCAGGGGCATCTAACTTGCCGATACGGTTTTTGTTAATTCCTGAATCTCTTGCGAATCCACAAAAACATCAAACTATTGCTGTTAATGTTCCTAAGGATGTAAAAGATAGTTTAGGTCATCCAACTCAAGGGACTACGCAAATTCCGGTAGGCCCTATAGGTAGTAAAGATAGCAATAAAGGTACTGTAGATACTACAAAATCCACATTGACACCTAGTAAGCAGGCAGAGAATATCGCTCATGAAGAAACTAAAAAGTTAAGTGATAAAGCAGCTGCTGAAGCTAAAAAAGCAGCTCAACTCAAAAAATCGAAAGAAGCGGAGGAAACATTAGCTCGTAAAAAAGCAGAAGAAGCTAAATTAGCTGCTGAAAAAGCAGAAATGGCACGCAAGGCTGCAGAAGCTAAACATGCTGAAATTGAGCGTAAAATGGCAGAAAAAGCTGAAGCTGATCGCAAAGCTGCTGAATTGAAGGCGGCTCAAGAAGCACAAGCTGCAAAAGAAAAAGCTGCATTAGAAGCTAAAAAAGCTGAAGAAATGCGCCAAGCAGAAGAAGCTAAACGACTAGAAGCTGAAAGAAAAGCTGAGCTTGATCGAAAAGTAGCTGAAGCACGTAAGGCCGAAGAAGAACGTAAAGCAGAAATGGCGCGTATTGAAGCTGCAAGAAAGGCTGAGGCGGATCGTTTAGAAGCGGCCCGTAAAGCAGAGGAAGCTCGTGTAGCGGCAGAAGCGAAACGTCTTGAAGAAGAACGTAGAATAGAAGCGGCTCGTATTGAAGCCGCTCGTAAAGCTGAAGAAGCTAGACAAGCCGCAGAAGCCAAGGCTCGATTTGAAGCACAACGGGCAGCAGAAAAGGCAGCGTTAGAGGCAAAAAAAGCTGAAGAAGCTCGCGTTGCTGCTGAAGCAAAACGTCAGGAAGAATTGCGTAAAGCAGAGGAAGCTCGAATTGCAGCAGAAGCAAAACGAGCAGAAGAACTTCGTAAGGCAGAGGAAGCTCGAATTGCAGCAGAAGCAAAACGTGCAGAAGAGGTTCGTAGAGCAGAGGAAGCACGCCGTATAGAAGAGGCTAGACGAGCAGAAGAAGCGCGAAAAGCCGAAGAAGTACGTATAGCTGCTGAGGCACGTAAAGCAGAGCAAGTTAGATTGGCTGCAGAACGTGCAGAGGCTGAACGCCAAGCGGCAGAGGCAAAACGCATTGCTGAAGAACGTTACCAAGCTCACTTAGAAGCGGAACGTAAGGCGGAAGAAGCACGTCAGCAAGCTCTTGCGCAAGCCGAAGTTGAACGTAAAGCAAAAGAGCGAGCTGAAGCGATTCAACGTGTCAAAGAACAACAAGAAAATGCTCGTCGTCGCGCAGAACTTGCACGTCAACAAATTGAGGCAGAACGTAAGGCAGCACAAGCTGCTAAAACAGGACCTTCCTTCGGCGAACTTGATGATGTACATGAGGATACACCAAGTGTAACTATTCCAAATGCTGTATCTATTGATGAGTTGACTAAACCTAGACCGACTGCATCTCAAAATACACGTCGTCGTGACCAACGGCAACCACAACAAAATCAACAATATGTACAGCAAAATCCAATGACTGATGGTCAACAAGGTCAAGCTCCTTATAGTTCACAGCAAGGTCAACAAAATGATGATCAAAATCCACCAAAATTATATCCTATGGGTCAGTAATATTAGCTTATAATAATGAAAATTATTTGTATCTAATTATAGATGGATTATAAGGAAACAATTTGTGAAGTATAGAGAGGACAAGCCACTTTTGAGGGTTTGTCCTCTTTTTAAAATACTTATGAACTTTTGCTTTCACATTGACTTTCAAGGGCAGATTCAGTACAATAAATAAAGAAAATGCATCCATGGTACGAGAGACCATTGCATATTACAAAACCTTTTAATTTAGTCCAGAGAGGCTGAGAAAGGAATATAGTTGAAGCGCCCCATAAGGGCTTCTTTGTGCAAACTATTTGACCTTTTGCCCTGGGCAAAAGGTCTTTTTTGTTACGTGAGTTAGGAGGAAATCATGGGACAAGTTAGCCTAAAAGGCAAACATTTATTAGGTTTGCAAAATGTGTCACCTGAAGAAATCAAATTGATTTTAGATGTGGCAAAGAAAATGAAGAACATCGTACTTTCTGATGACAAGAAGGTTCCACTTTTAAAGGGGAAATCTATTATTAACCTCTTTATGGAGCCAAGTACTCGTACCCGTAGTTCCTTTGAGTTAGCCGGCAAATATTTAGGGGCTGACGTTATCAATCTTTCTCCAAGTGGCTCTTCCATGGGTAAAGGTGAAAGCTTCCGCGATACATTGTTAACAATGTCCTATATGGGCACAGATGCTATCGTAATGCGCCATAGCGCAGAAGGTGCACCTTTATATGCTACTAAAGCAGTTGATCCTATTATCATCAACGCAGGTGATGGGGCTCATGAGCATCCAACACAAGCTTTGCTAGATATGTACTCTATTTTAGAGAAAAAAGAATCCCTTGAAGGCTTAAAAGTAGTTATTATCGGTGATATCATGCACAGCCGTGTAGCAAGATCTAACATCTACGGCCTTACTAAAATGGGCGCCGATGTACATCTAGCTGGTCCTCGTACAATGGTATATCCAGAACTTGAAAAATTAGGTGTTACTGTCCACCATGATATTCGTGAAGCAGTTGCTAATGCAGATGTAGTAAACGTACTTCGCATTCAATTAGAACGTATTCACTCTGCACTATATCCTACAAATAGAGAATATGCGCGAATCTTTGGCATCAATAACGAAGTGTTGAAATTAGCGAAAGACGACGTAATGGTAATGCATCCAGGCCCAATGAATCGCGGTCTTGAAATTGCGCCAGATGTAGCATATTCTGATCAATCAGTAATTCAAGAACAAGTACGCAATGGCGTAGCTGTACGTATGGCTGTATTGTACTTAACTATTATCGGAGGTGACGGTAGTGAGCTTGCTTATTAAAAATGGTACGGTAGTAAATCCGGCGAAAAAACAAAACGAAGTAGCAGACGTTCTTGTAAAAGATGGTAAAATTGCGGCCATCGGTCAAAATTTAAGTGCAGACGGCGCTGAAGTATATGATGCAACAGGTCTTATCGTAGCACCTGGCCTTATCGATATTCATACACATTTGCGTGAACCAGGCCAAGAAGCGAAAGAAGACTTCCACTCTGGTACACAAGCAGCTGCAGCGGGTGGTTTCACACGCGTTGTAACTATGGCTAATACTAATCCTGTAGTTGATAATGCGATGCTAGTAAGAGGTTTGCAAAGACAAGCAGAGCTTACTGGTGTAGTGAAAGTAGAATTCATCGGCGCTGTATCCAAAGGTCTTGAAGGTAAAGAACTTGCTGAATTAGGCGATATGGCTGAAGCAGGTGTAGTTGCATTCTCCGACGATGGTCACTATGTAGAAAATGCGGCTTTCATGCGTCGCGCTTTAGAATACTCCTCCATGTTCAATAAAATGGTTATCGACCATGCGGAAGATATTACATTGACTAAAAATGGTCATATGCACGAAGGTATTGTATCTTATGAACTAGGTGTTTCTGGTCGTCCTGCCGTAGCTGAAGATTTGGCTGTAGCACGTGATATCTTATTGTCTGAAATGACAGGTGGTCATATCCATATCGCTCACGTAAGTAGTAAAAATACGGTAGATATGGTTCGTCGTGCGAAGGCTAAAGGCCTTAATGTAACTTGTGAAGTTACAAGCCAACATTTATCCTTCACTGACGAATATTTACGCGAATATAACCCAGCTTTCAAAATGGCTCCTCCAATTCGCTCCGAAGATCATCGTCAAGCTTTGTTAGAAGGTTTGAAAGATGGCACAATTGATGCCATTATCACAGACCATGCACCTCATGCATTTGAAGAAAAAGACCATGAGTTCTGCTGTGCACCAAATGGCTTCAGCGGTCTCGAAACATCTTTGGCAGCGGTTATTACAAATGCCTACGGTCCAGATAAACTTAGCATTGATCAAGTTGTGTACAATATGAGTACTCGTCCAGCTGAATTGATGCGTCTCGATGCAGGTGTTCTTGAAGTTGGCAAACCAGCGGATATTACAGTATTCTCTACAACTGAAGAATGGACTGTAGACCGCAATAAATTCTATACAAAAGGTAAGGTAAGCCCGTTCGATGGCATGACTGTTAAAGGTAAAGCAAAACTTACAGTCGTTAATGGCGAAGTAGTCATGAAGGAGGGCGTAGTCTTACGATAAAAGGCACGTTAGTACTACCTTGCTTAACAAGTCTCGATACAGTACGCGAAGTATTACGGGTTGTAGCAAATCGAAAAATAATGCAAATTATACTGTAGAAGCGTTACAGGATTTTGAATTGGAGTAATAACCATGAGTGGCTATGTAGAACAGGGCGAAGTCGTTCGCAATGAGCAAATAGGCTCTGATGTGTGGATTATGGATATCCACGCACCAAAACAAGCAGCAGAAGCAAAGGTAGGACAGTTTTGTAATGTTCGCGTAGCGGACTCTACGGCACCATTATTGCGCCGACCTATCAGCTATGCAGGCTTTGATGCAGAAAAGGGGATGATCACCCTTTTGTATCGTGTCGTAGGTAAAGGGACTGAGATTATGACTCACCTTGTTCCAGGCGATACTCTAGATTGTTTAGGTCCTTTAGGTGAACCATTTATTACATCTAAGAATATGCTTCTCGTCGGTGGTGGCGTAGGTATTGCACCAATGTTATGCATATCTTCCCATTTGAAAGAAGGGGAAGAAGCACAAGTTATTCTCGGTTTTAGAAATGAAAGCGAAACCTTCTGGGCAGACTTATTTAAAGATACGCCTGTTAAAGTACATATCACCACTGATGATGGTAGCGTAGGTACAAAAGGTTTTCCTACGGCCATCATGCCTGAGCTGATCGATGCTAATGCTTTCACATCTGTTATGACTTGTGGTCCGACGCCGATGATGAAAGGTGTAGCTCAAGTGGCTAAAGACCTCAATGTACCATGCCAAGTTTCTCTTGAAGAGCGCATGGGTTGTGGTACAGGTGGTTGTTTAGGCTGTGGTTGTGATGGTGCAGAAGGTAAACGCTATAAAGTTTGTAAAGATGGTCCTGTATTCCCGGCTGAGGAGGTGTTCTTTTAATGAGTGAACGCGATTTAAATAACACCGTTACGCCAAATCCAAAGTTAGCTATCGATTATTGCGGTATTAAGATGAAGAATCCTATTATCGCTGCGTCTGGTACCTTTGGTAATGGCCCAGAATATGCTGGTTATTTAGATCTTAGCAATGAGGTAGGTGCTATTTCTGTAAAAGGCTTAACACCGAAAGGGCGCCATGGTAATCCAGGCACCCGCATTGCAGAAACACCATCTGGTGTACTAAACTGTATCGGCCTTGAAAATCCTGGAGCAGAACATTTTGTTACACATATTTTGCCGGATCTCAAAAAATATGACGTACCATTGCTTGCTAATATGTCTGCAGGTACAATTGATGAATTTGCATGGATGGCAGAGACCTTATCTGTAGACGGTATTGCAGGCCTAGAGGTTAACGTATCGTGTCCAAATGTAGAACGTGAAGGTATGGCTTTTGGAGTGGATCCAAAGGTGGTTGAACAAGTAACTAAAGCAGTTCGTAAAGTTACTGATAAACCTGTTATTGTAAAACTTTCACCAAATGTAACAGACATTGTGGAAATTGCAAAGGCTGTAGAAGCCGGTGGTGGTGATGGGGTAAGTCTCATTAATACCATTCTCGGTATGGCCATAGATATTCACCGTCGACAACCTGTATTGGGTAATATTTATGGTGGTTTATCTGGTCCAGCTGTTAAACCGGTAGCACTTCGTATGGTGCACCAAGTTTATAAAGGGGTTAATATTCCTATTATTGGCCTTGGCGGCATTATGACTGGTACGGATGCTATCGAATTTATGATGGCTGGTGCTCAAGCCGTTCAAGTTGGAGTTGCTACGATGGTAGATCCAACAGCGATTTCACGTATTGCCCGTGAAATGAGTGAATATGTAGAACAATATAACTTAAACAGTATCTCTGATATTGTAGGTGCTGTACATCAAGCTTAATCTAATCATATCTATGGTAAACTTACACAACCATAAGTTTTACTGCACAACCATAAGCTTTACTG
>SKES01001801.1_pt1 | contig 11500 bp, 7 predicted proteins | sample 4826851 | NCBI WGS metagenome assembly SKES01 (sample SAMN11008803, study PRJNA524170) | human gut metagenome | biome: Human fecal sample; material: Feces; isolation source: fecal sample from pouch patient p52 | host: Homo sapiens | place: Israel: Tel-Aviv | collected 2016-09-04 | reverse complement strand
TATGCAATCAATGACTTTAACTTACCCTTTCCCGTTACTTTTACACAGATTACATGGTTTGTGATTACGGAATTTATCATCATTCTGTTTGGGGATATACCCCCACTTTCCATGATTGAGGGAGCGTTCTTAAAATACTTTGGTATTCCCGTTGCCCTCACTTGGTTTATGAGCCAGAAAACTTTTGACGGAAAGAAGCCGTACAGCTTTTTGAAATCACAGATAACCTATGCCCTGCGACCTAAAATCACTTATGCAGGAAAAGCCGTGAAACTGCGAAAGGAAGTCTTGAATGAAACTATCACGGCAGTAAGGAGCGTGAACCATGTACCCGATTAAGTATATCGACAATAACCTTGTGTGGAATACCGACAATGAGGTATTCGCCTATTATGAGCTGATACCCTACAATTACAGCTTTTTGTCCGCAAAGCAGAAGTTTATCGTGCATGACAACTTTCGACAGCTCATTGCACAGAGCCGTGAGGGAAAAATACACGCCTTGCAGATAGCGACGGAAAGCTCGATAAGAAGCATACAGGAACAGTCAAAAAAGCTGGTTACAGGAAAACTAAAGGAAGTCGCCTATCAGAAGATAGACGAACAGACGGAAGCGTTAGTAAGCATGATTGGGGACAATCAAGTGGACTACCGCTTTTTTCTTGGATTCAAGCTGGTAGTAACCGACGAACTGCTGAACCTAAAGAGCATGAAGAAATCGGCATGGCTGACATTCAAGGAGTTTCTGCATGAAGTCAATCACACGCTGATGAATGACTTCGTTTCCATGTCCAATGACGAGATAAACCGTTACATGAAAATGGAGAAATTATTGGAAAATAAAATCTCCCGACGCTTCAAGGTGCGACGACTGGACAGGAACGACTTCGGCTATCTCATTGAGCATTTATACGGTGTCAACGGGATTACCTATGAAGATTATGAGTACCAGCTACCGAAAAGAAAGCTGAAAAAGGAAACCTTGCTAAAATACTACGACCTTATCCGTCCGACAAGGTGCTTGATTGAGGAAAGCCAGCGATACATACGACTGGAACATGAGGACATGGAAAGCTATGTGTCCTACTTTACAATCAATTCCATTGTCGGGGAGCTGGATTTTCCGTCGTCTGAAATATTCTATTTCCAGCAACAGCAGTTTACCTTCCCCGTTGACACTTCCATGAATGTGGAAATCGTGGGAAACAAGAAAGCATTGACTACAGTAAGGAACAAGAAAAAGGAGCTGAAAGACCTCGACAATCACGCCTACAATGCAGGAAGCGAAACGACTTCTAATGTAGTAGACGCTTTGGACAGCGTGGACGAATTGGAAGCTGACCTCGACCAGAGCAAGGAAAGCATGTACAAGTTAAGCTACGTCATACGGGTGTCTGCACCCGATCTTGACGAGCTGAAACGCCGTTGTGATGAAGTCAAGGACTTTTATGACGACCTCAACGTGAAGCTGGTACGTCCTGCTGGGGATATGCTGGGACTGCACGGAGAATTTCTTCCTGCAAGCAGGCGTTACATCAATGACTATGTGCAGTATGTCAAAAGTGATTTTCTAGCAGGGCTTGGCTTTGGGGCGACCCAGCAGTTAGGAGAAAGTACAGGTATCTATATCGGATATTCCGTTGATACAGGAAGAAATGTGTATTTACAGCCCTCTCTTGCCAGTCAAGGTGTGAAAGGCACAGTTACCAACGCTTTAGCTTCTGCCTTTGTGGGTTCGCTCGGCGGTGGAAAGTCATTCTGCAACAATCTTCTTGTTTATTATTCCGTACTGTTTGGCGGTCAAGCGGTCATTTTAGACCCAAAATCAGGTGCGAAACGTTCCTACTTGAAAAGAGTAGGCACAGCACTTCATTAAATCAATATTTAATGTGTGTTGGAGAACTAAACACACGAATAGTCGAATGACGGGGTAACGCCCTGAAAGGCTACTTTAATACTCTGACTGGCAGAAACTTGAGTAAACAAGGCTCTGTCAGAAGCTCGGTGAAGTCGGCAGACAGACACCGTAACAGATAATGCTGACGAAAGATTCCCAGAGGTGGGCGTTGTGTCCTATATGCCGGAAGTCTATAAAATATCTATGGTTAGAATGTAGATGAGAGGTCTACTGACGAATCCTTGAATGTACAGGTCTATATCGGGGCTGGATAGAAATGTCCAGTGACACAAACAGTGTCGCTACTGTGGGTGAGTAAGACTCCGCATTTATGAAAATCCATATAACGTTAAAGGCGTTATCAAGGTAGCAGGCTTATAGAGGAAACCTAAGGATATATGTACAGATAGTGTGTTTGGAACGTTGAAAGCTGACAACATGGAGATTTTACTGTCTGTGAAGTGTTCACATCAGAAAGTTATTGTGAGATTAGCAATGATATAAGGTGTGTTAATGTCAGTGAGAGTGGTGGCACAGTACCTATGAAACCGTGATAACAAGCGGTGGAGGGATAGCCACTAGTCATATGAAGAATAGAATTACTAAGAAAAATGGTATGGGTTCGAGTAAGACTAAGAGATGTACTTGCTCCTGCAAACAAGGAGGGTACAGACCATGCTAAAGAAAAACAAGCTCCGCTATAACGAGTATTATGATATGCAACATATTTATGACGAGTTATACGCACAGAGCAAGAACGGTAATAACTTTTATAAGTTACTTGAAATTATTGGTTCGGAACAAAATATTTGTTTAGCTTACCGTAATCTGAAATCAAACAGTGGCAGTAAAACGGCTGGAACGGATGGAATGACGATAGACGATATAAAACAACTCAGCAATGCTGAGATTGTTGCTACCGTTCGGGAAAGCCTTAGCAACTACCGCCCCAAATCAGTCAGACGTGTTTTCATTCCAAAAGCTGGGAGCGATAAAATGCGTCCATTGGGGATTCCGTGTATCTGGGACAGGCTGGTACAACAATGTATCCTGCAAGTCCTAGAGCCGATATGCGAACCAAAGTTCCATAATCATTCCTATGGATTCCGTGCGAATCGAAGTGCCCACCATGCAGTCAGCAGAGTAACGACACTGATAAATTTATCAAAATATCATTACTGTGTTGACGTAGACATTAAAGGATTTTTCGATAATGTCAATCATGGAAAACTATTAAAACAAATCTGGACACTTGGTATTCGGGATAAAAGATTGATTTGCATTATCAGCAAAATGCTGAAAGCCGAAATTGACGGCGAGGGTGTCCCAGAAAAAGGAACGCCACAAGGCGGTCTGTTAAGTCCACTGCTCTCCCTCATAGTCCTTAATGAATTAGACTGGTGGGTAAGCAGTCAGTGGGAAACATTCCAGCCGAAGAACCGCAGTAAAAATGGGTGGCTTCAATACGCAAAGAAATATACCAAACTGAAAAGCGGTTTTATTGTACGTTACGCTGATGATTTTAAAATCATGTGTTCAACCTATGGAGAAGCACAAAGATTTTACCACAGTACCGTAGATTTTCTTAATAAAAGGCTGAAATTAGAAATCAGTCCAGAGAAATCAAAGGTAGTAAATCTGAAGAAAAATTCATCAGATTTTCTGGGGTTCAAAATCAAAGTCATTCCAAAAGGAAGAACGAAACACGGTTATGTTGCCAAAACAGATATGAACCAAAAAGCATTAAAGAAAGCGAAAACAAATCTAAAGTTAAAGGTAAAAGATATAGCCAGACATACGACTGGCTTCAATATCAGCAGATATAATCTGACAGTTATCGGTATGCAGAATTACTACTGCATAGCAACTAACGTATATAACAACCTGACAGAAGTAAGTTACGCTCTCTTACCGACCATACGAATCCGTTTAAGGAACATTGCAAAATCAGTTCCATTTGAAAGTACAAGTTCAGAATTTCAGAGCAGGACAAAAGGAATCAGACCAAAAACAAAAATAGTGATGATTGCGGATAATCCGCTATTGCCGATTCAAGGAGTACAACACAAAAATCCTATGAATTTCTCGCAAGATATTTGTAATTTTACAAAGCAAGGGAGAAACAAGGTGCATGAGGACGTTGTAGTTGTAACAAAAGAAGAAATCCGAGCGTTGTTGGAAAATGAAAACCCTGCCGATAGCGTAGAGTTTAACGACAATCGTATTTCGGCATATATCGCACAACAAGGCAACTGCTATGTAATGAATCGTCGAGGAACTCCGTCCACTCTGATATGTATTCACAAATCAGACAAAGGAGATAACCTTGACAGATATTCTAATCTGGCATTTGTGGAAATTCCCATTGCAAAGGCAATCCTAACAGAATCAGCAGACGAAGCAAAATCACTGTTAAAAGGTTATGTTCTTAATAGTCAGCAGAAGAAAAAACTGAACAGAATACGGACGAATTACGGATACCAGACAATAACTGGGAAATAACTTATAAATCTATTTGGATATGATGGAACGCCGTATGAAGCGAAAGTTTCATGTACGGTGTGAAGCGGGGGAAAACTTGGAGATAACATCAAAAAGTTACCTATCGCTATAGCGTGGAAACTGGAAAGAAACATTGCCAGAAATCGCCCATGAAATCAATATCGTAAACCTTACCAGCGACAGACAAAACACTGGACTGCTTGACCCGTTCGTGATTATGAAAGACGTTAAGGACGCTGAAAGTCTGGCGATTGATGTACTTACCTTTTTGACGGGTATTTCCTCTAGGGACGGCGAAAAATTCCCTGTACTTAGAAAGGCAATCCGTACCGTGGCACAAAGCGACAAGCGAGGACTTCTGCTTGTCATTGAGGAACTGCGAAAGGAAGATACACCGCTGTCCCGTAACATAGCAGAACATATCGACAGCTTTACGGACTATGACTTTGCACATCTGCTGTTCTCGGACGGCAATGTAACAAACGCAATCAGCCTTGACAACCAGCTCAACATCATACAGGTAGCGGATTTAGTTCTTCCAGACAAGGACACCACCTTTGAGGAATATACGACGATAGAGCTATTATCGGTATCTATGCTCATTGTCATTAGTACCTTTGCCCTCGACTTCATTCACAGCGACAGGAGCATTTTCAAGATTGTAGACCTTGACGAAGCGTGGGCGTTCCTCAATGTGGCACAGGGAGAAACCTTATCAAACAAGCTGGTAAGGGCTGGACGAGCTATGCAGGCTGGCGTGTACTTCGTTACCCAATCTTCTGGGGACGTTTCAAAGGAAAGTCTGAAAAACAATATCGGCTTGAAGTTTGCCTTTCGTAGTACCGATATAAACGAGATAAAGCAGACCTTGGAGTTTTTCGGTATCGACCCAGAGGACGAGAACAACCAGAAACGGCTTCGTGATTTGGAAAACGGACAATGTCTGTTGCAGGACTTGTACGGACGTGTCGGTGTGGTGCAGATACACCCTGTCTTTGAAGAACTGCTTCATGCTTTCGATACCAGACCACCCGTACAGAGAAATGAGGTGGAGTGATGAAAGAAAGGATAAAAGGTGCGTTCACAAAAAAGAAGCTACTTCACTTTCTGAAAGTTGCCGTGATAGTTGCTGTTACCACAATCATTCTGCTTTCACTTCTGGGGACAGTTGCTCATGCGACAGGGCTTGTGGACGACACTGTAAATGCAGACAATCTCTATTCAAAATATCCGCTTTCCAACTATCAGCTTGACTTCTATGTAGACAATAGCTGGGGCTGGCTTCCGTGGAACTGGCTGGACGGTATCGGGAAATCCGTACAGTACGGGCTTTACTGCATTACCAATTTTATCTGGACTATCAGCCTGTACCTTTCCAACGCTACGGGCTATGTGGTACAGCAGGCATATAAGCTAGATTTTATCAACGACATGGCAGACAGTATCGGACAATCCATACAGACCCTTGCAGGAGTGAATGAACACGGTTTTACCTCTACGGGATTTTATGTCGGCTCTCTTCTTCTTATTATCCTTGTAGTGGGTATCTATGTTGCCTATACGGGACTGATAAAGCGAGAAACCAGCAAGGCACTTCACGCCGTTATCAACTTCGCGGTGGTGTTTCTACTCTCCGCTTCCTTTATCGCCTATGCTCCCGACTACATCAAAAAGGTAAATGACTTTTCATCAGACATCAGTACGGCTTCGCTGGATTTGGGGACAAAGATAATGCTTCCCGACAGCGACAGCAAAGGCAAGGACAGCGTAGACTTGATACGGGACAGCCTGTTTTCCATACAGGTGCAACAGCCGTGGCTTTTGCTTCAATTTGGCAACAGCGATATAGAAGAAATCGGGGCTGACCGTGTGGAAGCTTTGGTATCGGCTAGTCCCGACGACGAGGACGGAAAGACAAGAGAAAATGTGGTAAAACAGGAAATCGAGGAAAAGGACAACAACAATCTGACGATACCGCAAGTAATTAACAGGCTGGGAATGGTGTTCTTCCTGCTTATCTTCAATCTGGGTATAACAATTTTTATTTTTTTACTGACAGGTATGATGATATTTTCCCAGATACTTTTTATCATCTTCGCCATGTTCCTGCCTATCAGCTTTCTGTTATCCATGATACCGAGCTATGAGAACATGGCAAAACAGGCAGTCGTTCGGGTATTCAATACCATTATGACAAGAGCTGGGATAACGCTCATAGTAACGGTGGCGTTCAGTATTTCCAGTATGTTCTACAACATATCTAGCGACTATCCATTCTTTATGATAGCGTTCTTGCAGATAGTATGTTTCGCTGGTATCTACATAAAGATGGGCGACCTTATGAGTATGTTCAGCTTAAATGCTGGGGACGCACAGCACATGGGACGCAGGATATTCCGCAGACCATATTTGTTTATGCGACATCGAGCAAGAAGAATGGAACGACGCATGGCAAAGGCTGTGGGTGCTGGCACAATGCTTGGAGCTGGTGCTGGTGCGGTTGCAGGAAATCGTATGGCTGATACAGGAAGCAAACGACAAGCAAAAGCACCGTCCAGAGAAAACAGAACGGCTTCCAGCATGGGACAACGAGCTGGTTCTGCCGTAGGAGCTATGCTTGATACAAAGAATAAATTCAAGGACAAGGCAAATACCGTCAAGGAAAATATTAAGGATATGCCGACACAGACTGCTTATGCCGTACACTCTGCAAAGGAAAAGGCAAAGTCCAGCGTTTCCGACTTTAGGCGTGGTATCGTGCAGGAACAGCAGAGCAGACAGACGGGACGCATGGAGAAACAGGAACAGCACAGACAGAGTATCGCAGACAAGCGTATGGAACTTCAAAAGGCACAGGAAGTGAAACAGTCTGGAAGAAAGGCAGACGGATCAGCGACAGCAGGAGCTACCCGTACCCATGTGCATGACAAACCTGTTACCGCTTCTGCCAGAGATAAGAGCCAGCAGACACTAGAGAAAAGAGAGCGTCCTGTTACGGCTGGAACGGCTCGTACAGAACAGACAAAGACACAATCCGTCAAGGAACGTCCGCTATCTTCTGGAACAAATGTAAAAAATCCAGAGAACACGACACAACGCCAGACAGCAAACCGTACTGAGGTGCAGACCAGCCAGAAAGAACGTGTCAATACCAGACAGACCGTTCAGCAGGCACGATTTACCGAGAAAAGCAGACAGAAACAGCAGACCGTGAAGCAGATACAAAAGATAAAGAAAGGGCGTAAAAAATGAGGATAAAGCATTTATTGATTGTGGGAAGTATTTTCCCTATCTTCTTTTCTATCGTTCTTTTCTTCGGGGTGCTGATTAGTGCAGAGGACGACGACGGGGGCAACAGCTTTTCTCCGCCGATAACAGGCATGAATTTGTCTGCCGAGGTGCTGAAACATCAGCTTATGGTAGAAAAATATGCAAAGCAGAACGGCATTTCTGAGTATGTCAATGTCCTGCTGGCAATCATACAGGTAGAAAGTGGCGGTAAAGGAAATGATGTCATGCAGAGTTCAGAAAGTCTGGGACTACCGCCCAACTCTTTAGATACGGAAAGTTCTATCAAGCAGGGGTGTAAGCATTTTGCGTCCCTGCTTTCTTCCTGTAAAAATCAAGGTATCGAGGATTTGAATGTAGCGATACAGTCCTATAACTACGGCGGTGGCTATGTGGGATATGTGGCAGGAAACGGAAAGAAACATACCTTTGCCCTAGCGGAGAATTTCGCCCGTGAGAAATCGGGTGGAAAGAAAGTAACCTACACGAATCCTATCGCTGTTGAGCGTAATGGTGGCTGGCGATATTCCTATGGGAATATGTTCTATGCAGAGCTAGTCAATCAATATCTAACCGTTGCACACTTTGATGATGAAACCGTACAGGCGATTATGAACGAAGCGTTGAAATATCAAGGCTGGAAATATGTGTACGGCGGTAGCAATCCCAATACTTCCTTTGACTGTTCAGGGCTGACACAATGGTGTTTTGGAAAAGCTGGTATCAATCTTCCGAGAACGGCACAGGCACAGTATGATGTTACCCAGCATATCCCACTATCACAGGCAAAGGCTGGGGACTTGGTATTTTTCCATAGTACCTATAATGCAGGAAGCTATGTAACGCACGTCGGTATCTATGTAGGCAATAATCAGATGTATCATGCTGGCGACCCTATCGGATATGCTGATTTGAATAATAGCTACTGGCAACAGCACTTAATCGGTGCAGGAAGAATAAGACAATAGAAAGCGAGGAATTTTATATGTTCAAGAAAAAAGAGAAACAACCGAAAGAAAAGAAAGTCCGTACCGTGAAAGTCGGTACACACAAGAAATCCGTGATTGCCTTATGGGTGGTGCTTATCGCAAGCGTGAGCTTTGGAGTGTATAAAAACTTTACAGCGATTGACAGGCACACGGTACATGAAAAGGAAACGATACAGCTACGACTTAACGACACCAATGGGATAGAAAATTTCGTGAAGAATTTTGCAAAATCCTATTACACATGGAGCAACAGCAAGGAAGCTATCGAAGCAAGAACGCAGGCAATCAACGGCTATCTGACAAAGGAATTGCAGGATTTGAATATTGATACCATAAGAACTGACATACCGACCAGCTCCACGGTAGTGGACGTAATCATCTGGGACGTGAAACAGGCTGGAGAGGACGACTTTATCGCTACCTACGAAGTAGATCAGCAGATAAAGGAGAACGACCAGACAAGGAACGTATCAGAAACCTATACCGTGAAAGTCCATGTAGATAATAACGGGAATATGGTTATTATTCAGAACCCTACCCTTGCCCCAGCAATCCAGAAATCCGAGTATGAACCAAAGAAACAGGAAGCAGACGCAAGCGTGGACGCTGATACCACAGCAGACGCTACCTCATTTCTGGAAACATTCTTCAAGCTGTACCCTACCGCAACGGAAACAGAGCTTGCCTACTATGTAGCTGGCAATGCCCTTGAACCAATAAACGGGGACTATCTCTTTTCTGAATTAGTAAACCCAGTATTTGCAAAGGACGGGGACAATGTGAAAGTCAATGTTGCTGTGAAATTTATCGACAATCAGACAAAGGCTACACAAGTATCACAGTATGAATTGACACTACATAAGGATAGCAACTGGAAGATTGTATGATAACAAAATGAGTAAAGGCTTGTATATTACTTTTTTAGGAACGATACAAGTCTTTTTATGAAATTAAAAAAAAGTTAGAAATCAATTTCTTATCATGTTACTTTAGGTGTGGGTAAAGAATAATGATATAAAATTACCACATTGACTTTCCCCTTACGGCAAGGTGTAACATAAATGTGGAAGTAAGTTGAAAGGAGAAGATTTATGCTATCTATCGGTGAATTTTCAAAGATATGTAAAGTTTCTACAAAGACACTTCGTTACTATGATGAAATTGGGCTTATAAAACCCAGCAAAATCAATCAAGAGAACGGTTATAGATATTATTCCATTGAGCAATTAGAAACTATGTTGTTTATTAACCGTCTGAAGCAGTACAGATTTTCTTTGGAAGAAATTAAAGCAATTATCACATCAGAAGAAATACTGAATGAAAAATTATCCATAGAGCTATATAAGAAAAAGATAGAGTTTGAAAAACAAATACAGATATATTCCCAAATTACAGAACGGTTAAATGAAGATATATCAGTTTTGAAACAAGGAAAATCAATCATGTCTTATTTGAATAAGATTGATGTACAGCTTGTTGAAGTACCAGTTATGTATTTAGTTTCTATTCGTAAAATGGTTTGTAAGGTTGAAATGGAAGAACAATATGCTTGTTGCTTTCATTCAATATTGAGAAAAATCCAATATGATAAATTAACTGTCAATGCTCCACCTATGGTACTTTTTCATAGTGATGAGTTTACTCCATTAGGATTAGATACAGAATTTGCTATTCCAGTAGAACAATTTGTTACTGGAACTAGAGATTTTTGTCCAGGACTATGTTTAAAAACAACTCTATATGGCGGATATTCTAATTTACCATCTATTTATACGAAACAGTGTGAATGGGCAGAGCAAAACGGTTATGAAAACAATGGTCCTCTTTATGAAGTTTATATTACTGACCCAACACAAACATCAAATGAAGATGACCTAGTAACAGAAATTTATTATCCAGTAAAAAAGAAATAAGAAAATATATAAAAACATTGTATTTTTTGAATGAATATTTCATAAATGATAACGTGAAACGGAGATGAAATTGATAGTATGAATAAAAAAGAACTGCACGATTTTATTAAAGAAAAACAGCCTAATATCTGCCAAATATCATGCTATAAGGACGGTAAAGAGGTTTATTCAGATGAATGGAATGATTATAAAAAAATAGATACCTGCCATGTTATGTCTGCAACTAAAAGTATTGTAGCATTACTTGTCGGAATAGCACTTGATAAAGGGTTTATAGAAAATATAGACCAACCTGTATTAGACTTTTTCCCCGAATATAAAATTAAAAGAGGGGAAAAAACAATTCAACAGGTTACAATCAAGCATTTATTGACTATGACCGCACCTTATAAGTATAAATACGAGCCGTGGACTAAAATATGTTCAAGTGATGATTGGACGATTTCAGCCTTAGATTTTCTGGGTGGAAGAAAAGGATTGACTGGACAATTCAAATACTCAACTTTAGGCATACATATACTAACTGGAATTATATCAAAAATGAGTGGAATAAAAGTCGTTGACTTTGCAAATAAGTATTTATTTGAACCTATTGGAGTAGAAAAACATATAAATTATTTAGCGGAAACCGCCGAAGAGCATAAACATTTTACTATATCAAAAGAACCGAAAAAGAATATATGGTTTTGCGACCCAGAAGGGGTAGGAACAGCAGGATATGGTTTATGTTTATCTGCGACAGATATGGCGAAAATCGGACAACTTTGTTTAGATAAAGGTGTCCATAACGGAAAACAAATTGTGTCGTCAGAATGGATAGAACAAATGACAAAGACTAATTATAAATGCGGAGAAGAATTTAGAAATATGTCTTATGGGTATTTATGGTGGATTGTAGATGAAAATAAGCA
>SKES01001783.1_pt1 | contig 11629 bp, 7 predicted proteins | sample 4826851 | NCBI WGS metagenome assembly SKES01 (sample SAMN11008803, study PRJNA524170) | human gut metagenome | biome: Human fecal sample; material: Feces; isolation source: fecal sample from pouch patient p52 | host: Homo sapiens | place: Israel: Tel-Aviv | collected 2016-09-04 | reverse complement strand
TTTTCCACACATAGAAGAAATAATACCGACATCTGCATCGTCATTATCCAATGTAATTCTATTTCTATGAACAAAATAAGATTCTTTACTTAAATTGTTAAATGTCACTTTTGCTAATACCTGATATTTCTTCTTTTCCACTGATAAATAGGCAAAAATTTTATGCAAATTTTGTTCTTTATTATTATCGAACGAACTAAGCACGTAATAGCTTTTCTTATTCTCTAACGACAAGGAATAAATATGTGGATAATCTACCCCATTGAGTTTGCCATAAACATATATTATAGAAAAATAGCTTTCATCAGCGAAGGAAAAAAAGAGCACAACAAAAGAATAAAATAAAAAACATTATTCATCAGATTCTATCTCAAGGTTCTATCTCAAAATACCTTTCGATATTATATGCATTTTTGAATACCATAAGATCATGCGCCTTTACTAAATCTCGAGCGTATCCTGTATATCTGAAGTTTGGATCAAATTCTTCTGTTGGAACATCATCAGTTCCCATTCCGCCACAATGTTTACCATCGATAAAATATCTACAAAAATGAGATAACTCATGGCATAGAGTAGACACATGAGATTCACGACCAGAAAAAGGCTTTTTCTTAAAATTTTGAAGTATCTCAATTCGTAGCGTCTCTTTATATTGATCAGGAGACAGCCCTATAGTTATCCCATTATTAACGCGAGCCGAACCAGGAAAAATATGTGTATTGTTGATAAAGTTACCATATAAGTTCACCCCATTTTGGCATGAGCGTGATTCTACAGAGATACTATCACATATCATAATCATTCGATTAACACCGTCTATCATAAAGGTTCGAGCATCAACGTTTTCTGATAATTTATCTGCTACTCTCTTCGCAAAATATGTACTGGTAATAATTACATCACCAGAAACACCAAATATTTGACTAAATTCCTGTTTATCGTTTTCAGTCCAATCCTTCAGATTCTTAGCCCTTTTCTTTAACACACTTTTAGTTGCATTAAAGGCATCGTCCATCATTTTTTTAAACTTATCGGAAACAATAAACTCTTTAACACATTCTTCTTTCTTTTCTGCCGTACCTGTTGAACTACCACGATCATCACTCATTTACACCACCCTCAACCATATCAATGCTCTGATGTAGTAACCTGACCTCTATTTCCTGCTCTTTATCACAGTTAAAATTATCAGTCTTTCCATTCTCATCGGTAATACCTTCTTTCCTTGTTCCATCGGCCATAAACGCAATATATCTCGTATTTGCATAAGGTATCCCATCATCATCCTTGAAATTGAACTGAATATTATATTCCCCGCTCTCAATCACCGGAAACGCCATCAGCTCCGGCGTCAGCTTCGCCTTTGGTTTACGCCCGTAATATCCGGCCTTAACGTTATATTCTCCCGGCGTTCCCGCTTCTATCCCGCAGGCATCCAGCCGGATGTAGCTGCCACCGCCGTTAAGGGTGATTTTCTTCTTCGCGGTGATCTTGATCTCATCTTCCGTACTGGTGATCTCTATCGATTTCTGTGCCAACAGTTCCATCAGATCGTTCTGTGCCTGTACCGAGACAGCCCCTTTATTGGCAAACAGTTTGATACCCGCCTTGCGCACAAACACGCTCAGCGCCCGCCCCACGCCAATAAACATATTCTTCACCACGCCGATATCGGCGTTGTTTCCCGCATTTATCTGGAGGTTTTTCACTGCGGCCAGTTGCAGGTGCTCGCCGCTGGCGACCGCCACGCCTTTCGGTGCGTGCATCAAAATCACCGGGGCGGTCAGGTCATTTATCCGGCTGGTTATCAATGCTATCTGCGCGGCCATATCCGCCGGGTCGGCGTTCGCCGTCGTCGCGTCATCGAACAGTTTCTGGATTTTATCGCTCAGACCGTTCAGTTCGCTGATAATGTCGGCCATCTCGCTGACCTGACCCTGCGCCTTGTCCTGCGCATCGGCGCTGATAAAAATGCCTTTCTTCGCCCGCACCGCGCCCCACAGATCGGTACGCAGTTCAAAACCTTCCCCGCGCTGCTGTTTCCCGGCATCCACCAGATGGCCGAGGTTTAACTGGCTCTTGCCGCCATATTCGGTGCTGACCTTGATATGCTCTTTCCCGCGCTCATCGTCGAGGCGGATTTTGTTGTTCGCCGGGGTACGCAGTACGTTGCGCTTGTAGTTCTGAATGGTCACATGGTCAGTGTGTGCCGAGTCGTGTTTTACGCCTGCAATATAAGGTCGGTCCGGGTTGCCTTCCTCAAAGGCGATACTGACTTCCGTTCCTGCCAGCAGCGGCAGGTGCAGGCCGTAGGTGTCTCCCGCATACGGGCGCGACTGGCGCACCCACAGGCTCTCATAGCCCGGTTTCCACGTATCGCGGTCAAAGTCGAGGTTGACCCGGTAGCGCCCGTCCTTGTCGATATGGGCGTAGATGTCGTTCTTCACCGTACTGGTGACCCGCGCCGGGAGCGTTCCGGCCATTACGGGGCGGGGGATAAGCGCCGGACGGTAGCCGTAGCGCTCTGAGTACGGTATCGCCGTGAACGTCAGTTCATAGCTGCGGTCACGCGCCGCGCTGGCCGTCACGCCGGTAATCAGCACGCCCTTGCGGAACACCGCTGGCGCGTCGTCGCCCTGAACCCTGATTTCCAGCCCCGGCATCAGCAGTGAACTGGTGCTCTGGCCTTTGAGAATGGCCTGTTCATTCAGGTAGCGTTCGTGACGGATACGGGCATAAAACGCGCCGCTTTCCGCTGCCTCTTTATCGCCTTGTTGCAGGAAGTTGTCGGCATAGTGGTAGGCTTCGCCGTAGGTGGTGTTATCGCCCCCGGTGGCGTCATGCTGGCCTGTGGTCATTTCCGCCGTGGCTTCACGGTAGTTGTAGTCCCGCGTGGTGACGCTTTTTTCCACCACGCTGTACGCGGTGTTCAGCCCCCATACCGCTTCCGTTTCACCATCAAACAGCCCTGAAGGATGGCGAAGCGGCAGCGTCAGCCCGCGCTCATAGCCGCTCTGGTCGTCGTAAAACTCGATAACTTCGATTTTCAGCCGGGCGTCGGTGGCAAAGCGGAACCAGATACCCACTTCCGACAGCAGGCGTGAAACAAACGTCAGGTCGTCCTCACCGTACTGCATCACCTGTTCGCGGGCCGGGTATTCGCTTTTGAGGTTAAACACGAAGTCCTGACCGCGCATCTGGTGCCGCTCGCGCAGGATTTTTTCGACGATTTGCGGCACCGTCAGATTCTGGTAAATGGCGTTCTGACGGCTGCGGGCCAGCAGCACCATACGGGGTTCAAGGCGCACTTCGTAACGGGCTTCGTCCTGTGACGATGAGAGATGTTTAAAGCCGGTAATGACGCCGTGCAGGGTGCGCAGGGCAGTCTGTACCGGCATTCCCTGTACCGGCGGTGCCGTCAGGCTGAATGCGCCATCCTGCATCAGCACCGACTCCGGCGCGATGGCTTTATCGCTGCTGGTAAACTGAATGTCGTAGCGGAACGGGGTACTCAGTTGCTCGCGGCCTTCAAAGGTCAGCACATCCACCGGACTTTGCAGGCCGCGAATTTTGAGCTTGTGGTGTGCGTGGTCGAAGAACTGTACGTTCATAAGAGCCTCCATTATTTCTCATCAAATTCCAGCACAATCCCGTCTTCATCATCCCAGTCAAGCCGCAGTCGGGCAGGCTTATGATGCACGGCCTGCTGCGCCAGCAACTGCTGGCTTAAGACCGGCAGGATTTGCTGGTTCAGCAGGCTGTCGATATTACGCGCACCGGTGTCCGGCAGCAGGCAGGCGGCGGTCAGGGCGTCGTACAGGCTGTTACTGATTTCCGTTTCCAGCCCATAGTGCTGGCGAAGACGGCGGGCCACCTGCGCCAGTTTCATTTCCACAATGGCGCGCATCGCCTCCTGTCCCAGCGGGCGGTAAATCACCGTCTGAAAACGCGCCATCAGTGCAGGCTGAAAATGGTCTCGCAGAAGGGGATACAGCAGTTCATGCAGGTCTGCGTCCGTGGCGTCCGGTTTTTCCTCCAGCAGCTGCATGATGTGGTCGCTGCCCAGATTGGCGGTCATCAGAATCACGGTGTTACGGAAGTCGATTTCCCGCCCTTCGCCGTCGCGCATAAAGCCCCGGTCGAACACCTGATAGAACAGGTTCATCACGTCGCGATGCGCCTTTTCCACTTCGTCGAGCAGCACCACGCTGTAAGGGCGTTTGCGTACCGCTTCGGTCAGCACGCCGCCCTGACCGTAGCCGACATAGCCCGGAGGCGAACCTTTCAACTGGGAAACGGTATGCGGTTCCTGATATTCCGAAAGATTAATGGTGATAAGGGATTTTTCACCACCAAACAGGGTGTCGGCCAGTGTGAGCGCAGTTTCGGTTTTACCGGTGCCGCTGGGGCCGGTCAGCAGGAATACCCCCTGTGGGCCGTTCTCCGGCGTGAGGCCGGTTTTAGCCGCCCGCAGCCGCTGTGCGATGGCGCAGAGCGCCGGGCTTTGCCCGACCACGCGGTTTTCAAGGCTCTTTTCCATACTGAGCAGGTCGCTCTGCTCGTCTTTGAGCAGGGAAGAGAGCGGGATGCCGGTCCAGTCCGCCACCACCGTGGCGACGGCGCGGGCGTCCACATCCAGCGCCAGCAGCGGTGCAAAGCCCTGATGCGTTCGCAGTTGCTGTTGCAGTTCAGTGCTGTCTGTCCCTTCCTGACGCAACGTCATAATCTGCTGCGCCAGTGCCTTTTCCTGCTGATACTGCGCTTCCAGATGCCCGGCTTCTGCCTGTAGCTCATCACGCAAATCGGTCAGTTCCGCCAGCCGCTCCGGGCTGGCTTCGGGACAAAACACGCAGTCCTGCTCAATCGCTTCCCGCTCAATATCCAGAGCCGCCAGTCGCGCATGAAGCTGCGTCAACGGTTCCGGCAGGGTGTCGAGGCTCATGCGGACTCTTGCTCCGGCGGTATCCAGCAAATCAACCGCCTTGTCCGGCAACTGGCGTCCGGTCAGATAGCGGCGCGACAGGCGCACGGCGGTCTGAATGGCGCTGTCCAGCATATGTACGCCGTGGTGCTGCGCATAGCGGGCTTTCAGCCCCCTGAGCATCAGGCAGGCGGTGTCATCATCCGGCTCGTCCACTTTCACCATCTGGAAGCGGCGCTCCAGCGCGGCGTCGCGCTCAAAATACTGTTTGTATTCGCTCCACGTTGTGGCGGCGATGGTGCGCAGTTCGCCCCTTGCCAGCGCCGGTTTCAGCAGGTTGGCGGCATCCGCGCCGCCTGCCTGATTCCCCGCGCCGATAATGGTATGGGCTTCATCAATAAACAGCAGCACCGGCTCCGGCGATTTCTGCACCGCGTCAATCACGTTTTTCAGCCGCTGTTCAAATTCACCTTTAACACCCGCCCCGGCCTGCAACAGCCCCAAATCCAGCGTGCGGATATGCACCGTTTTCAGGCTGTCCGGCACGTTGCCTTCGGCGATACGCAGCGCCAGCCCTTCCACCAGCGCGGTTTTGCCAACACCCGGTTCTCCCACCAGAATCGGGTTGTTTTTGCGGCGACGGGAGAGGATATCGACCATCTGGCGAATTTCCGTGTCGCGCCCGAATACCGGGTCGATTCGCCCGCTGCGGGCTTTTTCCGTCACGTCTTCGGTAAAGCGGTTAAGCACCGCCAGCAGGGCGTCATCCTGTTTCCCCGTCAGCGTTTTTGCCGGTGCGTCCGTCGTTGCCGCCTCTGGTTGCGCGGATGTCAGCGGTTCGGTGACCTGTGGCTGACGTGCCGGACATTCATCCGACTGCGCATCCAGCAGGGGACGCAGCCGCTCAAGCTGCACGCGGCTCAGACTCAGCAATACCCACAGGTCATTACAGGCGGGCAGCATCGGTTTTTCTGTCAGCGCCATCAGCAGATGCTGGCTGCGGATTTGTGGATCGTCGCCTTCCAGTGACGCTATCAGCCACGCCTGTCGGATAAGCGCTGCCAGCGGTTCAGAAAGTTGAGGACGTTCGCGGACCGGGCGGGGTAAGGTGTCCAGATGTGCCAGCAGAGACTGCCAGAGCGTGTCGATATCCCATTCATAGCGGCGGGCAATCACCGTGATATCGCCTTCTCCCTGCTCCAGCAGTTTCAGCAGCCAGTGTTCAATGGTTATTTCCGCATGGGCGCGGGTCTGACACAGCGAGGCGGCGGCGTCCAGCGCCCGTGCACAGTATGGGTTAAGGCGACGCAGCAGCGCGGCGGGGTGATTTCCTGTCATAGAAGGGTTTCCTTATCGTGTTCTGTATTCCTGCGATCCGCGTTCAGGCACGCTACCGCCCATAGCCGTTACCTCACTCAGGCCCATCAGGTTTCACCAGATTGTGGGTATGCTTTGCTCAGTACCGGTGCCTGCGGCACTGGACAAAGCACACAACAGAAAGGCAGACAGTTTCCTGTCTGCCGCAGTTATCAGGCGGAAGGACGCTCATTCCACGAGTCGGAATGAATGATGTTGCCGTCTTTGTAAGTCCAGGTGATTTTCTCGTAGCGGAACTCAATACGTTCCAGGTGGTTATGCTTCTCTCTGGAAGGATCCTTGATGTCGTGCATAAGCGGAGCGACTCTGACCAGCTTGACGTTATCAAGCGTGATGTTGAAGTACTCCACTTCCTGACCGGCATCGTTGATGCGGTAAAACTTAAATTCTGCCGTTTTCAGGGTCTGTCCGGTGGTCACAGCTTTGTAGAGATACGGGCTGGAGGCATCGATTTCTTTGGTAAACGTAAAGGGCTTGTGAGTACGGGTACCGGTCAGTTTGCCGGTGTTGTTGTCGGTCGGGATGTACACATCGTGATCCAGCGCCACCACTTCGATGCTACCTTCGCGCCCCTGAACGTCCACGGAACCTTTGATATCCGCGCCGCCGTCATCTTTCAGCCAGAGATAAGCAGGAATAGCCATGAGAATTACTCTCCTTGTTAGTGTGATTGAAGCACCGCCTTCTTCCGGCGGTATGTTTTATTTCACGTCCTGACAGGCGTCAGAACGCGGAACAAGACTGATTTCGACACGCCGGTTGACTGCCCGGCCCTGTGGCGTGTCGTTGGTCGCCGCAGGCTGGCTCTCGCCCAGTCCCTGTACGGCAAAACAGGTGGCCGGGATGTCGCTGGTCTGCAGCATCCAGTTACGCACCGCTTCGGCACGTCGCAGCGATAACTGCTGATTGCTTTTTTCGTCGCCGGTGGCGTCGGTATATCCGGCCACGAGGATCAGCCAGCCCGGTTTTGCCCGGATGTTCACCAGTGCGTCCACCAGCACTTTTGTCGAGCCGTCTTTCAGGCGGGCCTGTCCGACGTCAAACAGCGACATACTGTCAAGACGCACGGTCTGAACCGGAAGCGAAGCCGTCACGTCCATTTTTTGCTCAGGCGGACGCCAGTCGCGAATGGCGCGTAATACCGGCTGGCGGATGCGTTCACCGGGGTATAACCCCAGACCGAGACGTAGTGGTTCTCCTTCCCGGTAATACCCATCGAGCATGACCGCATCGTCTTTCAGCACCGACAGGTGACGGGCTTTGGTGATAAATTCCTCCGCCGGAACGGCATAAAACTGGTGCAGATCGTCACCGATATGCCGTAATAACTGGCGATTTGCCGTGGCTGACAGGCACAACATGGTGATACCCGCCGCGGTGGTAATGCCCAGCATGGTCACGCAGGCCCGCCGCAGCGGGGTAAAGCCCGACTGACGCGGCAACTGCCGTAACAGGGCATCCGGAAACGGCAGCGTGGCGTCTGTGCCGGTGTCCGCGATATCCGTCGTCAGGCCGGTTCTGGCGGTGATCCACACTTGCCACAGGTTGTTATCCACCGCAGGCAACGAGGTGACCAGCCCCACGGCCATCGCCAGTGGCGGGCATTTCGCCTCCGGGCCGTTCAGTGCCGTCAGCACATTAAGATTCAGCCACTGCATCAGGCTTTCAGCTTTCAGCAGGTAACAGAGTCGCTGACTGCGCTCCTGTACGCCGGATTGTGCAATCCACTGCGCGGGCATCGCGTTCTCTGTGGATGTTGCTACCTGAACTTCGTCTCCGGTACAGATAAACCACGGTGAATTCGCTCTCTCCGGCAAGGGCGAGCCGGACAGCCCGCTCCAGAGAAGCCAGGGGACGTTTACGCCCGCCCGGCGACGCACTGTCGCCATACTGTGGGCGAACCGGCGCAGTTGTCCGGCCAGAACCGCCGCATCCCGGTACATGCCGGGCATGACGGTATACGCCACGGCAAGCTGCGATGCCCACGCCGGGCGAAGGGTCAGCAATCGCTCCACCTGCGCCACAAGCTGTTCTTCATCAGAAACAGGCAGATACAGCCCTTCTGAAACCTGGCGGACCGGGCTGTCAGTGAACAGGTGCGCCGACATATCGCCACAGACCAGCACTACCGGTTGTCGGTACGTTTCCGGCGGCAGCGATAACAACCCGGCATCGCCGGTCATCTCCGTCCACGTCTGCCTGCGCCGGTAAATCAACAATGCGGCAACCGCCAGAACGATAACTGCTGCACCGGCCCATCTCAGTACGCCAGACGGACTGACAAACACCCACCACAGCACCAGCAGTAACACCATTCCCCACAGCACGATGGCCTGTTTCAGCGTGTTCCTCACTCACGGCTCCCTTTAACGCAGGCTTTGCGGCAGCAGTTCATCCACCAGCACGTTCAGCCAGTGGTGCAGTCCCCACCAGACACCGGCCAGTAGCAGCGTCAGCGTTACCAGCCAGAAAAACGGCGAATGCAGCAAAGGATGCTGACGGGGGGATAACGGCACGTTCAGTACCGCCGTTTCCGGCAGCACGCCAAATGGCGCGACCAGCCCGTTGAGCGTCGAAATAAGCTGGTCACGCTCCGGGGCCACCGGATCCTGATAACGCCCGCGAAATCCCAGCAGCAGGACACGGTGAAAGCAGGTCAGCACTGCCTGCGCGGGGGCGGGCTCCTGCAACACCTGCTTCATCCGTTCGTACAGCAGCTCGCCTGCCTGCAGAGTGTTGAAGAAATGCGACTGGAGTGGATCCTTCATCCAGATGGCCTGACCGTCGTCCATGCCGCCACGGCTCAGGACCGTTTCGTCCAGCAGGGCGCACTGCGCGTAAGTAATGTGCTCCACGCTCTCCCGGCTGAACCCGGCATCTTTCAGGCGTTCGCGGACCAGTTCCACCTGCCGCTGGCAGTGGCGATACAGCTCCATACCGTGACGCACGGTGGTTCCCTGACGCAGTTCCACCACCGTCAGAAACGTATCGCGCAGCAGCGCGTCGATATTGATATCCGTCTCTTTTTTCATGTGCGCAGCACCGCAAACAGTTCAGGTTTCAGGTCGCCCATGGTTCCCGGCGCATAAATCATGCAGCACCCGGACTCCAGCATCGATTTAGCCGCGTCACTGTGCATATCCAGCGCAAAATACTGGTTCTCCAGCCGCAGTGGCAGCGCTGCCGGAACTGAGGTAAGCGGCACCAGTGGAACACCATTCAGCGCCACATTGATAAGCAGCGTGACGTCATCAGGCGCACCGATTTTGCAGACCAGCGGTAGCTGGTGCAGTACCTGATGCGCAGGCAGAGAGGAACGAACGGACAGGTAAAAGTCGGCCTCTTCCCGCAGGCGCGGATCGTGCAGGTCTGCTTTCCAGCGGTTGCCCGGCAGGGACGCCAGATCCAGCGCGATCACCCGTGACGGCAGGCTGGCTTCCAGCAGTTCGCTGAGCAGGGAGAAAAGTGGCGGAAAGACGATGGACGGCGATTCGTGGACATAGGGCGGAACGGCGCTGACGTTATGTTCAAGGGAAAACGTCAGCAGCGCACCGGCAAGCCTCGCCAGCTCCCGCCAGACCAGTTCGGGATGAACCGCCGGGTAGCGCAGGAAATCACTCAGTACCGGCTCGGCGGAGTTCAGCGCGTTAAGCAGCCAGAACAGGGAGACATCGGCGACGGCAAAGTCCGCCATACGCTGGTTGCTTTCCCGGCGCATCGCCATCAGACGCTGGCACTTCGCCCGTAGCTGCAACAGCAGTGTGTCCAGACGCTGTACCAGCCCGTCATGGGCGTTAAACGCCAGTAACGGCGGAATATAGCCCTCATCCTGCGTCCAGTTGCCCTGAACATCCCGCACCAGACGCGCCAGCGGACAGGTGATGTAATCCTGATTGTTATCATGGGCAAAGCGCAGGGACAGTGCATGGCGCTCAACGGCCATATCTTCACTGTCACTGCCGTAGATATCCTGCACCTTTTGCCATTCCTGACGATAGCGCAGCGGCCTTTCAGCCTGCTCGCCCTGACCGAGATTACCGCCGTTACCATGCGCAAGCGGCAGCGCCAGCAAAACAATCGCGCTGCCGCCCTCCAGCGTGCGCAGGTCACAGGCAGGAGGCAGAATATCCGCCACGTCTGAATCGATCAGCGTACCATCAGCAAAACGCAGGCGTACTGCCTGCGTTTTCAGCTTTCCGGGCGTCAGGGCATCCCGGTCAAAGAGCACGTTTGCGATCCCCCACGGATGACGAATACAAAGTTGCGCAATGCTGTCATTGCTGAACGCTTCCCAGCGGGCCTGCTGCTGAAACTGCTGAGAGGACAGGAATGTCCCCTCAGCCCACAGTGGTCGATGAATTTTCATATCACATCACCGCCCGGTCAGGCTTTCGCTTTCGGCATCTGGGAAACCAGTGACAGGTTGATATCCATCCCTTCAATCTGGAAATGCGGCACGGCAAAGAGTCTGACGCGGAAGAAGCCCGGATTGTCCTCAATATCTTCCACGATAACCTTGCCGTCGCGCAGCGGGTGAGTCTCGTGCAGGGCGGCGATGGTCGGGTTGTCGCCGGCGGCGAGACGATCCTCGGCGCTCAGCGTCTGATCGGCCATGGTCTCAGCGGCCTTCTCCAAGGTCTTGCGATCGCGTGCGGTCAGGCCGGTGTCCGGGGTTTCGGCCCAACGGGCCAGCAACTCGGCACCGGAATTGAGTGCGTTGTCCACGTCGTCCATCACACGCACCTTGATGCGGGCGTCGTGCAGCCAGGAGACGTACGCGTCTTCCCAACCTTCGATGGTCACGGTCCATTCGCCGAGCTGACGCTTGACGGCCGCGTAGCCATCCTCCCAAGGCTTCAGATCGCTGTGCTCGCCGCACTTGACCATCACGGTCCAACGATCGAGGCCGGGATTTACGCAGGTCATGGCCCGGCGCATGGTTTCCTTGCCGCGCGGGTTGCGCACGATGGCGGTGGCACCCACCTTGGTACGGCCTTCGATGAACACCTGGGCGGTCATCTCAAACGGTTCGCCGAGTTCCACACGGGCGGGGAAGATGCCGCGCTCCTCGGCGGGAGTGATGTCCATGACATTGATGCGGCCGAACTGGCCGGGCTCGTTTGCTTCGATGGACGGTGCGGGGGCTTCGACAGCCAGGCCTTGCAGCGCTGCTGCGGCGCGTGCCGTTTCGGCGCTGACTCTCTTGCGCTTGGGTGCGGGGCTCTTTCGGGCAGAAGTCGCCTTTGACTTCGTTTTCGTGGTGCTGTTATCGGTATTACTAGTGCGCGTGGTCGCGCGATGTTGTACTGCTGCCATAAGGCCCTATTC
>SKES01001764.1_pt1 | contig 11753 bp, 2 predicted proteins | sample 4826851 | NCBI WGS metagenome assembly SKES01 (sample SAMN11008803, study PRJNA524170) | human gut metagenome | biome: Human fecal sample; material: Feces; isolation source: fecal sample from pouch patient p52 | host: Homo sapiens | place: Israel: Tel-Aviv | collected 2016-09-04 | reverse complement strand
GGCCAATGTGTCATTTTAGATATATGTGTATGTAAGGGATACATCATATATCATCAGTATGTATTAGAGATCAACTAAGCCTTTTAACGAGAGAAGAAAAGGCTACAATACCTACATTACTATAGATATCATTTATTGTTGAATTGCACTGCGCAAATCAACTTTGTTGTAGTCATTGCTACCCATTGGTTCGTTGATAGCTTTGCGAAGGTCTACTACGTGCTCATCAGTAGCAGTTGGTTCTTCGCTTGCTTTGTTTTTAACTGTTTCTTTAGCAGCGAACCAAATTGTTTCGTTCATGTAGTGACGAAGTTCTTCGTTAGATACATGTTCTTGCTCTTGTGCAAGGATATCCAAGATTGCATCTTCTAATGCTTGTGCTTCGTCGTCATTCATAGGACCGCCTACTTGTTTTTGCTTTTGTACAACTTCGTTAACACGATCTACCATGCCACGCAATACGTTGTAACCATAGCTATTTACGAAGCCATCTTTTTCATTGTATTTAGGTGTTTCAAAGTATTCGTATTCGTTTTTGTTGCGGTTTTCACCGTTCCAATTTAAAGCTGTTTCAAAGCCATGTACACGACCTAAAGAATGTGTACGGAAGTAATCAGCATAGTTATGTTTATCTTTAGAATGCAACCATTTTTTATCAGCTTTAGTCAATTGTTCATGATTGTCGCGTTTAGCTTTTGCTAACGCGATTTTTTGTTCAGCATTTTCCCATGCTTTCACATAATCATGAAGAGATTGTACTACTTGTGGGCTAGCCACAGGTACCAATACAACATTGCTCAAACCAGGTGCAGATGCAGGGTTTGGCAAGATCAAGTTATCATCGTATGTTGGTGCGCTTGCTGCGTGACCAGTGATGGATGCTGCGCTCATTAAAAGTGCCGCTGTGAAAGCAAGCATTGTAGATTTTTTCATATCTATTCCTCTTTTCATAGTCGAATTAATGTGCTGGATGAGGGCTCCCGAGGGAACCCTTACCAGTTGTATCCATACCTAGGATTAGATTCCTAGTTTTTTGAAAGTTTTCTGAAAGTGTAACTAATTACATACCCATTTTCGCCATCATTGCAGCCATTTGAGCTTTCAATACTTCTACTTCACTTTGTAGACCAGCGTTTTGAGCTTTAATTTGTTCGTTTTCATATTTCAAGTCAGATACTTCACCTTTTAATCCGGCGTTTTGAGCTTTCATTGCTGCCATTTCAGTTTGTACTGCGTATGCAGAGCTGATAGGGCCTTTGCGGTAGCGGTCTGCTACAGCTGCTTCAGCATCTCTGTTACCAACTTTCCAAGTTACACCAGCGTTTGCCATCATGTGGCTAGAACCGCCAGCCCAGGACAAGCCGCCATGGAACATTGTGGACTCGTTTTTGTAATGAGCTACGCCCACTGCAATCGCGGAGTTACCACGGTAGTTACCATAACCAGCCATGATTTGAGTTGGTTCCAATGGATCGTATTGCATAGGTTTCAATGCGGACAATGCTGCACCTTGAGCACCTACACGGCCGATTTCTTCATTCAATTGATCAACGCGAGGGTCAACTGCGCCTTTTACGGAAAGGTCATAGTTTAAGCCGCCATCAGCAGATTCAGTTTTCTTCAATACTACGGATTGGTCATCAGATGTCAATGTAGTACGGGAGTCTTTCAACTGTTTAACGTTTACTGCATCAGTATCATTAGTGCCACGTTGAACATTAGTAATTTTGTTGCCACCCATGTTGAGGTTGCCACCAGTGATATTTACAGTATCGCCACCGAAGGATACTTTAGGACCATTGGAGTTATTGGAAATGGAAGTGATGTTAGTGAGGTCACCTTTTACGTCGAAGGATACTTTACCGTTCGCATCAGTGTGAGCAGTAGTATTTACGCCGTTAGAGAAGTCTAAACCATCAGATAACATTACTGTTCTAGCGTTGCCACCATTTTCTTTGTAAGTCAATGGAATTTGTTTAGCTGCTTCGTTACCATTGAAGTTAACTTGGTAGTTAGTTGTATGGTTAGTAGCATTTGGTTGAACGTCTACAGTGATCGCTTTGTTGTCACCTGTTACAGTAACTGCTTCACGAGCTGCATCTTTAACGTCATTTTTATCTACAGATACTTCGTATGTTGCACCAGCTGCACCGAATGTATCGCCAGCTTTAGGAGCTACTTTGGCGATGTTATTAGCATCAGCTTTAGCTTGTACTTTTTCAGTAGATTTTTTAGCTGCTTCTTCTTGAACAAGTTTCAATTGTTCTTCAGTTGCTGCACGACCTTTAGTTGCGAAGTCAGCGGAATCAAGAGTTTTGTTAGTTAAGCCAGTGATATCACCAGTTTTACCATCAAGCTTGATTGTGTTGTCGCCAGCTACGTTAACTACTTGGTCACCTTTGAATTCTAATTTGCCGTCGCCTTCGTTGTTAGTGATGGAAGTGATTTTGTTCAAATCGCCTTCAACATTAACTTTGTAAGGGTTAGCTTTAGAACCGTCGCCAGTCACTTTAGTGTTTTGACCGTCAACAAGGTTAGTTTTAGCTGCTTTCAATTGACGTACGTTAACCGCATCAGTATCGTTTACACCGTCTTCAACGTTAGTAATTTGTTTATTACCAGCATTGATACCGTCTTTAGTTACAGATGGGCCATTGTTAATTACCAAGCCACCATCAGTGATCTTAGTATCGCCAATTGTTACGGAACCTTTATTAGTAAGATCTACATTGTTGCTCAATGCATATTCTACTTTAGCACCATTTTCATCGCTAGTTTGTTTTACAGTGAGGTTTTTACCGCCGGAGAATTCAACAGTTTTACCATCAGTAATTTTCTTAGCTGCTGTTTCAGAATCAGCAGTAGTATTACCGGAAGATTTGACGTTGAAGCTGTTCATTGTACCAAGGCCAGTACCGCTAATTGTCATTTCGCCATTAGCAGATTTGGATACTGTGATACCGTCAGCACCTTTAACATTTACTTTACCGCCGTTAGCTGGAACATCTGTGCCATTAGCTTGGATTGTCCAGATATCGTCAGTGTTAGCGAATGTTTTGTCACCGTATTTAATACGGTCTCCATCTTTCTTAATTGTTGTGTAGTTATCAGGTGTACCTAAGTGGATTTCCTTAGTTTGGATGGAGTCGATGCCTTTGATGTTTTTATTCAAGCGAATGTTCAAAGTATCGTTACCATCAGCAGTTACAGCGATGTTACCTGCAGCAGATTCAAATGTTTTTTCTTGCTCTTCAGTAACGCCTTCACCTTTAACTTTAACTGTGGAGTTAAGTTTGTTTTTGTTTACAACGCTTTCGTTGTTACCAGTGAATTTCAAGCCGTCATCAGTAGTAGCAACTTCGTGTTTGTTGTTGTTGCTATCTTCGTAAACAATACGAGTCATACCGTTAGTACCGTTTTTACCGTCTACGCCGTCTTGACCATTAGCACCTTTGAAAGTAAGACCATCTTTACCGTCTTTACCATTCAAGCCGATAGAGCCATCTTTACCGTTGATTACAACAGCAGAGCCGTCTTTACCGTTTACACCGATCTTACCGTCAACACCTGGTTTACCATCTTTACCATCATTACCAACTTTGATATCGTCGGACAATGCATAGTTGTAAGTGTGGTTGCCAGTTACTGCATCAACGATTTGTTCAACAGTTAAGTTTTTACCTGCACCGAAGTTTACAGTTGTGCCAGGTTTTACGATTGTTGCACTGTGATCGCCTACTGTGTTACCAGTAACGTCACCTTTCCAACCGGAGTTGTTGATTGTATCTACAACAGTTTTAACTGTAGCGATACCATTTTCACCATCTACGCCTGGTTTGCCGTCAACGCCGTCTCTCACTTTACCAAGTGTTACGTCGTATTTAACAACACCGTTTGCATCAACGGAAGCTTTAGTGTAGTTACCGTCAACGAAGTTCAAGCCTTCAGACAATTTAACTTTTTGTTTAGCACCGCCGTTAGCTGTGTAGTTAAGTTCAGCATCGCCAAGGTTAGTTGCTTTTGCATTTACTGTGTAAATGTTTTGACCATCAGCACCAATTGTTTTATCAACTGTTACGTTGTCACCAGCTTTAACTTCTGTCTTAGCGGATTTCAATTGTTTTACGTTAACTGCGTCAGTGTCATTTACGCCAGCTTTCACGTTAGTGATGTTTAAGTTACCAGCATTGATGCCACCTTTAGTAATGGATGGACCATTGTTGATTACCAAACCACCGTCAGTGATCTTAGTATCGCCAATTGTTAAGGAACCGGATGGAGTCAAGTTAACTTCTTTGGACAATTGAACTTTCAATTTGCCATCTACGTTGTTCACGCCAATGTTGTTGTCAGTCAATTTGGACTTATCTGCACCACCAACAACATCCATAGTTTCGTTCAATTTCTTAGCGATAACTTTGGATTTATCTGCACCTTGTGCATCGTCGCCAGCATATTTCATGCCATCATCCAATGTAGCCACTTCGTGTGTATTCTTGCTGTTATCTTCGTATACGATACGAGTGATACCATCTTTACCGTTTACACCAGGTTGACCATCTTTAGCTTTCATAGTAAGACCATCTTTACCGTCTTTACCATTAAGGCCGATGGAACCATCTTTACCGTTGATTACAACAGCGGAACCATCTTTACCGTTTACGCCGATTTTACCGTCAACACCGTCTTTACCATCTTTACCGTCGTTACCAACTTTGATGTCATTAGACAATGCATATGTATAAGTTTGTTCACCAGTTGCATTATCGATTTTTTGAGTAATTGTCAAATTATCGCCTGCTGCGTAAGATACAGTTTTACCGTTGCCTACTGCTGTTACAGCGTGGTTACCAACTACATTACCTTTCGCATCTGTGGAGAAGGAGTAGCCGTCTTTAATTTGATCAGCCAAACCAGACAAGTCGATTTTCGCGATTGTATTAGCTTGGTTAGCGCCATTGCCATCGTTGTATTTCAATGTAACGGATTTGTCTGCCACATTATAGGAGTAAGATGTAGTAGTTTCACCTGCACGATCAGATTGAGTTGGTGCAATGTGTAAATCGTTAGCTTTGGAAATACGTTTTACATCGCCGATGTTAGCAGCGTTATCGATTACATCGCCACCAGATTTAAGGTTAGTGATGTTGTTGCCACCCATGTTCACGTTGCCGCCATCGAATTTGAATTCGTTGCCGCCAATTGTCATAGTTGCAGGGCCATCGTTCTTAATGGAAGTGATGTTTTTCAAATCTTTGTTCAATTGAACTTCGAGAGTATCAGTACCATCAGCTTTTACGTTGATGTTACCAGAAGCGCTCTTGAAGGATGCAGAAGTTGTTTTATCTACGCCTTCACCTTGAACTTTAACAAGGCTATTCAATTTGTTTTTGTTTACAACATCAGTGTTATTACCAGTGAATTTCAAGCCGTCATCAGTAGTAGCCACTTCGTGTTTGTTGTTGTTTTTGTCTTCGTATACGATACGAGTGATACCGTTAGTACCGTTTGTACCATTTACGCCGTCTTGACCATTAGCGCCACGGATAGTAAGACCATCTTTACCGTCTTTACCATTGAGGCCGATGGAGCCGTCTTTACCGTTGATTACAACAGCAGAACCGTCTTTACCGTTTACGCCGATTTTACCGTCAACGCCATCTTTACCGTCTTTGCCATCGTTACCAATCTTGATATCGTTAGCCAAGTCGAATTCAACTTTAGCGCCGTCGTTATTGCTAGTTTGTTTAACAGTCAAGTTTTTACCTGCTGCCATTTCAACTGTTTTACCATCAGAGATAGTTTTTGCAGTAGTTTCGGAATCAGCAGTTGTATTACCAGTGGATTTCACATTCCATACGGATTGTGCAGCACCTGGAGCTACATGCAAGTCGTAAGTAACTTGGTTGCCGTTTTCAGTTTTGTTAACTGTTACGGAATTATCGTTGGAAGTTACTACTGTACGAGAATCTTTCAACTGTTTAACGTTAACTGCATCAGTATCGTTTACGCCAGCTTTTACATTAGTGATATTCAAGTTACCAGCATTAATACCAGTTTTAAGAACAGATGGGCCACCGGAAATAGTTAAGCCACCGTTATTAACAACAGTATCACCAATAGTTAAGGAACCAGATGGAGTCAAGTTTACGTTGTTGTTAAGATCGTATTTAACTACACCATCAGCAGCTACGGAAGCTGTTGTGTTGGAACCATTAGTGAAGTTCAAACCTTTATCCAATGTAACTTTTTGGTCGTTAGAGCCATTCGCTTTGTATGTCAAAGGAATTTGTTTAGCCGCTTTATCGCCATCGAATGTTACTTGGTAAGTTGTGTTATGGTTTGTTTCATCTTGAACAGGTGTAACAGTGATTGGATTGTTGCTATTGTTTGCATTGTTTACAGTCACTGCTTCACGAGCTGCATCTTTAACAGCATTACGGGAAACATTTACTTCGTATTTAGCATTTGCATCACCAGTTTGTTTACCGTCAGCTACAGTGATGTCAGCGATGTTAGTGTCGCCTGCAGCAGCAGATTTTTTAACTACGCTTTCAACAGCTGCTTTATCGCCTGTAGGCAAGTTGCTCAAGTCGATCTTAGCTGTTTTGTTCACTGCATTATCATTGCCATCAACATATTCCAATGTAACTGTTTTATCAGCGTTCACTGTGTATGTTTTGTCTTTGATATGAATGTCGTTAGCTTTGGAGATACGTTTAACGTCGCCAATGTTAGCAGCGTTATTGATCACATCGCCACCAGATTTAAGGTTAGTGATGTTGTTGTCGCCCATGTTCACATTGCCGCCATCGAATTTGAATTCGTTGCCGCCGATTGTGAAAGTAGCAGGACCTTCGTTTTTAATAGTCTTGATGTTAGTCAAGTCACCAGCTAAACCGAATTCAACTTTAGCACCGTCTTCAGTGTTAGATTGTTTTACAGTTAAGTTGTTACCTGCTGCCATTTCAACTGTTTTACCATCAGTGATAGTTTTTGCAGTTGTTGCGGAATCAGCAGTTGTATTACCAGTGGATTTCACATTCCATACGGATTGTGCAGCACCTGGAGCTACATGCAAGTCATACGTAACTTGGTTGCCGTTTTCAGTTTTGTTAACTGTTACGGAGTTATCGTTGGAAGTTACAACTGTACGAGCATCTTTCAATTGTTTTACGTTAACTACATCAGTATCGTTTACGCCTGCTTTCACATTAGTAATGTTCAAGTTACCAGCGTTGATACCAGTTTTAGTTACGGATGGGCCACCTGTAATTGTTAAGCCACCATTGTTAAGAATAGTGTCACCAATTTTCAAGGAACCATTTGGTGTTAAATCAACATCATTGGACAATGCATATGTGTAAGTATGTTCACCAGTTGCATTATCAATATTTTGAGCAATAGTTAAGTTTTTACCTGCTGCATAAGAAACAGTTTTACCATTTGCTACAGGTGTAACAGCATGGTTACCAACTACATTGCCTTTAGCGTCAGTGGAGAAGGAGTAACCATCTTTGATTTGATCAGCCAAACCGGACAAGTCGATTTTCGCCACTGTACCAGATTGGTTAGCACCGTTACCATCGTTATATTTCAATGTTACAGATTTGCTTGCTGCATCGTAAGCGTAAGATGTAGTAGTTTCACCTTGACGGTCAGAAGATGTTGGAGCAATGTGCAAGTCGTTAGCTTTAGAAATACGTTTTACGTCGCCAATGTTAGCAGCGTTATTGATCACATCGCCACCAGATTTAAGGTTAGTGATGTTTTCGTCACCCATGTTGATAGGGCCGCCAGTGATGTTGATGGAATTAGGACCGAATTCCATTTTTGGACCATTTGTAGTATTGGAAATGGAATGGATGTCTACTAAGTCTTTGTTCACATCGTATTTAACAACGCCTTCAGCATCTACAGAAGCTGTTGTGTTTTTCCCGTTTGTGAAGTTCAAACCTTTATCCAATGTAACTGTTTGAGCATTTTGGCCATTCGCTTTGTAAGTCAAAGGAATTTGTTTAGCCGCTTTGTCGCCATCGAATGTTACTTGGTATGTAGTGTTATGATTTGCTTCATCTTGTACAGGTGTAACAGTGATAGGGTTGTTAGTTGTGTTTGTAGTATTTACAGTTACTGCTTCACGAGCTGCATCTTTTACGTCGTTACGAGATACGTTTACTTCGTAAGTTGCGCCTGCATCACCGAAGTTTTCACCAGCTTTAGGTGCAACTTTAGCGATGTTTTTGTCGCTAGAACCAGCTACGTCTGCTTTAGCTTGTACTTTTTCAGTAGAAGCTGCAGTAGGTTTTACGTTGTTAACATCTACAGTATATACAGTTTTTGTGCTGCCATCTGCATTTTGAATTACATTGCTAGTTACCTTCGCAGCATTTTTACCTTCTACTACAACAGTACTGTTCAATTTGTTTTTAGCGCTGTCGGACAAGTCAGCCACTACATTGCTACCAGATGCTGTTGTTTTGATATACTCACCATTGTTAGCACCTACAACGCCAAAGCTCAAGCCGCCTTGTTTGTTCAATTTTTGTAATTCAGTAGCGCCTGTGTTACCAGTCAAACCAACTGTGTTATTGAACTTGTTATTAACAATGTTCAATTGTTCTTCAGTTGCAGCGCGACCTTTTTTAGCGAAGTCTGGAGCATCCAATGTTACGTTAGTTAAACCAGTGATGTCACCAACTTTAGCATTCAAGTTAATGTTGTGATCGCCTGCTACGTTTACAGTTTGGTTACCACCAAATACAACTTTGCCGTCGCCATCTTTATTTGTGATGGATGTAATGTCAGTTAAATCACCTTCAACGTCTACTTTGAAAGTTTTAACGCCATTAATTTCACGGTTGCTAACCTTTGTATTCTTACCATTTTCCATATCGATGGATTTTTTAGCAAGATTTTGGATGACTGTTTCGCCACCCTTGTTGATATTGGAAAGATCTTGTTTAGCAATACCTGTGATAACAGCAGTTTCGTTAGGAACGTCTTTGTTGTTACCATCAACGTATGTCATTGTTACTTTGCCGTTATTATCAACTGCATATTCACCTGGTTTAATGTGACGTTCGTCAGCACGAACTTGTTTCAATTGGCTAACATTAACTGCATCGTTATCATTTACGCCAGCTTTTACATTAGTAATGTTCAAACCACCAGCGTTGATGCCAGTTTTAGTAATGGATGGACCACCGTTAATAGTCAAACCATTATCAGTAATGTTAGTATCACCGATTTTGATAGACCCATCTGGAGTCAAATCGATGTCTTTATTCAATGCAAATTCAACAGCTGCATTACCATTATTATTAGTTTGTTTAATGGTCATGTTTTTGCCGGCTTGCATTTCCACAGTTTTACCGTCTTTGATTTCTTGAACGCCAGCAGAACCTTGTGCCACTTTACCTTCTGTAGCAGTAGATTTCACGTTGAAAGAGCTCATATCGCCAGTTTTCAAACCGCTCAAGTCGATAACTGCTTTAGGGCCGTTAACAGTTTTACCATTACCATCTTGGTAAGTTAATGTAACCTTTTTGTTAGCATCTACAGTGTATTCAGCCACATTGTTATTAGTGCCTGCTGTAGGAGCTACATGCAAGTCGTTCGCTTTAGAAATACGAACAACATCGCCAATGTTAGCCGCATTATTAGTTACATCGCCACCAGATTTAAGATTAGTAATGTTATTACCGCCAAGATCTAGGTTACCACCAGTGATGCTGATGTTGTCACCACCAAAGTGCATTGTAGGACCACCATTGTTAGTAATGGAAGTAATACCACCAAGATCGCTATTTAAAGAGTATGTATATGTTTGTTCACCAATAGATTGCTTGATGTCTTGTTTAACTGTTAAGTTCTTACCAGCTGCATAGTTAACAGTTGTACCACTTTGAACAGTTGCAGGTTTTGCAGTACCATCAACTTTACCACCGTTTGCTGTAGCATTTGTTAAGAAGTCATATTTAGCAGCAGTATCAGCAGCGTTGATTGTGTAAGTAGTTTTACCATCAGTAACAGATGTATCAACAGTTACGTTTCTACCAGCTTTTACCAAGTTAGTGTCATCGAAAGCAACAGTGATTTTGGAATCTTTCGCACCGTCATGAGCCGCTACAGTAGATACACGACCTTCGCCAATCACGTTTAATTTACCGCCATCAGCTAAGAAATCACTTTTACCAGTATTACCAGTTACAGCAACGCCAACGTTTTTCAATTGAGCTACGTTAACAGCATCAGTATCTTTAGTACCAGCAGCAAGACCTGTCAATTGACGAGTCAAGTTTCCATCAGCACCAATGGATACAGCAGCATGTGTTGCAGTTTGTACATTACCTTGTAAATTTGTATATTTACGGTTATGTAAATCAGATGGATTGTAACCTACAACACCTTTATCAGATGTAGTAAGAGAGTTAGATCCAAGTGCTACACCTGTTTCAAATGTTGCTTTTGCTTCATTACCTAAAGCAGTAGCATTTTTTGCACTTGCTCTAGAAAGACGACCCATAGCAATTGCATAGTCGCCAGTGGAGTTAGAAGCAGCACCAATTGCGATACCAGATGCATCAGCAGCTTGAGATTGCATGCCTACAGCAATCGCATTTTCGCCAGAAGCGATAACTTTAGGAGAACCTTTACCACTTTGACCGATAGCAATAGCATTATTACCAGAAGCCTCTGCACGAGCACCAATTACAGTAGCACCAGAACCGGATGCTTTAGTTTCACGACCGATAGCAATTGTATCTAAATGAGTCGCTTCATTATCACGACCGATGGCGATTTGAGAGTTTTCATCTGCAGTCGCTGCAAAGTTTCTGCCACCATTTGTGGAGTCAGTTAAGTTATTTTTACCAATGGAGATACCACCCATTGTTTTAGCATTATTAAATTGACCTAATGTGATTGTATCTGCTACATGGGATGTATTTTCAGAACCAATGGCAACGGAGTTTTGACCCTTTGCATTGTTGTTATAACCAGCTGCAAAAGAACCTGCACCAGTAGCATTAGTATATACACCCATAGCAGATGCACTTGTACCTGTAGCGCTAGAATAGTTACCAATTACTGTAGAGTATTCCCCAGCTTGTTTTGGTGTTGTTTCCCAGGAACCTTTTGTATAGTTAACGTTGTTATAAGAACCAACAGCAACAGCAGACTTAGCATTTGCATTACTTACGTTACCTACGGCCAAGGAAGCCGCACCAGAAGCGTTATTACCAGCACCAACAGCTGTAGCAGCACCGCCTGTAGCCGTATTTCTATTACCTACTGCAGTAGTTGCGTTATTTGTAGATGTATTTTTAGCACCAATAGCTACTTTTCCGTCATGTCCAGCTACATTATCTGTAGTATTTTGGTAGCCTACAACGATGGAGTTTTGTCCAGCATTATTTTTACCATTGCTTCCGTCTGGAGCAGTGTCCGCCCAAATATTAACGTGGCTATTACCAGTATCATAACCAGCTTGTGCTTCTAGAGGAGCAATACCGCCCATAGCGCCAGCTACAGCCAAGCCAGCCAATACGCTAGCTAATACTTTTTTCTTGCCGTTATTATTTTTAGCAGTTTCAGGTACTACTACGTAGCAGCCTTTAGATTTGCTATAAACGACCTTAAAAACCTTATTCATAGAAACTATGAACCCCTTTCTCTCTTATAAAGAAAACACTAAATGCCTTATATACATTTTTTGTTTCATGAATTGTTTATGACACACGTTCACATAC
>SKES01001759.1_pt1 | contig 11780 bp, 7 predicted proteins | sample 4826851 | NCBI WGS metagenome assembly SKES01 (sample SAMN11008803, study PRJNA524170) | human gut metagenome | biome: Human fecal sample; material: Feces; isolation source: fecal sample from pouch patient p52 | host: Homo sapiens | place: Israel: Tel-Aviv | collected 2016-09-04 | reverse complement strand
TCTGTGTACTGTTTGAACAGATCGTAGCTTCCTGTCCATGTGGACTGCTGCAGAAGATGGATAGTCTGAGGATTGTAACGATGTTCCTCTCCCTGGCTTCTCATCTTGTGTGCGCCTACACTGTCCAGAGTCAGGTCTGTAGGAAGTCCTAATGGGTCAAATGCTTCTGAGTGAAGCTTCTCTACATTCTCTTCGATGTCTTCCAGTGTGATTCCGCCCACACGGCTGACTGTACCTGTAAAGTATTTCTCGATCACATCAGAAGAGATACCAATTGCCTCAAAAATCTGAGATCCCTGATAGGACTGAATGGTGGAAATACCCATCTTGGAAGCAATCTTTACAATTCCGCTGATAACTGCATGGTTGTAATCATCTACTGCTGCATAGTAATCTTTGTCCAGCATATGGCTGTCGATCAGCTCATGGATTGTCTCAAGGGCAAGGTATGGGTTGATAGCGCTTGCACCATAACCAAGTAAAGTTGCGAAATGATGTACTTCTCTCGGTTCTCCGGATTCCAGAATGATGGCAAGAGAGGTACTCTTCTTTGTTTTTACAAGGTGCTGATGAACTGCGGATACTGCCAGAAGTGACGGAATCGGCATATGATTTTCATCTACTCCCCTGTCTGAAAGAACAAGGATGTTTGCACCCTCACGGAATGCTTTATCTACTTCTACAAAAAGACGGTCAATTGCTCTCTCAAGCTTGGTGCTCTTGTAATATAAGGTAGAAACAACAGCTGTCTTGAAGCCCTCATGCTTGAAGCTCTTGATCTTCATCATGTCTGTATTTGTCAGGATCGGATTGTTGATTTTTAATACCTGACAGTTTTCCGGTTTCTGCTCCAACAGGTTTCCGTCTTTGCCTACATAAACACTTGTGCTGGTAACGATTTCCTCACGGATTGCATCGATCGGAGGATTGGTAACCTGTGCGAAGAGCTGTTTAAAGTAGTCAAATAATGGTCTGTTCTGTTTGGAAAATACTGCAAGCGGGGTATCCACACCCATGGCTCCGATGCTCTCTGCTCCGTTTAACGCCATGTTTCTGATGGAAGTACGGTACTGCTCATAAGTATAGCCGAATGCTTTCTGCAGACGTGCTCTCTGCTCAGGTGTATATTCTTCTGGTCTTTCGTTAGGAATCTTGATGTCTTTTAACTGTACCAGATGACTATCCAGCCATTCACCGTATGGCTGCATTTTTGCATATCCCTCTTTCAGTTCATTGTCATCAATTACTTTTCCCTTTACAGTATCTACAAGAAGCATTTTTCCAGGATGGAGACGCTCTTTTAATACGATTTTCTCTTCCGGGATTGGCAGAACACCCACCTCTGAGGAAAGGATCATATAGCCGTCAGAAGTAATATAATATCTGGATGGACGGAGACCATTTCTGTCAAGGACTGCACCCATAACATCACCATCAGAGAACAGGATAGATGCAGGTCCGTCCCATGGCTCCATCATAGTTGCATAGTACTGATAAAAGTCACGTTTTGCCTGGGAAATGGTGTCATTGTTTGCCCATGGTTCAGGGATTGTGATCATAACTGCAAGCGGAAGTTCCATACCGCTCATTACCAGAAACTCCAGTGTATTGTCAAGCATTGCAGAGTCGGAACCATTTCTGTTTACAACAGGAAGCACTTTATGAAGCTGTCCCTCCAGATATGGTGATTCCATATTTTCTTCTCTTGCAAGCATCTTATCTGCGTTGCCGCGGATGGTGTTGATCTCACCGTTATGTACCATAAAGCGGTTAGGATGTGCTCTCTCCCAGCTTGGGTTTGTGTTGGTACTGAAACGGGAGTGTACCATAGCGATGGCTGATTCATAATCCGGGCTCTGGAGATCTTCAAAGAAAGTACGAAGCTGTCCAACCAGGAACATACCTTTGTAAACGATGGTACGGCTGCTCATGGATACTACGTAAGTGTTGTCATTACTCTGTTCAAACTCACGTCTTGCAATATAGAGCATACGATCAAACGGAAGTCCCTTCTCTACATCTTCCGGTTTCTTGATAAATGCCTGCATAATACATGGCATACATTCTCTTGCTTTGTGGCCAAGTACCTCCGGAAATACCGGAACCTGACGCCATCCGAGAAGTTTCAGGCCTTCTTTCTCAAGAATAATCTCAAACATCTTCTTTGCCTGTGCGCGTTTGATCTCGTGCTGCGGGAAGAAAAACTGTGCGATGCCATATTCTCTCTCATCGCCAATCTCAAATCCCTCTTTCTTACAGGCTTTCTTGAAAAATTTATGGGAAATCTGGAGAAGGATACCTACACCGTCACCAGTTTTGCCTTCTGCATCCTTACCTGCGCGGTGTTCCAGATGTTCTACGATCTTTAATGCATTTGCAACAGTATCGTGGGTTTTCTTGCCTTTGATATTGACAACTGCTCCGATACCACAGTTGTCATGCTCAAATTCAGGCCTGTACATACCTTGCTGTTGCTGCTGTTCTCTCACTTCTTTCATAATCTCCTCATCCTTTCTATTTCTGCTGCTGTTCTTCGCTTATTTTCTTATCGACGGCCGCCTGAATAAATCCTCTGAATAAAGGATGTGCATGATTCGGGCGGGATTTGAATTCCGGATGGGCCTGAGTTCCTACATAGAACGGGTGCCCTGCGATCTCGATCATCTCTACAATATGATTATCAGGGGAAGTTCCTACGATATTCATTCCTTTCTCCTGAAGTTCTTTACGGAATGCATTGTTTACTTCATAACGATGTCTGTGGCGCTCATGGATTTCTTTTTTGCCAAAGAGTTCATAGGATCTGGAACCTTCTGCAAGAATACATGGATAGCTTCCAAGTCTTAAGGTTCCACCGATATCTTCGATATCTTCCTGATCCGTCATTAATGCAATTACCGGATGCTTTGTCTCCGGATTCAGTTCAATACTGTTTGCATCTTCGTATCCAAGTACATGACGGGCGAATTCTACAATTGCCATCTGCATTCCCAGACAGATTCCAAGATATGGAATCTTATGTACTCTTGCATACTGTGCTGCCAGGATCATTCCTTCTGTACCTCTGTTCCCGAAACCACCCGGAACCAGGATACCATCTACATTGTGAAGCTGCTGATCCAGATTCTTCTCTGTCAGTTCTTCGGAATCGATCCAGTCAAGCTCTACTTTGGCTCTGCAGGAAATTCCACCATGTTTCAGTGCCTCTACTACACTGAGATATGCATCATGAAGCTGTGTATATTTTCCTACAATTGCGATCTTTACTGTTTTATTCGGATTTCTCAGACTTTCTACCATTTCCTCCCAGTCACTTAAATCCGGTTTTCTGTTTTCCAGACGGAGACTTGAAAGAACTACATCTGCAAGCTTCTCTCTTTCCATTGCAAGAGGAGCTTCATATAAATATTCCACATCCAGGTTCTGAAGTACATGTGATACAGGTACGTTGCAGAATAAAGCGATTTTTTCTTTAATGTCCTCTGTCAGCTCATGTTCACTTCTGCACACCAGTACATCCGGCTGGATTCCCATTCCCTGAAGTTCCTTTACGCTTGCCTGGGTCGGTTTGGTTTTCAGTTCTTCAGATGCTTTTAAATAAGGAATTAATGTTACGTGGATCAGGATTGCATTGTCATGTCCCACATTGAGCTGGAACTGACGGATTGCTTCCAGGAACGGCTGACTTTCAATATCACCGACTGTTCCTCCCACCTCGATAATGGCAATCTTGTTTTCCTCCGGTGATTTGGCACGGTAGAAACGACTCTTGATCTCGTTTGTAATATGAGGAATTACCTGTACGGTGCCCCCGCCGAAATCCCCGTGACGTTCTTTCTGAAGAACAGACCAGTAAACCTTACCGGTTGTCACATTGGAATTTTTATCAAGACTCTCATCAATGAATCTCTCATAATGTCCCAGATCCAAGTCTGTCTCTGTACCATCGTCTGTTACAAAAACTTCTCCGTGCTGAATCGGGTTCATGGTTCCGGGGTCGATATTGATATAAGGATCAAACTTCTGCATGGTTACCTGGTATCCTCTCGCTTTCAGAAGACGCCCCAGAGATGCAGCTGTGATTCCCTTTCCGAGACCGGAAACAACTCCTCCTGTAACAAATACGTATTTCACTGCCATTTTGATTTCCTCCTCCATCATCCTTTGTTAATAAAAAAGCGTCAGATGCAGCTATCAGAGGGCACTTGACCCATCTGGTATTCTGCATCTGACGCCTTTGTCAGATCATCATATCTTCTATAATAATATGTTCAATTGGCTTTCTTTAAAAATATGCTATACTATAAAACATTTTTTTTCGTTTGTCAATAATGAATTTCCCGTTTTTAAGCAAAAACAAATCAAATAAGTTCCTTCTGATAAACTATGAAGCAGTTATATTTTATGGAATTACTCTGAACACAGTCATAATACAGAAAAAACGAATCTGTAGAAGTTCATCTTCCAGACCCGTCTTCTCTGCAATAATTATTCGGTTATAAAAATGCAAAATTTATGCAACTGCAAATTTCTTCAATGTACGATCAAATTCCCGGCTCTCCCCGTGGCAGTCTACTGTCAGTTCTCTGGTCAGATCCAGACTAAGTACACCAAGGATTGATTTGGCATCAATTAAAAATCTGTTGTAATAAACATCAATATCAAAATCACATCTGCTTGCAGCATTCACAAATTCCTGCACCTCTTCAGTTGCATTTAACTTGATTTTACTCTGTGACATCGTGATCACCCTTTCTGAAAACATTCTTTGTTTTTTTCTATCAGACGCCCATATTATGTTCCACATTTCAGAATTTGTCAAGTTTTTAAATTTATCCAATTTTCATAAAGCGCAGGGGTTCTATTGTGCATTTTGTTCGTTTATATATGTTTTCACAGCATTATTTTATACATTATGTATGACTTCATCCTATATTGGTTTTACCATTATGTGAGATTGATTCCATATATCATCGACAGGTTTCTGCATTTTTTATGAATTTTTGCGACTTAACACTTCACAATATCTGCAAACTCCGCATTTGTATAATCCGGAATCTCCATCGGATAATTTCCATCGAAGCATGCCTTACATAAGGGCAGGCCGCCCGCCATTCCTTCCAGATAATCTGTCTGCATGTAGCCAAGAGAATCTGCTCCGATCATTTTACAGATTTCCTCTGTGCTGTGGCTGGCTGCAATGAGCTGATCATTTGACGGCACATCCGTTCCGAAATAGCATGGATGTAAAAATGGCGGTGAACTGATACGTACGTGCACTTCCTTTGCTCCCGCCTCTTTTAACATGTGGATCAGGTTTGCAATGGTTGTTCCACGAACAATAGAATCATCCACCAGAACAATCCTCTTATCTTTTACAACAGATTCCAGCACACTCAGTTTCAGATGAACGCTGGACTCACGTTCTTCCTGAGTCGGTTTGATAAATGTTCTTCCAATATAGCTGTTTTTATAGAACGCAAATGCAAACGGGATTCCTGATGCTTCGGAGTATCCCTTTGCAGCAGGGAGTCCGGACTCCGGTACACCTGTTACAAGATCTGCCTCTACAGGATAAGACTTGGCAAGAGATTTACCGCCGCGGATTCTGGCATCATAGACCTTCACCCCATCAATGGTACTGTCAAGTCTTGCAAAATATATATACTCAAACACACAATGCGCGCGTTTTGCAGCAGCAGACGCAAGCTCTTTATTTGACTTCAGTCCGTCTTTTGTGATCGTAAGAATCTCACCCGGCTCAATGTCACGGATAAATTCCGCACTTACAGATGTCAGAGCACAGCTCTCAGAAGCAATAACATAAGCATTTCCTCTTTTACCGAGACACAATGGTTTCAGTCCATATGGATCGCGGACTGCGATCAGTTTTCTCGGGCTCATAACTACCAGACCATATGCACCTTTGATCTTCTTTGCAGTCTTTAGCACTGCCTCTTCTACTGTTTTAGAATGCACACGTTCTCTTGCGATATGGAACGCAATAACCTCTGAATCTGTAGTTGTATGGAAAATCGCTCCATTCTGGATCAGTTCCCATTTCAGTTCCGGTGTATTAACCAGATTTCCGTTATGTGCAAGTGCAAGAGTTCCCTTTACATAAGACAAAACAAGGGGCTGTGCATTCTCTGCAACAGAAGCTCCTGTTGTGGAATATCTTACATGACCAATACCAATATCTCCCTCATATTTACGGACAACATCCTGTCTGAGAACTTCACTTACAAGTCCCAGATCCTTATGAAACTTCACATTTCCACGCTCTCCCTTAGTATCAGAAACTGCAAGTCCGCAGGATTCCTGTCCTCTGTGCTGCAGGGAAGTCAGTCCATAATATATGGACGGAACTACATTGCCGCCATCCAGATCATAAATTCCAAAGACGCCGCACTCTTCTTTTATTCCAGCCATCTGATTTCCTCCGATCGTATTCTCTTGTCTGACTTTAACTTTACTTTCAAAACCCGCTGACATTGTTTTCTTATGTTTGGTGGGTTCCAAAATCAAATTATAATAATAGAAACAAATTTGTCAACCTATCCTTTTTTTGCCATATCTCAAAAATTTTTTCTGAATTTTTTCAAAAAAAGTGCTTGACATCTGTTTTCATTTCGTTTATAGTACAGCACATAAAGCAAAGGCGCTTTGGAAAGATCTACAGAGATCGCATCCAAGGCGCCTTTTTCGTTTTATAAAACTTTCGTTTCATAGAAAATGTTCGATGAGGAATTTTCTATGAGACGAAAACCGCAGGCAGTCACAATGGTGATCTGTAGCGGCACTACACATATTCAGAAAATATTGCAAACCGAAAGGAGAGTACCTATATGGCACAGAATATCCCTGAACTGTACGGCAGCCTGGTCTTCAACGACAAAGTAATGAGAAGTAAACTGCCAAAAGACATGTACAAAGCATTAAAGAAAACAATCGAGAGCGGTACACACCTTGAACTTGATGTTGCCAACTCCGTTGCTGTTGCAATGAAAGAATGGGCTACCGAGAACGGCGCTACTCATTATACTCACTGGTTCCAGCCAATGACAAACGTAACTGCAGAGAAACATGACAGTTTCATTTCTCCTACAGGAGATGGTCAGGTGATCATGGATTTCTCAGGTAAAGAACTTGTAAAAGGTGAGCCGGATGCTTCCAGTTTCCCGTCAGGCGGTCTTCGTGCCACATTCGAGGCAAGAGGATATACAGCATGGGATCCGACATCACCGGCATTCATCAAAGACGGAACCCTTTACATTCCTACAGCATTCTGCTCCTACAGCGGAGAAGCTCTTGATAAAAAGACTCCTCTCCTTCGTTCCATGCAGACACTTGATAAAGAAGCTACAAAACTTCTCCATATAATAGGTAATAAAGATGTCAAACACGTAAATACAACTGTAGGTCCTGAACAGGAATACTTTCTGGTAGACAAGGAATTATACAAGCAGAGAAAAGACCTTGTATTCTGCGGACGTACATTGATCGGTGCTCCTGCTCCTAAGGGCCAGGAAATGGAAGATCATTACTTCGGTGCTCTGAAACCTCGTGTCGCAGCTTATATGCATGACCTGGATGTAGAGCTCTGGAAACTTGGTATTCCTGCCAAAACAAAACATAACGAAGTTGCTCCTGCACAGCACGAGCTGGCTCCTGTATTCGATACAACAAACGTTGCGGTTGACCACAACCAGTTAACAATGGAAGTAATGAAGAAAGTTGCCGACAAGCACGGACTTGTATGCCTTCTTCACGAGAAACCATTTGAGGGAATCAACGGAAGTGGTAAACACAACAACTGGTCTATGATTACAGATACCGGTGTAAATATCCTTGATCCGGGAAAAACACCTGCTGAAAATACACAGTTCCTGATTTTCCTGACAGCTGTTATCAAAGCAGTTGATGAATACGCAGATGTACTTCGTATTTCTGTAGCAAGTGCAGGAAATGATCACCGTCTTGGTGCAAACGAGGCTCCGCCTGCTGTTGTATCCGTATTCCTCGGTGATGAACTGACAGAAGTATTAAAATCTATCGAAAATGACGAATATTTTGCAGGAAGCCGCGCAGTCCAGATGGATATCGGTGCAAAAGTACTTCCACATTTCGTAAAAGACAATACAGACAGAAACCGTACTTCACCATTCGCATTTACAGGTAACAAATTCGAATTCCGTATGCTTGGTTCCGAAGCTTCTGTTGCAAACCCGAACATTATTTTAAACACTGCTGTTGCTGAGTGTGTTCACCAGTTTGCAGAACAGTTAAAGGATGTACCGGAAGACAAGATGGAGGATGCAATCCACGAACTGATCAAGAAGACAATTATTGATCATAAACGTGTTATCTTTAACGGAAACGGTTATACAGACGAATGGATTGAAGAAGCTACGAAACGTGGTCTCTTTAACCTGAAATCCACACCGGATGCTCTTCCTCAGTGGATCGCAGACAAGAATATTGAACTCTTTACCAAATATCATATCTTCACAAAAGAAGAAATTGAATCCCGTTATGAGATCTGGCTGGAATCCTATTCCAAGATTCTTAACATTGAGTCCAATACTATGGTTGAAATGGTACAGAAGGATTTCCTTCCATCTGTATTCGCATATATCGACAAAGTTGCAGCTACTGCTGTTGCTAAAAAATCAGTTGTTTCAGATGTCAGCACAGCTTCTGAAGGAAAACTGATCAAAGAGCTGTCACAGCTTGCTGATGAGATTTCCACAGGTCTTGAGACCTTAAAAGCAGACACTGCCAAAGCGCTTGCTACAGAAGATCCTCTGGCTAATGCAAAAGCATACCAGACAGTTGTTCTTTCTGACATGGATGAACTCAGAAAATCTGTAGACGCAGCAGAAACTCTGATCCCGGATGCACTGCTTCCATATCCTACATATGACAAGCTTCTGTTTTCCGTTTAATTGACATCCAGGTTTTCAAACTCAAAAGTCGTTCGTGCTTGCACGATAAGACATTTGAACTTGAAAACCGCCAAACATGAGGAAGTAGCGATTTACGTAGTAAATCTGCGGATTCCGAATGTTTGTAGGATTGCGGGAGCTGCAAAACAGCGGAGCAATCCGCAGATATCAGGTAATAACAGGGGAATATCTTTATGAACTCTACTTCATAATTCATTATCGATTTCCTCATCCATTAATCACACGATATTTTGATGTTCCCCTGTTTTACATATAATTTTGATTTTAAACTGCATTGCATACAGTCATACGAAATGTCTTTTCTATTACATCAGTTATGCAATACACTATAAATATGGATTTTATATTCGCAAAAGCGCGATGAACTGGCTACATTTCCAGGCATCGCGCTTTTTGCATTTTATAAAATATGAGGAAATTTTTATGAGGGAGGAATATTATTATGGAATTTTCCGCAGTAAACACAATATGGGTGCTGGTCGGCGCCGCGCTGGTCTTCTTTATGCAGGCCGGATTCGCAATGGTAGAAACAGGCTTCACACGAGCCAAAAACGCAGGTAACATTATTATGAAAAACCTGATGGACTTCTGTATCGGAACCCCGGTCTTCTGGCTGGTCGGCTTCGGTCTGATGTTTGGTGCAGGTAATGGATTTATCGGAAAGATCGGTGGTATTGCAACAGAAGCACACTATGGTTCAGGAATGCTTCCTGACGGAGTTCCTTTCTGGGCATTCTTAATCTTCCAGACAGTATTCTGTGCAACATCCGCAACAATTGTTTCCGGTGCAATGGCAGAACGTACCAAGTTCCTTTCCTATTGCATCTACAGCCTTATGATCAGTCTTGTTGTATATCCGGTATCCGGACACTGGATCTGGGGCGGTGGATTTATCAGCCAGATGGGATTCCACGATTTCGCAGGTTCCTGTGCAGTACATATGGTAGGTGGTGTGGCAGCTCTGATCGGTGCCATCATCCTTGGACCTCGTATCGGTAAATATACAAAGGACGGCAAATCAAAGGCTATCCCGGGACACAACCTTACAGTTGGCGCTTTAGGTGTATTTATCCTCTGGTTCTGCTGGTTCGGATTTAACGGTGCTTCCACAGTAAGTATGGAAGGCGATGCAATCGTAAGTGCCGGTAAAATCTTCGTTACTACTAACCTTTCAGCAGCTGTTGCAACTGTAACTGTTATGATCATCACATGGGTACGTTACAAAAAACCGGATGTTTCCATGTCTCTGAACGGTTCTCTTGCAGGACTTGTAGCAATTACAGCAGGATGCGACACAGTTTCTCCTACATCCGCAGCAATCATCGGTATTGCTTCCGGTTTTATCGTAGTATTTGGTATTGAATTTATTGACAAGGTTCTGAAAATTGATGACCCTGTTGGTGCTGTCGGTGTTCATGGTTTAAACGGTGCTTTCGGTACCCTTGCAGTTGGTCTTTTCTCAGACGGATCAGGCACAGACTGGAAAGGACTCCTTACAGGCGGCGGCTTCCACGGATTTGGTGTTCAGTTCACTGGTATGATCATCACAATCGCATGGGTTGTTGTTACTATGACAATTATCTTCCAGGTAATCAAGCATACAATCGGACCTCGTGTTTCAGCTGAAGAAGAGATCGCAGGTCTTGACTCCAAAGAACATGGTCTTGCAAGTGCTTATGACGGTTTCGCAATGGCTGGCGTTCCGACTCCTATGGGAACTTCCATAAAAGCTCCTGTTGTCACAGCCAGACCTTCTGCTCCTGCTGAATCAGTTCCTGAACTTCCGAAAGAAGGCGTTCATAAGCTTACAAAAGTTGTTATCATCACCCGTCAGAATAAGCTTGATGAATTTATGCAGGCAATGAATGAGATCGGTGTTACAGGTATCACTATTACGAACGTTCTCGGATGCGGTGTACAGAAAGGTGCTCCATCCTACTATCGTGGTGTTGAGATGGAAATGAATCTTCTTCCTAAGGTCAAAATTGAGATTGTTGTAAGTCTCGTACCTGTACAGAAAGTTATCGAAACTGCCAAGGCAGTCCTCCATACCGGTCAGATTGGTGATGGTAAAGTATTTGTATATGACATTGAAAATGTCGTTAAGATCCGTACAGGCGAAGAAGGTTATCTCGCACTGCAGGATACAAAGTAAATTATTTATCAACAATCAGGTAATATTAATAAGAGACATCAGCGTATTGATTGCTGGTGTCTCTTATTTTAATCTTTCTTTCTAACAATTCCAATGGCGTTAAAAAACAGGCAGTATATTTCATGTAAATATCATAGCCACGATATCGGAAGCCTATTGTATTATATCTGGTAGGAAGTGTGTCAAGTGCAAGAACCGCTTTTTAATCTTTTGGGAAAAATCCTCTGCATACTCCCGGTATTTAAATTGCTGAAGGATATATTTCTTTTTTCCTTCACATCCAGCTTGCCGCTCTGGGCAATTACAACTTTGTATTTTCTTTTTTCCATCCGTACCCCTTATATTGCATCAATTTCTGCCCATGCTTCTTCCACTATCTGCACTCTGTCACTTTCCATATCATCAATGGCTTCATCCAGCCTTGACAAAAGAACATCCATTGCATCATTGATTGTATAAGTTGGTTCATGGGATTTTGTTGCCTGTGCCAATGCCATAACCATCACCCTTTCTTGAAATAGCACTTTTGTTTCTCTAGTAGATATGGGGATTACTCCCCATACCCCTACGCAAAACCGTACGTGCGCTATTAACGCATACGGCTTTTCACTTTATATTTCATACTTTATCTATAAAACAAACTTACCTTAATACTT
>SKES01001755.1_pt1 | contig 11795 bp, 10 predicted proteins | sample 4826851 | NCBI WGS metagenome assembly SKES01 (sample SAMN11008803, study PRJNA524170) | human gut metagenome | biome: Human fecal sample; material: Feces; isolation source: fecal sample from pouch patient p52 | host: Homo sapiens | place: Israel: Tel-Aviv | collected 2016-09-04 | reverse complement strand
TTCTTGATAAGGGAATAGCTAAACTAGCCTAGCTTATCTGTCCCTATGGCAACCTGGGGACATAAAAGGCGTTGGTAATTAGACGACCGCTGTTTGATTACAATTTTAGTTGGTCAAATAAGTTGTCCCTATCTACGCAAATTGTGGTTCGAAATCCGTGATGATATTCGGCTCACAAGCCACTGACTTTAGTCAGTGGTGGTTGACTCTTCGGTGGTTACTCAGATAACGTGCTTCCCAACCACAGGCCTAGTGGCTAAGTCTGGCCACAGAACGCCGCTGTCGCGTTAACCTGTGCCAACGGCCTGTCGAGTAGGTTGGTGAGCACTTCCATTCTTTGTTTCATATGAAACGACCTAGTTCACCTGACTAGTACCGTCGTTGTAATTTAAGGTGACGCCGGGTTGGACGTTAAAGATGTACACGTGGAACTTAACGGCGTCGCTGCCGACCGCTTGGGCCTCCATTTCCACCCCGCGGGCGAGGAGTTCGTTGCCCCGGAAGATCGGGGTAACCCGGTAGCGAACGTAGTGGTCCGGGGATTGCTTTAGGTAAGCGGCCACTTCGTCTTCGTACTTGAGCATGTCGGGGTCGTTTAACTGGCGGGTCCCGGTAATCAGATTTTTGAAGTTATTGTTTTGCCCGGTTAGCTGGTAGCCAATCAGGTGTGAGCGGTTGTAGAGCCACTGACCATTGACGCGTTTGTTATGCCAACCAGTCGGGTCGACGGTCAGGGCTTCCCGTTTGACGGTGGGCATCAGCGATTGGTTGAGCATCGCATTGGCCGCCCCGGGACGGTTGTACTGGTCCAAGTTCCCGTAGCTTTGCCAAGCGCCGTTTGCAAGAGACAAGTCGGCTTCCGAGAAGCTTGGTTGATTATTGTCAACGGTGATGACGTCTTGGCCGGTATAGTCCAGGTTGGCTAAATTAGTGCCAGCTTGGCTGGATTGCTTGCTGGGGGTTGCCGATTGGACGCCGTAGTCGCTAAGTTCTTCCTTGGTTTCTTTAATCTGCTTTTGCAGGTGGGTGATCTTTTTTTGGAGGGCCTGGTTTTCCTTGCTAAAAGAAGCGGCCCGCCGTTGGTCGGTACGGTCGTAACTGTAACTGCTGGAAGCGGGACTGGCCACGACCGCCGATTCCTTAGTGCCGGAGTGGGTGACTAGGCCTACGGTCATTAAGAACAGTGCGGCAAAGCCGAGGACGGAGATGGTCGCTTTGTGGTGGAAGTTTTTCATCTTGCTTACCGTCCTGACTTCGTGTAACCAGCGTTAATCGCTTCTTGCTCGGTGCTGAAGTAAACGGCGTTGCCGGCCTTGATGTGGTAAGTGGCTTGGGTCGGCAAGTGGTACTTCTTGGAGCGGGCATCGCCGACGATGACATTGGAGCCGTTCCCGGTGGCGACGGTTCCCGCAGTGGTCGTTGACGTAGCGGCGCCGTAACTTGGTTGCGTATCGGCGTCAGTAGCGTTAGCCCTGGCTTGGCTAGCACTGGCTGCCTGAGCGCTAGCCGCTGCCTCTTTAGAACTAGCTTCCTCACTGCTAGACTCGGCGGCGCTCAATTGTTCCTTGAGGCTGGCTAGCTTGGCGCTCAAGGAATCGCGTTTAACCAACAGGCTGTCGTGGGCCTTGCTTTCCTTAACCATGGAGGAGTGGCCGAGTTTTTTAATAATCACCGTCGGCTTTTGCGCGGCGTCAACGTTAGTGGTGGTACCAATGGCGGCGGTAAAGAGGGTCAAAGTGGCAATGATCAGGGTTAGGCGCCACCAAAATGGACGCTTAGCATGGTTGCCTTGCTTGAGGGACCAAAGCAGGGTGCCGATGGTTAATAGACAAAGAGTTACGATAATGATCTTCAATTGATTTTTCTCCCGATAAAAGTGTTAAAGACGACAAAGAGGCTGTGGCAAAATTGCCATAGCCTCTTTGTATATGGATTTAGCGTGGATAATAAACGGCGGCTGACGCCTAGTCCGTCCTATTAGGGTTTCCTCGCTTAATAATTAGTCTTCGCGTGAGTAAGTAGCAACGTCGTGTAAGATCAGGTCCAAGAAGTCTTGCTTGGACATGCTTACTTGATCCTTTTCCCCGTACTTGCGGACGGAAACGGTGCCGTTAGCCACTTCGTCTTCCCCAACTACCAGGGTGTACGGAACCTTTTGGGTCTGGCTTTCGCGAATCTTATAACCCATCTTTTCGCTGCGGTGGTCAACGACGGTCCGCAGTTGGGCTGCCCGGAATTCACGGGCCAGGTCATCAGCGTAATCACCGTGCTTTTCATCGGAAACCGGGATGATGTTGACTTGGTTTGGTGCCAACCAGGTTGGGAAGGCTCCCTTGTAGATTTCGGTCAGGTAGGCCACGAAGCGTTCCATGGTGCCGACCACCCCACGGTGGATCATGACTGGGCGGTGTTGCTTACCGTCTTCACCAACGTAGTGGAGGTCAAACTTTTCAGGCAGCATGAAGTCCAGTTGGATGGTGGACATCGTTTCGTCGTTGCCCAGGGCGGTCTTGGTTTGGATGTCCAGCTTTGGTCCGTAGAAGGCCGCTTCCCCTTCGGCTTCGTAGTAGTCCAGTCCCATGGAATCCATGGCGGCCTTTAACATGGATTGACTGCGTTCCCACATTTCATCGTTAGCGAAGTACTTTTCGGTGTTCTTCGGGTCACGGTAGGATAAGCGGAAGGTGTAGTCGTTGATGTTGAAGTCCTTGTAGACGTCCATGATCAGCTTCAAGATCTTGGCGAATTCGTCTTGGATTTGGTCTAGGGCCACGAAGGTGTGACCGTCGTTTAAGGTCATTTCCCGGACCCGTTGCAAACCGGAGAGGGCCCCGGACTTTTCGTAACGGTGCATCATCCCGAGTTCGGCGATCCGCAGTGGCAGTTCACGGTAAGACCGGATGTGGTGCTTGTAGATTTGGATGTGGGATGGGCAGTTCATTGGCCGCAGTTCGAGCAGTTCGCCGTCACCCATGTCCATTGGCGGGAACATGTCTTCGCGGTAGTGGTCCCAGTGACCGGACGTCTTGTAGGCGTCGAGGTTCATCAAGACAGGGGTGTAGACGTGTTCGTAGCCATCGCCAACTTCCTTGTCGATCACGTAACGTTCGATCGTCCGGCGAATCGTGGACCCCTTTGGCATCCAGTACGGCAACCCGGCACCGACCTTTGGATCAACGAAGAACAAGTCGAGTTGGTTCCCGATCACCCGGTGGTCACGTTCGCGGGCTTCTTGGCGGGCCTTCAAGTCGGCTTCCAGGTCTTCCTTCTTGAAGAAGACGGTCCCGTAAATCCGTTGGAGCATTGGGTTAGAGGACATCCCCTTCCAGTAAGCCCCGGCCACGGAGAGGAGCTTAACGTTCTTAACGAGGTTAGCGTACAGCATGATGGGTGCCTGGGCTAAGATCGTTGCGTCGCCCATCTTGTAGAGGGATACTTGACCGTCTTCGGCGTTTTCCTTAAGTAGTTCGCTGGAGAATTGGTCACCTTCAACGGCCTTAACGGCGTCGTCAACGCTGACCTTGACCAGTTCGATCTTGAGGTTTTCCTTGGCTAACTTCTTAACGGCTCTTTCCAAGCCTTCCAATTCGTCAGCGGAGACTTGTTGGTTGTCCTTATCGGAGTCAACGAAGAATTGGTCTTCTTCGGCAACGGCTTCCCCGAGGCGGATTCCCTTGAATTGGTCTTGCAAGGCAGCCTTGAGTAAGAGGGCGGCGACTTGGCGCAGGGCGTCTAAACTTTCCTTTGATTCACGGTCGACCTTTTCAACGGTCCCGTTTGGTAACATGATGGCAACTTGTGGCATGTAAACTCCTCCTTTGGAATAAAAAAACGCCCCTAACGCTACCCACTTTGGCAACGTTAGGGACGTTGAAAATAACAACTTCAGCGTGGTTCCACCCATCTTCAGGATTTAAAATCCTCTCTATGGTGTGGTAACGGGCACGACCCGGTCCCCCTTATTTCGGGGGGCAAGAAATGGGGTGGTACCTTAACTACTCCGTGTAAAGGTGCTTCCAGCCATGGCACCCTTCCCTGGTTTACCGCTTGTAGTTAGGCGTATCCCGCATTTGAAACGATTATAGCATGCTCAAGGGGCATGTCAAGGCGTGGCTTAGTTTTATTGGTTTGCCGTGCTACCTTGGGTTCCGTTTTGGGTGGTAGTGTCAGAGCCATTTTTATCAGTGCTGCCACTATTGCCACTATCAGAACCATTGCTATCACCGGTACTGCCATTACTACCAGTTCCCGTTCCGCCATTGTTACCGTACCTGTAGGTATTAGTGTTAGTGGTGTTGGTGTAAGTCGACTGGTTATCGTTACTGCTAGAAGCAGAGGAACTGGAGGGGTACACGGAAGAAGAACTCGATTCCGGTTCAGAGTATGAGTAGGTGTAGGTTTCCTGGTAGTCGGTAGAAGAAAAACTCGAGGACTTCTTGCTGCTACTCTTCTTCTTGTGTGAACTGGACTTAGAGCTTGAAGAAGTCGAGATTTCGTCGGAGCTGGTGTTAACCGGGTTTTGTTGCTTGACCACGAAAACGGCGATCATGACCACCAGGATGGCCAGCAAGATGCCCAACGCCAAGCGGAAGAGATTCTTTTGCTTGCTAACGGGCTTTTTAGGCCGTCGGTTAGGCCCCTTGCGGTTGGCGGCGGTGGCCATTGGGGCTACCGGGCGCCGGCGCTTTGGCCGTTTCGGCCGCCGTGGGCCCCCAAAGAGACTAGCGAAAAAGCCCGGCTTCTTCGGTCCCCGGCGGCGGGGCTTACGGCGTTTTGAATTCGTGCGATGACTCTTTGGGGTATCGTAGAGTTCGACGCGCGATAAATGCTGTTGTTCATCGTCGTGATTGTTATTCAAAGTCGTCACCTCTCATTATTTAGGGCTAATAATTTAGCACACGTGATGGATCTTTTCGTATTATAACACGAAAGGCGGATTGCAAAAGGAAAGCCCGCGGAAAAGAATTCCCGTGGGCTTTGGGTGTCAGCGAAGCCGAAACGATTGGGAGGAGACAGGCTTCGTTGACGAAGAAGAAAAATCAATTGAGGATGGTTATAATATACCGCCGGGTAATGAAAAAGGTGTGAAGGGCGGGTAAGGAAAGATTAAAAGTAATTAAGAAAGATCAAGGGAGTAGCAAATAACCTACCTAACGGGCTATTTGCTACTCCCTTATTGTTGATTGTTAAGATAACGTCGCCGGCCTAGTGGCTAAGTCCAATGGTTGGATCGCACTTCCCTTATTTTTCCCAGGTGTGCTTTTCGTGTTCGGCCGCTAGGTGCCGGTCACCCCGGATTAATTCGAAACAAGTCCAAGCTAACAGAACCACGATGACCACGATCGAGATCCAAGCTAAGACGTCGGATAGCCCCTTGGACCAAATGCCGAAGCCTTCATAGGTTTGCGGCAGGTTGTAGAGGTTTAAGAAGGTTAAACCGATGACCGAAATCCAGCCGAGGACCCGGACCCACAGCGAGTTCTTGAACTGGCCCATTTCGGTGTCGCTGTTAGTCATGATTAACAGTGGCAGCATCGAGAATGGCAGGGCGAAGGCCAAGAAGACCTGGGAGTTTTCCATCAGCATGTTTAACGAGGCGTGCTGGTCAATGGTTGATTCGTGCGCCGTCATTGCCACGCAGACCAAGACAGGAATCACCGATAAAAGCCGGGTGATCAGGCGCCGGGCCCACAGTGGCATCTTCATGTGGACAAACCCTTCCATGATGACCTGACCAGTCAGGGTCCCGGTAATGGTGGAGTTTTGCCCGGAAGCCAACAGGGCGATGGCAAATAAAGTTGATAAGACCCCGGACTTGGCCACGGCGATCAAGAGGCCGTTGCTTAACATGTCAGTGTTGTTTAAGGCATCGTACAAGCCGAAGAAGGAAGAATCTTGGACGGCACCGTTCTTGAAGACGGCTACCCCCATGATCAACAGGAGGGCGTTGACGAAGAAGGCCAGGGTTAATTGAATGTTGGAGTCCCAAGCGGTGAAGCGAACCGTTTGCTTGATGTCTTCAGCGTTAGTGTGGTCAATCTTACGCGTTTGGGAAATGGCGGAGTGTAGGTACAGGTTGTGGGGCATCACGGTCGCCCCGATAATCCCCAGCGAACCGGTCAGCGGGGAAATTCCGCCCACCACTGGTTCCTTGGCGATCGCTTCTTTAGTCGGGAGCAAGCCCTTGAAGACGCCGGCCCAGTCGGGGTGGGACAGGGCAACTTGGTAGGCGAAGACCGCTAAGATCACGAGGATCAAGCAGGCCACGATCGCTTCGATCTTCCGGAAACCGATCTTGGTCAATAACAAGAGCACCAAGACGTCTAAGACGGTGATGAAGACCGCTAAGACTAACGGAATGTGGAAGAGCAAGTTCAGGGCGATCGCCGCCCCGATAACTTCGGCAATGTCAGTCGCCATGATGGCTAACTCGGTCATTAACCACAAAATCACCCCAAGGGCCTTCCCTGTACGGGCGCGGATGGCCTGCGCGAGGTCCATCTGGCTTACGATCCCAAGTTTGGCAGCCATGTACTGTAACAACATCGCAATCAAACTTGAGATCAGGATGGTCGTCATTAAGGTGTATTGAAACGATTGGCCCCCGGTGATCGAAGTTGACCAGTTACCGGGATCCATGTACCCCACGGCAACGAGTGCCCCGGGACCAGAGTAGGCGAACAGGGTCCTAAAAAAGCCCTTGCCATGTGGGACCTCAACCGTCCCGTTAATTTCTTCTAGTGATTTACCGTTTGCGTGTTCAATTAAGCGCAGCTTACGGTGTTGATTCTTTGTGTTATCCACGCCAAATCCTCCCCTCATGATTATGGTTTTAAATGTTCAGCGAGCTTTCTAATTAACTTCCCGGAACACCTTTGTTAGGTTAGCATAAAAAAGTGATTTGCGCAACGTAAGATTGGCGTAATGACGGGATTTAGCGGGTGCTAAAAGGAGCCGCTTTCAAACCTCTTTTCTGGTTGGTGGGGGTAAGGAAATAATTTCACAAAAAAACATATGTCAACCGGTTGACTTTGGCTAAATGGTTGAATATACTAATCACCATAAAGTTATTAAATTCACAAGAGAGAAGGATTTTACGATGAAGGCATTGGTATTACAAGGGATTAAGGATCTGGCAGTCCAAGACTACGAGGTTCCCGAAATCAAACCAGACGAAGTTTTAGTTCACACCGCGTTCGCCGGAATTTGTGGGACCGACAAGGCCCTTTACGCAGGGTTGCCGGGTTCTGCTTCCGCCGTTCCACCCATTGTTTTAGGTCACGAAAACTCCGGGGTCGTTGCCAAGGTTGGCGCAAACGTCACTAACGTTAAGGTTGGCGACCGGGTAACGGTGGACCCGAACATCTACTGTGGGCAGTGCAAGTACTGTCGGACCCAACGCCCAGAATTGTGTGAACACCTAGACGCCGTTGGGGTGACCCGTGATGGGGGCTTTGAAGAATACTTCACGGCGCCGGCCAAGGTGGTTTACCCAGTGCCAGCCAACGTTTCCTTGAAGGCGGCGGCCGTTGTGGAACCAATCTCTTGTGCCATGCACGGGGTTGACCTTTTGACCACCCACCCGTACCAAAAGGCCCTCGTGTTAGGGGACGGGTTTGAAGGACAACTCTTCGCCCAAATTTTAAAGGCTCGGGGGATTCACGAAGTTATCCTGGCCGGCCGCTCCGAAGAAAAATTGGCCAACAACCGCGAACACTTTGGCGTCAAGACGATCAACACGACTAAAGAAGAACTGCCAGAAGCCGCCTTTGACATCGTCGTGGAAGCCGTTGGGACCCCGGCGACCCAAGAACAAGCATTGGCTGCGGCGGCCCGGGGCGCCCAAGTCCTGATGTTTGGGGTCGGGAACCCGGACGACAAGTTCTCCGTTAACACTTACGACGTCTTCCAAAAGCAATTGACCATTCAAGGGGCCTTCATCAACCCGTACACCTTTGAAGACTCAATTGCCCTCTTGGCCAGTGGCAAGGTGGACCCACTGCCGCTGTTCTCCCACGAACTGGAATTCACCCAGGTGGAAGACTTTGTTTCCGGTAAGTTAGGCAAGGTTTCCAAGGCGATCGTTAAGGTTGGTGGCGAAGAAGCCTAACCCCTGGCATTAACGCAAATCTATAGTAGAATTAGGAGAGTTCCGTAACGGGACCCTCTTATTTTTATTAAAAAAGTTGACACGGTGTCACCTCGCAATTAGAATAGCCTTAATCGAGTGACATGGTGTCACTATGAGAAAGAAGTGGACGAAAAGATGCCAAGTTCAACCTTTACTAATCTTCCAGATGAAAAACGGCAACGGATTGAAGCCGCCCTGTTAAACGAGTTCAGCAACCACACCCTGGCAACGGCCCAAGTGGCCCGCATCGTTAAGGATGCCCAGATTGCCCGGGGGGCCTTTTACAAGTACTTTGACAATCTCACGGACGCCTATTCCTACATGTACCACCTGCTGGCTGCCAAGCTGGGGAGCCGGGATGATATGGAGCGCCGTCACCTACAGACGGCTACGGAATACATCCAACGGGTGCGCGACCTCGCTGACACGTCTGGCAGCCTGCGTAACTTCTTTGTTTTGCACTACACGGCCAACGAGGGGTTGCTACCCGATCCCTTACCGGCCAAGGTTAAGGCAATGATGGATGATCAACGGTGGTCAGCCATGATGCTAATTCACGAAAGTATCAAGGAGTGCCTCGTGGATCCGGAAAACGAAGATTTGATTTTGAAACGGTTGGAACGTGTCTTGCGGGTCCTTTTAAAAGAGGGGGAAACCGAAGATGTTTCTAGCAATCAAAGAGATTCTTCACGAGAAGGTGCGCTACGGCCTCATCGTGACGATGGTGGTCTTAACTAGCTACCTGATGTTTTTGTTGATGGGGATGATGTTTGGCTTGGCTAGTGAGAACACGGTCGCCATTGAATCGTGGGGAACCAAGGCGGTCGTTTTGAATAAAAACGCCAACGTTAGCCTTAGCCAGTCCCTGATCGCACCAAGCCAACTGCCTAAGTTAACCAAGCACGAAGCCGAGCTCGGCTTAGTCCCAGTGGTGATGGAAATGGTCGGTCAAAAAGAGAGCCACAAGACCTCCCTGCAGTTCGTGGGGCTCAAAGAAGACCAGTTTATCGCCAAGGATAAGTTAGCAATTACCAGTGGTCACCGGGTACAGAGGTCCAACCAGCTGGTTTTAGACGAATCCTTGAAGGATAAGGGCTACCGGCTCGGGTCCAAGGTGAAATTTGGTAATTCAGCGACCGAGTACACGGTGGTCGGATTTGCTAAGGATGCCAAACTAAACATTTCTTCCATTGCCTATGGGGACCTCAGCGTCTGGCAAAGCCTGCGCGGGGTCGGTAACCAGTTTGTCGCTTCCGGAATCATTAGTGACCAAGCCAAGCCGGCAGTGACGGCGGGTCTAGCGTCCTACTCGGTCAACACCTTCATTGAGAAGTTGCCGGGCTATTCCGCTCAAAACACGGTCTTTGAGTTCATGATCGGCTTTTTGATGGTGATTTCCGTGATTATCATCGCCGTCTTCTTATACATCCTGACGATGCAAAAATTGGCCAACTACGCGGTTTTACGGGCACAGGGAATCCCAGCCCAACGCCTGATTAACGCCACCTTGGGGCAGGCCTTGATCCTGATGGTGGTCGGGGTGATCATTGCCTTGTTATTAACGGTGGTGACCGGGGCGGTACTACCAACCGCGGTGCCAATACTTTTTAACTGGCCGCTAACGATTGGAGTAGCGGTGGCCCTGGTGGTGATGGGGGTCATTGGGGCCCTCTTGCCCGTCCGGGTGATTAAAAAGATTGACCCGCTAGATGCCCTGAACTAAGGAGGAAGCGTTATGACTGCAATCGAATTACGTAACGTTGAAAAGTACTACGGACAAGGGATTGCCCGGGTTCACGTTTTGTCTGACGTGAACTTTAAGGCTGAACTGGGCAAGCTTAACCTGGTGATTGGCCCGTCCGGCTCGGGGAAGTCCACCTTCTTAACGATCGCCGGTGGCCTCCAGCAGCCATCTGAGGGACAAGTTTTGATTGACGGCCAAGAGATCTCAGCCCTGTCTGGTAAGCAACGCGATCGGTTACGCCTGGATAAGATCGGCTTCGTTCTCCAGTCTTACAACCTGCTCCCTTACTTAACGGTGGGGGATCAGTTCGCCCTGGTTGACCGGATGCGCCACGGTAACCTTTCCAAGGGGGAATTGGGGGACCTGTTAAAAGACCTTGGGATCGAAAAACTGATCCACAAGTACCCGGGCGAACTGTCCGGGGGGCAAAACCAGCGGGTGGCCATCGCCCGGGCCCTTTACACTGACCCGCAAATTATCTTAGCCGATGAGCCAACGGCCGCCCTCGACTCCGACCGGGTTAAGGTGGTGGGCCAACTCTTTTCCGACCTCGCCGTCAAGCACAACAAGGCCGTGGTGGTGGTCACCCATGACCTACGGCTGCGTGAATTCGCCGACCAGGTGTACACGATCGTTGATGGGCAAATGGCAAAAGAAGAACGACCGCTAGGAACACCGGCGTAAAATATGCACTTCCCTCCCTACTTGTAGAATGTAAATATTTTATGAAACCGGTTTAAAGACCGCCAAACCGTCATTTATTTAAAAAATGATTTGTGTATCCCCAGGTGAATGGGTTAATATTAAGGGGATAAATGAATATTCAACGAGTGGAGGGATCGGGTATGAACTACAAGCAGCGCCGCCAATTAATTCAACAACTAGTCGAAGAAAATCACATTGCTACCCAAGAGGAGCTTTTGGAATTGCTGAAGCAACACGGGGTCGTCGCCACTCAGGCAACCGTTTCACGGGATATTCATTCCCTAAACATTGCTAAGGTTAGCAGCAGTGATGGGCAATCCTACTATGCTCAGGTGGCGGCCGCCAAGGAGGACGACGACCGGCTCTACCGGGCAATTGCCAACCGGGTGGTCTCTTACACCACCGTTGAGTTTGTTAACGTCGTTAAAACCACCCCGGACTCGAGTTACGCGACCATCCTCGGCGGGATGTTTGATGAATTGTCGATGCCAGAGGTAGTGGGGACGATTGCTGGTAACGATACCCTCTTAATTATCTCCCCCGACGCACAGGGCGCTCAAAAGATTGGTCAACTTTTGGCCGATAACCAAGGACACTAGGTCACTGGGGTTTAAAAAGAACGAAAAAAGGCCGGCTGGAATACCCAGTCGGTCTTTTTCTGTATTCACGAAGGTTAGATAGCAAAGGTGGAAAATAACCGCAGGGCTAGTGCCTAAGCAAGTCGAAGAACGGTGCGCTCTAGCTTAGCCATACGACCTGCCGAGAAGGTGATTACCCACTTTTATTTACGGATTTCATTCACGACGTCGGCGATGATCCCCATCACGAGGGGGTCGACCAGGCGGTAAACAACCTGGCGCCCATTTTTAACCCGCTCCACGATCTGGTACTTACGCAACACTTGGAGTTGGTGGGAGACGGCCGATTGTTCCCACTTTAAGCGTTCGCTAATTTGGGATACGGTCATCGATTGTTGAATCAATAGGTACAGCAGTTGGAGGCGCTTGGGATGCCCCATCAGTTTAAACAGGTGGCTAACCTGATCTAGTGCATCAATGGTGGTATTAGCCTCGTTTGTTACCATAAAAACGACCCCTCTCATTGGAATTAAATCTGCCTTTGATTATAAGCGGTTTAGGGTTAAATTTCAAAAATGGGGACCAAAACGAACAAAGGACCCGCCATGCTTGGCGGGTCCTTTGTTGATAATTAAAT